>Ga0315277_10005189_pt1 | contig 17219 bp, 14 predicted proteins | sample YL17G05_15_MG_FD_203695 | JGI IMG/M metagenome (GOLD analysis project Ga0315277, IMG submission 203695) | Sediment microbial communities from Yellowstone Lake, YNP, Wyoming, USA - YL17G05_15 | ecosystem: Environmental > Aquatic > Freshwater > Lake > Sediment | place: USA: Wyoming | collected... | reverse complement strand
CGTGGTAGTTCCAGGGTTTTGCCAGGGCCAGCTTTAAGCGTCTAACCAAGGGCTGCGGCTCAAGCTCGGCATGTCCCTCAGCGATGCGCTGCAAACCCGGGATTTGACATTCACACAGTTCCATTATTGGCTCCTCTCCACGAGTGTTCCGCTCGGATCGTTAGAACCGAGCGATTGATCCGTTGTGAGTGGCCGACCCGCCTGCCGTCTAGCGCCTGGCTCGTTAAGGTTGGGACTTTTCAGGGATTGAAGCAGTTCCTGCTTGCGGTCGGTCAAGCACTCGGGCCAGTCTTGCCTGTCTGCCGGACGCTTTTCTTGCAGATGGAAACGGAGCATACCTTCGGCCTTGGCAAGAGTGGGATTATCTGGATAGCGATGCAGTAGCCGCTCGATGACGGCATGACCAACACTATTGCACACTGGCATCAGCAATGGACTAAAGGCCACGCGCTGGCGCACCGGTCTGGCCGTGAGACTCATACGGAACTTGAACTCGTCCACGCTTTCGGGAGCGTCCAACGAATGCAGGCCGTAAAAAATCATGTTGACTCCTGGACGTGATAAAAGCTCGCGGCTGAAAGTGTAGAACAGAGCGTTGTTGACATACTTGTTCAAGTACTGGCGGAGGCTCTGAGCAAAAGGCACGCAGCACACATCATCAATGCGAGCCGTCAAAACAGATGCTGCCAGTTCACCGCCAACAATCGCGCCCCAGGCTTCAAAGCCGGGTAGGTCCTTGGCGGCAAGGCAGATCCGCTGCCAATCCGATTGGCTCATGCTGCGGCTGCGCCCCTGGCGGTCAAGCGTATCCTGCTGCAGGCGCCAGCCTTCCTCTGCCAGCCGCTCAACCGGGATACGCTCGACCTGGCAGACACTCTGGCCACGGCGAACACCGTTGCGCGCCTGGGCACGCAGCGACTCTAGATTGTAAGGCGGGCTACTATCCAGTACCACGTGATAACTCACCTTGCCATCCGACGCGTCGAACGGCGCAGAGTAGCGCAAGGCTACCGCGCCCTTGCCGATCAGCAATTCGCGCAGCTCCCTTGTTGACGGCTGAATGAGCCAGTGGTAAGGAAACGCCTGGTAGACTCGCGGACCCGCGTCGTACCAATAGCTGCTGGCGGTACGGACGACATGATGGCCTTGGCGACGCAACCACTCTGCAAAAGTTTCAGCGTTCATGGCACTCGTCTCTAGCTCACTTTGTGTTCACGTATTTTGAGATGTGACTGCCGCCAACAACAGCTTTTCAAACTCTTCGGCGGCCGATTGGGGCGAGTGATAACGCTCGGCCCAGACGCGCCCATTGCGCCCCAAGCGCTCACGGAGGACCGCATCCTGCTTGAGGATGAGAATAGTCTCGGCCAGACGTGACGGACTCTCGGGCGGCACACACAGACCGGCTTCGGCATGGTTCACCAAATTCCAGGTTTCACTTCCCTCGTCCACACTAGCCAGCATGGGCCGGCCACTCGCTAGGATTGAAAAAGTCTTGGAAGGGAGCGAGCCTAAACCAACCCCCCGCAGCAAAGTTACCAGAGAGACATCAGCGGTCGCTAGCACCTCGGGCAAACGTTCGCGCGGCTGGAAAGGTAAAAACTGGACGTTTGCCAATTGGCCCTGTGCCGCACGAGCCGCCAGTTGCTCCCGAGCCGCACCATCTCCCACAAAAACAAAGCGGATGTCACCCTGTGCAGCCAGTAACTCGGCTGCAGTCAGGACGTGCTCTAACCCTTGCGACAGCCCCAGGTTGCCTGCGTAGAGCACGACAAAACAATCCGTCAAGTCTGTTTCCCGCGCAAACGCATTGTCCCGAGGCAAGGGTCGGATCAGGTCCGTGTCAACCCAGTCATAGATTAGAACCATTTTTGTGTCGGGTACACCCAAAGCACGTAGGCCCGGCCTGAATGACTCGGATAGAATCCGGACAATAACAGCGTGATTCAGGCAGAAACGCTCCAGGCCGGCCACGGCTGAAACCACCGGGCCGTGCCGAAAAATACCTAGCTGTACGCCAACGTCAGGATAAACATCGTGCACAGAGAAAATGGCCGGTTTCCGGCGTAGGACCGCTAGACAGGCAAAGGGTAGCCACACCCATAGAGCCGGGTTAGCTACCAGCATAACGTCATACTGCAGGCCCAGGCCGGCCCACGTGGCTCCAAGTTGGTAACAAATGAATTGCAGCAGGCGCTGCGCAAGATTGGCCCGCTTCACCGAAGGTACTGCTACTCGCACTACCTCAACGCCATTCTCAGAGGAGCGCCAGATCCATTTTCCTCTGTACGCCGCTGGCACCTGCCCTGAAGGGTAATGGGGTACCGCTGCAATCACCGTTACGGTGTGCCCGCGGCGTACCAGACCCCCACTCAGCATGGTAAACAATGGCGCACTAGGCCCAAGGTCCGGTGCATAGTATGGGACAATCATTAGCACGTGCATAAGGCTTTATCGCTCTGTCAGCTTGTGACCCAAGATCCGACGCACCTGTTCCCGGTCTTTGGTCTTCCAGTACCAATCAACCGTCCTCCGAAGCCCTTCCCGAAATGGTACCTGGGGCTCCCAGCCCAAGAGTCTTTTGGCCAGGGTGTTGTCGGCCACTCGATTCAGTGGGCCTGTCGGCATCTGGGGCTGCAACAGAATCTCGGCTCGGTGCCCGGTATACTCCATCACCATCTCGACCGCGTCCATGACCCGCACCCGCTCCATCGTGCCCAGGTTCACTGCCGTGCCGTCCTCAATGACCTCTGCTGCCATGATGGTCCCTCGGACGATATCCCCAATGTAGGTCCAGTTGCGCACCTGATTCCCATCGCCCCATACTTCAAAGGGGTTCTGGCCAATAAAGGCCTTGGCGATCAGTGCAATCACGGCGTGATTCTCGACGCCGCGCGGCCCGTAAACAGTAAAATAACGACAAGACGCAGCTTTTAGGCCGTGCTCTCGGTGGTAAGCTTTGAGGGTCAGCTCAGCCATCAGCTTGGCCCAGCCATACATGTTATCTGCATCATAGGGAGGGATGACCTGATCCTCGGTCAGATAGACCTCCTGCAGGGGGTCGCCCTGCATAAAGTTGGGATAGACACACCCCGATGAGGCAAACACTACTTTTTCCACACCGGCCCGCTGGGACTCCCAGAAGACTAGCCCGTCCAGGAACAGGTTTGAAGCCGGGCCAGCCTGGTGCAGGTCTACATAGCCTCGCCCACCATGGTCGGCGGCCAGGTGAAACACCAAGTTGACCCCCTCGACGGCCCGACGGGCCACACCAGGCTCCCGCAGATCGGCTTTGATGAATTCTAGGCGACCGGCTTCAAGATGGCCCTGGATGTTGTCCAAGGTACCGCTGCTCAGGTCGTCCACCACCCGCACGGTCGCCCCGCGTTCGAGCAAGGCATCCACCAGGTGTGAGCCGATGAACGAAGCGCCGCCAGTAACCAAGACGCGCTGCACGTGCCAATCCATGATATCCTTCTTAATTTAGAGATGACAGTGGTTATTGTTGAATCGAATGGTTGCTTCCATCCAAGGCATCTGCTCTTTGTCTGCCTAAAGGAGGCATATGCCTCCTCCTGCTTCCAAGAATACTGCTCTAGGACTAGAACTCGCGCACGATCCTGGCAGGATTCCCTGCCACGATAACTCCCGGTGGTACATCCTTGGTGACCACGCTGCCAGCTCCTACCACACTGCCCTTGCCTATCGTCACGCCCTTCAAGATCAGGCTGTTCATCCCAATAAAGACGTCGTCTTCAATGAGGATCGGTGCCGTTCGGGCGTCCTGTGGGTGCAGGCGACGGACCTGGGGGTCAAGCGGGTGAAAGACAGTGTCAATGATGGTTGTATTGGCTCCCACTGCCACGCTATTCTTGATAATGATTCTTTCAGCAGCGCAGATTGTTCCCCCGGTCATAGCAAAGTTGGTCCCAATCTCCAAAACAGCACCTGCCTGCCAAGTGACCATAATTACAGGATGATTTGGCCCTATTGGATTAGAACGCACTGATGAACGCAGGCCAAGGCCGGAACCGAATCTCATTTGACTATGTCGGTGTTTCTGAATGATGGGCACACCGTAGATACGCCAGCCACGCTGCCAAGGGATGCCATTCATGGCAAAGAGCAGCCTCATTCTGGGATAGGCTATCCAGCGCCACAGTTCGTTCCACACTTTCCAGGGGGTGTCCCAGGCCTGATTAGCCATTACTTGTGCTTACCCTGCCGTTTTTCAGCGATTACACGTTCGTAGACTGCTTCTAAACGATCCACAACGGCCTTGATCGAAAACGTGTCGGCCATAACAGCCTGACTGTTGACCCGATAACGCTCACACCTCTCCCGATCGGTCAGTAGCTTCTCCATTGCACGAGCAAACGCATCAGCGTCGAAAGGTACGACATCCGCCACCCGATCTTGGACCAGGTGCGCAATCTCACAACGGTCGGTAATAACCATGGGCGTGCCCACCAAGCACGCCTCCATAATAGTGACTGGAAATGTATCGGCCCGGCAAGGTAACACGAACAGGTCGGCGTCTTGAAAGGCACTCATTACATCCTGACCACAAAGCAGTCCTGGCAGAATCACTCGATCGCCCAGATGGTATTGCTGAATCAAACGTTGAACTTCAGCCAATTGGCCATCATCCGGGCCGACGATGGCCAGTTGTGCATCCAGTCCGTCCAGCCGGGCAAAGGCCTCGACCAACATATCCACGCCCTTTATTTTGTTGATCCGGCCCAGAAAGAGGATCAGCGGTCGGTCGAATGCCAACCCAAAGCGACGGCGGAAACTGCCTGGCTCAGGCAATTGCCCTTGTTCCTGCGAATCAATACCATTTGGGATGATCTCTATGCGGTCCGCCGGAACACCATGGGCTATTGCGTGCTGCTGCTCGCTCTCCTGTAGAGCAATCAATGCACCAAGCCCTGCAAGTTCCACTCCGCCGAACAGCCAGTCGTAGATGCGTTTTACCCAAAAGGAATTGACAATGATCGGCATAGTGCCATGAGGCTGCGTGACGATAGGAACTCGTGCACGATGGGCAGCCCGCACAACCGGGAGCAACATTGGGCTTCGATAGCCGTTGAGGTGAACAACATCAAAGCTGGTCATCTCTCGCTTCAGATAGGTCGGCAAGTCGGGCAGCCAAATAGGACCCAATGTGCCCGGCCACCATGGCAAGCGCCAGGTATGAAAGTAAACAACGCGAATGCCATCAACCTGATCCTCGAAAGTTCCAGGGCGGATACACTCACGTTTATTGAGTAGATTCGTACAGTAGATGGTCACATGGTGTCCTCGCCACAACAGCTCCTTACTGTTTTGGTGGACGACCTTTACTGGCCCCCCCCACGAGACCGCTGGGTAGAAACCGAGGGTGAAATGCAGAATGTTCATACTTTCGCTTATCCCGTTTCGATCAGTGTGCCCGGTCACATGCGTGTGTGTCTTGCTTCGAGGAGACGTAGGTAAATGTCTCGATATGACTGGACCATTTTCTCCGCCGTATACAGGGATACTCTGTTTTTGGCATTCGCTGCCCGCAAGGCTGCCAGGTGGCGATTATCCAGTGTCTTGATGATGGCTTCAGCAATCTTTTCCGGGGACTCGGGCGGCACGAGCAACGCACACTCTTCGTCCAGAAACTCGCGGTGCTCAGGAATGTCAGAGACCACCAGAGGACACTGGCAGACCATTGCCTCAAGCACAACATTGGGCTGGCCTTCAAAGAGACTGGGAAAAACAAACATATCTGAGCTTTTCATCCACGCCCACAAGTCGTGCAAATAGCCTGGAAAGAATACTTTGGCTGCCAGACCATTCTGGTGGGCCCAGTCTATCCAATGCCCCCGCATAAATCCCTCGCCGCACAGGATAGCCACAGCCTGGGGGTGGGCCCGGAACACAATAGGCAGGGCGTTAAAAAGGACCGACAGGTTTTTCTGTGCATCAAAGCGCCCAGCATACAGAACCACCTCTCCTTCTCGTTCTATGCCCAAAGCTTGGCGGGAGGCTGGCAATACTGCATCAATTTCCGCCATCGGAAGTCCGTTGGGGACAACGTACTTGGCGACACTGCCCTTAAGGCTGGTCTGCAAATACTCCAGGCCAGCAGTGGAATTCGCAACCACAGCCGCAGCCCAGGATGAGAGAACAAACATTTGCAATCTGTCCTTCCATTCAGCCTGGCACTCTGGTTTAGAGTTACGTTCGCTGCCGATTAATATTGTTCCTGATAATCCAGCAGCTATACCGCCGATGATATTCATGGTTGGCAACCATGTATGAACGACATCAGGCCGTAAACGCCTGATAAGATCAACTAGCTGCCACACAAGAAATGGGTCGTAATTGGTCCTGTGCGTCAGAACCTCGGTGTGGATCCCTGCCCTTGAGAGCCGCTCCACGTTAGGTCCCAAATCCAACAGTGCTACTGTGACATCCCACCCCAACTGCGTCAAGCCTTCGCACAGATAAACTAGTTGACGTTCTGCACCACCTCCCGTCATGGTTGGGATGCACTGTAAAATACGTATTGGCAGCGTCGGGCGCGTAATATTCTCACCAACAAGACTCATGGCGGGCTCATCCTCTCACGCCCGGCCCAGGCACTGAGAACCTGCAATGCCCAATAGCGAGGAAAGTCTTGGCCCCTAATGAACCTCGTGTATACAGCCTGAACAGCTTTGCGATCTAATCCTATGTCCGTACTGGCAAGGGCATCCACCGACAAGCCATTGCGCAACCAGTTATTGTACGGCAGGGCAAAGCCTTGTTTCCGACGCTGCACAACCTCAGACGGCAGCGCAGGTCCTACCGCTTCCACAAGTAGTGGCTTTTGCCTCTTGGGCTTAACCTTTAACGCCGCTGGCAAGCTCACAACGCTTTCTACAAGGAAATAGTCCAAGAAGGGCTGTCGAAGTTCGAGCGAGTGGGCCATGCTCATCTGGTCCCCATCTCGAAGCAAGACATTGCGCAAGTAATGGGCTATTTCCAAACGCGATAGTCTCCCAAGAGGCGAGCAACCTCCTTGATCGCGTATAAATCTGCTTGGGCAAGGACGTTTTTGCCCGCGTAACCGCTCTATACCCCAGTGAGAAAAGACCGAGTGCTGGGCTAGATAGGCAGCTGCTGGAGCATCGTCTATTGTGCTCAACTGTAGGATTTTCTCATATTTGGTATCTGCCATATTGGGCGCTAAGCTACTCAGTGCAGCCCAGGGTCGAACAAGTGTCTTGAGCGGTGAAGCAGCCACCTTCAGAAGACAAGGAAATAGATGGCGTTGCTGATACCCCAGAAAGAGTTCATCCGCTCCCTGGCCCGAAATAGCTACTTTGATGTCACTTGAGCGAATAGCACGGCAAACCAAGTATGTGTTAACGCCATCATAACTTGGCTGATCCATCGCCTGAACTGCATCAGGCACCCATTTCATAGCCTCCTCAGATCCGACAACGATTTCATGATGACGAGTCCCAAAACGCTCAGCGACAAGCGAGGACCACCGTTCCTCACTATAGTGAATATCCGGTCCCGCGAAGACGACACTAAAAGTCTCAAGTGTTCTGAACCCCATCTCGTTGAGCATAACTACATTCGACGAAGAATCAATGCCGCCTGACAAGAGGACAGCGACTGGAACATCTGAGACCATACAGAGACGATTTGCCTCCCTGAGCAAAGCTGCGGTGGTCTCCACAGCCTCCTTCTGCGGAACATCACTTGTGGCTTCCTTGATGTCAGACAGCGACCAGTATTTCTGCATAGTCCACTGCCCACCCCGAAAAAGAGCCCAGTGTCCTGCCTCGACTGCACGAACATCCTTGACCAGAGTGTAAGGATCTCCTACACTCCCAAACGTCAAGTAGGAATCTAGACCATCGGAGTCTATTCGCCGTTCCACTACCCCCGAGGCCAACAAACATCGCACCTCCGAGGCGAACAGTATTCTTTCCGCCTGTCGTATGTAGTAAAGAGGTTTTTCTCCCAAACGGTCGCGCACCAGCCAGAGGCTACAGTCCTTCCTGTCCCATAAAGCAAATGCAAACATACCGCGAAAGTAATTCACGGCATCAGGCCCCCATGCCTCCCAGGCAGACAGGATCACTTCCGTATCCGTAGCACTGTGGAAGTGGTGGCCGCGCTGTTCAAGCCTCTTTCTAAGTTCATGAAAGTTGTAAATCTCGCCATTGTAAGTAATGGTCAGACACCCATCATGAGTGGACATGGGCTGGTGACCGGCTCGGCTCAAATCTTGTATGGCGAGCCGATGGTGCCCAAACCATAGAACACCATTTGGGGTTGTCTCCTCATACATGCCTTCGTCGTCAGGGCCACGGTGCATAATGCTCTGCAACATCGCGGCATGATTAATGCCAGATGGATCTCCCAGGAATCCGCAAATGCCACACATAGATTTGCCCACTCGTCCTTTTGGGTGAAAGTGTTGAGGCCTCGACATCGCTAAGAAGACGACATATCAGGCGATTTGACTGCAAGTGGCTTTGTCCAGACACTGAGGCCTCTTTCCGGTAGGAACACTGACAAAACCAACCACGGGACAATAAGGTTGTAGAAAAAGATGTAGATGACCTCCGCAAGATCTGTTCGAATGGTATTGTACGTCCAACCGTACAATCCTGCGACCAGAACTGCCTTCAGCAAGATAGGGCCTTGAATTCCCCGACGTACCTCGCTGGCTAGCCAACGCTGTGTGAGCCCGAACGCCGATCCCAGTATCACAGCCAGCAAGAGGACCCCCGGGATGTCGGCAAAGCGAAATCCATCCCCGACCATAGTGCCAGCCGCGCCGATACCAGAGGCGGCTGCATACTGCCCTATCATTTCTTTCGTCAAGATATCCCGGGTCGGAGTCCAGTCAAACTTGCCGGGTAAGAGCTGGCTCGGCACGATCAGTAGGACGCTCTGCACCAGATACATCGGCCCCTCAATGCCAGCGGCACGAAAAATCTTGACCGCCAGTGCCTCTTTACTCAGCATAAGAGTGAATTCTCCCAGAGAGATGCTCCGGTCTGCTGTCAGGAGCGACTGGTATGATTCCCAGAGTCCAAGGCTGAACCCCAATCCACGATTGGCCCGAAAGTACCCAAAAAACTCAAAGATTACAAGCCCCACTAAAGCCACAGCAGCTAGCTTGCGCCAGGGCAAAGGCCCAATGATCATATCCACGAAGATTAGAGCAATGGCCAGGATAAAGAAAACTTCTGTCCGGCGGCCGGAGCCAGCAAATAGAGTGAACAAGATTCCGAGCGAGAGGAATAAGCACGTTCGCAGGCGTCCTTGTCGTCTCTTGATAGTTCGAATCAAGATCAAGCCTGTCCCCACTCCCTGCATGATTATGGGATAGAACGCTACCTTGGAATATATCTGAGCCCACAGGTAATCAAGGCCACCGGCTGATCTCGTCGCCTCGAGTTCTGCATACCCACCGATCGTCGCTTCACCATATGTTGCTGCGGGGAATAAGCCACCACCGCTGGCAACTCGCGTGAGCGTGCTCCACAACAAAGGGATGAATGGGATAAGGAAGAAAAGCCATCCAGAAGGAAGATCCTGCGTATCCAGCTTCCCAATCCCCCCGCTTGGGCGACCACACAGCCCCAAGTATCCAGCAGTAAACCCCAGAAAGAACAGTCCATGCAGCCAAAATAGTAGCACGCCAGTTTCCAACGAAAGTGCATTCGAAAAAGGGATAGGGTCTGCCTGAAACCATACAATAGAAGGGTAGATGAGATAAATCGCACCCCACAGCATCACCAAGACACCCGGATCGCAAAGCCTCAAGTGCCCAGTTGGTTCACGGCGCGTCAACAAAACCAAGGCAATGGTCCAGCAGGCGATCTGGAAGGCCATTGCCAAAGCACCCTGGACCAGACGATCCGGGGCCGCCGCCAGAATGGCATACGCATATATCCCCATGGCGCTCAGAACGATCCAGCCCGCCCACGCGCAGTTCCGGAAATCTTGTTTACCGCGTGTACTACTCGCCATAGCACTTATCCTCTGCCAAGGCGCCTGCGGAGCGCATGCAGGGCGTACAGAACAACAGCCAGGCTGCCAACTATCTTGACAGATGTTGCAACAATGATGGCTGTAGCCGCCCCACGTAACCCGTCGGATGGAATCAACCAGAGGCAGGCCAAGACCGTGCTAATCGTAGCCAGAGCAGCCAAAGGTATTTGGGCTCGAAAGTATCTGGCTGCCGTCATCCCATAGCCAAGAAATGAATCCAGATACATGATTCCCACTGCCACCATTAGCCTCACAAATACCTCATACTCGGCATACTCAGGCCGGTAAAGCAGGGCCAGGAGTTCTCGCCCAGCAACAAGTGCCACCAGCACGCCCGCCCCTCCCAGTAATGCGCCGATGCCTAATAGTCTGAGGAGCAGCATCCGGAACGCCAGACTGTTCCCGGCCGCATAGTATTTCGCCAGCCGTGGACTGGCCGATTCTCCCAATGCGCTCACGAGAGTAGTCCCTGCTATCTGGGAATAGGCTATGGCAGCAAAAATGCCTAGCTCGCGCTCTCCCAGATACCGCTCGATAAAGTAGCGGGGGATGTTGGCATTGAGCGAGAGCAGCAGCATCACAAAGCCAAGCGGCAACGCCAGCCATGCCAGCCTGACCAGCGTTCTCATCTCCCAACGCGGGCGCAAAACCGACTCTTGTGCACTTTCATCAGAGGCGGGGGCACCTAGCTGCGATCTGGATTTCAGTATCAATGCACCGTTGCGGATGTCGTAGCACACCAGAATAAAGGCCCAGGCTACAACCAAACCCACCACTCCCCAAAACACGCTGCCCATCAGGTAGATCATAACGCCCAGCACAGAGAGCGACAGGAGACCTTTTATCATCATTGACTTGGCGATATAGTCCATCCGTTCGTGCCGCTGCAGCAGCCCGTAGAAAGCATCACTGATAGACTCGAAAGCCTTGGCTGTCCCCACGGCCACGATGACCAGCGACGTTTCCCGGCGGTATCCTGATCCTAGTGTGATCCCTCCGATGACCACCAGTGCTAGCGCGGTAGTAATCAGCCGCAGGCTAAGGTAGTCTCCAAACAGGTACTCACTTCTGGCATCAGTTGCCTGCACAGCTCGCAAGTGCAGGCTAGCGAACATTATGACCGGCGCAGTAAGCGCCAAACCCAGAGCAAATTGCCCAACCATCTCCGGCGAACCAAGCTTGGCAAGCACAACCAACATTCCCCACTGGCATCCGGCATAGACTACATTGCCAAGAAATGTCCATGAGAAATTGGCTCGCAGAGATAATCCAGAAACTAAGCTGTATGCAGATATATTAGGCTCTTTAATCTTCCAGTCGTCGTGCACAACCATTGTCGCCTTTCATTGTCCAGATGCGTTGCCGGGCTTGGCAAGGTCACCACTGTCTCTACGGTGATGATTCTCTTCTCATTTCATGTGTTGATTGCGCATCATGATGGGCAGAAAAGTGCGCTTGTCCAACGCGTAGCAGTAGGACAGCAGAACAATGCCATCCAGGGGTTGCAAAGTGATCCGGCTTACTTGGGTGCCATCGTTGTAGCGAGTTGTGCTCACCCATTTGAAGGCGTCGGCCACCACGGTGCCATTGCCCGTGGTTGCTAGCACTACGCTACCTCCCTTACCTGCGTCGAAGGTGTATGTGCCCAGACTATGCCAGCCCACCTCGCCGACTGTCTCATCCAGCAGCACCACCGTCTCACTCTGTGCATGGCGAATCGTAACTGACACAGCGTTGCTCTGGGTTGTAGTAGGCACTACCCACGCCAGAACTTTGTACGTGCCACTATAGGCCAAAGTAGGAGTATAAGTGGCAGTGGCCCCGGTTCCAGCCAGGGCCACGTGCACCGTCGCGCCAAACTGTTTGTAACTGGCTGTCTGCTCACCCCAACCGGCCGAGACAGATGCTTCGTCGTCGTCAACGCGCACCTGGAAGAGGGGGGCCTGGCTGCCATTCAACTTGCAGTAGACGCCGGGCAGCGGTGCCGTCTGCACTTCCTTGGTCGTGTTGATCACTGCCAACCCGTTGCTGAACGGACGTGCCCAAACCCCCAGCGCGCCCGCCTGGAACTGTACACCGGCCAGCCACAACTCTCCTACTCCCTCGCCGACCCAGAATTCTAACTGGCCGTCGCTGGCGGTCACGCTGGCGTCATCGCACAGGTGAAAGTGCTGCCATTGGGGCGTGACAAGTGCCTGCACATAGAACCCGTAGTCGGAGGGCGTGCTCTCCTTTGCGATGTTAACGTAGAGGGTACGAGTCAGGTCGCTGCGTGCCCAGAAGGACAGAGTGTAGCTCTGGTCAGCCACGGTGGTCATATGGGGTTGGAATAACTGAATAGCCCATGGCTTGGCGGTGCTGGTGATGACGATGTGGGCGGCGGCTGTGCCAGAGACCCCGCCAGTTGCATCCACATGAAGGGTGGCGGCCGCGCCGGCCTCAGTGTCCACCGCCCAACCCCAGCCGTGCAGGCCGTCCTCAAAGTCGCCGTTGGTCAGTTGGTCTGGCGTGCCCAGTGTGTCCACTAGAAGCGACGGGTCGCTGGCGGGCTGGCCCAGATAACCGTGTGGCGGCAGCGTTCCACCCTGGGCGCCGAACTCGTCGTACCACCACAAGGTACCATGCCGATCCGCCCCATAGTCGTAGGAGAAGAGTCCATCTCCCATGAGGGCGCTGGTCAGCCCGTAACGCATGCGTTGGTAACTCGCTACGACCTCTGCTTCCATCGCCGACGTCATCTGGTCCAGGTGGTGCCACGTGTACTTCTGGGAGTAGAGAGCTTCGGGGGCGTTCTGAATGAAGGTGACGTGGGGCGTATGACCACGGCCGGCCCAGTCGCGATAGCTGGTCACCACAGTGTCCCAGTTCAGCCAGTCGGCGCCGTCCAGGATAGCACCCAGTTGGTACTCGTAGAGACTACCGTTGAGCCAGAGTGTATAGACCTGTGATGCGCCATTTCCTACAAGGATAGCGTAAGGCAGGCGCGCCCGCACCTGACTGAGAAAGTCTTGTATGCCGGCCTGATACGCTGCTTCCAGAATATTGGGGGCGTCCGGCTGACCGTCCAGGTTGCTGTCTATATCATTGCTAAGCCAGGAGATAGTGGAAATCGAGTCCCAGTATATGCCGTCGTAGGCCAAGTTATTTCCTTGATCTGGCGACTGCGAGAGGAAAGCATCCACGCTTTGTTGAGCTAGCACGGTGCGGCAGTAGGGCTGGGTCATGTTGTACATTGGGTGAGGCCAATAGTTGTCCACAAGAATGTTGCCGAGGCTGTCGCGTAGCAGGCATTTGTAGCCAGGATCGCCAGGGGTGCTGTTCCACCACTCTGCCGTGAGCGGGTCCGACTCCGGCCAGCCATAGGTGGCATTCTGGAGTAGCAAGATCTTGGCATTGGGGTTATACGCCCGGATGGCGGCTGCCTGGTTTGCGTGGTCGCCCGGGATATATAGGTCGTAGGCTGCGAAATAGCCTGCCCCACATCTAGGGTCATAGTCGCCAAATACGTTGGCGATGCGAGGATAGCCGCCGTCCCACGGGCCGAGAACGCGCAGATGCGTCTGCCTTTCATCGCCGTCAGGATTTCGTCCGGTAGACAGGTCCTGGCAGCGCACGTAGAACCAGCGGTCGGCCAGGTTGTAAAGACCACTTACAACGGTGCTGTGCAGCAGGGTACCTTGGCCCTGCTGAAAGTTGTTCGGCATACTTGCGTATAGAGTGTCCGAATGATCACTCCAGCGGCAATTGGCCGGCGCAGTCGTAGTCAGGCTCAACGTGATGGTGAGAGTGCCAGCCGGCAAGAGATTCGGTGTCGGTTCCAGTACTCCCAGGGCAGGCACATCAAGGGTGGCGCTCACGTCAGCAGGTGCACCGCCGACAACGGCGTTGTAGCGCCAAGTTGGCTCAAGAGTCACCGAGCTCCTGGTGCTGTTCAGTGTAGGGGAGAAGCGAAGAATGCAAACCAGGCTCATCCCCCCCAACAGGGTGAGAGTCACCAGGCTCAGGAACACCAAGCGCCTCTTGCTCATGCTGATTGCCTTCTCCCCCAAAATCATTTATGTCCTCAGAGAGTCAGTCCATGCATACTATTGTGATCAATCCCGATCGAGAGAGACCAACCACCCCTGCAGTGGTCCCCCACCCAATTGGTACCGGGCATAGTAATACAACGTTTTCAGATACTCGTCTTTCACATACTGCCGCGATGCTTCGTCGGTCCACCAGCGGCACTGGTAAGGAGACGACTCGAAAGGAATCGGTGCCATTTGTATGCTGACCTGGTCCCCCAGTAGATGCTGGTAGGTCCAGCGCGCCCGCCGCATGTGGTAGGGGTCGCTAACCACGATCACCGACTTGATAGGGAGCGTGCTCTTGGCGATGAATTCTTTCAGCCTGACTGCCTCTGAGTAGGTGCTGGTGACATCAGAGTCGTCAATCGCAATAGCTTCTGGCGGCACGCCTTGATCAAGCGCTCGTCGTCTCCCCATCTCCCCGTGGTATCCCAGGTGAATGGAACACCAACCTCCGGTGAAAAAGATCTGTCTCCCGTAGCCTTGCTGGTACAACTGGATGGCATAGTCTGTTCGGTAGTCCGGGCCAGCGATGACATGAATGACATCGGCCGGGTGCAACTCGTCTTGTACGATCAAAAAATCGCCGATGGCCAGTAGAATCCGCTCGCGGAACAGAAACAGGACCGCCCCGAGTAGGGCTACGGTCACCGTGATGATAAGGATGTGTCGCATTTCAAATGGGTAACGTATTGCCAAAGAGTAAGCTGCTAATTCGGCGAGCGTTTTCGCCGCTTATCCCCGTCACGGTAGTACTCGTGGTGGTAATAGTAATAACTGCCCTTGTGAGTGGATACACCATTGAGAACCACTCCTACCAGATTGGCTCCCACCTGGCGGAGGTTCTCGACCGCGTGCCGCGCGGCCTCACGCGGGGTGCGGCCCGCCTCTAACACCAACAGAACCCCGTCCACTGCCGGCGCGAGCGCCGCCGCATCGGCCACGGGCAGCACCGGTGGGCAATCTACCAGCACCATGTCCGCCTGCTGCGCCAGATCGTGCAGCAGCTTGGGCATACGTTGAGAACTGATCATCTCGATCGGATTCGGCGCGAGTTCCCCACTCGGCAGGACCTTCAGGCCCTCCATCTGCGTGGAATATAGCCGGCCGTCAGCGCATCCCACCAGCAGCGATCCCGTGAGCCCCCAGGGTGTGCTTTTTCCCGTGCTCTCCGCGGGCAAGTCAAGACCAAACAACTGATGCAGCCGCGGGCGGCGCAAGTCTGCGTCCACCGCTACAACTTTGAGCCCAGACTGGGCCATGGCGGTCGCCAGATTGGCTACTATGAGAGACTTGCCCTCTCGAGGGCCGGGACTGGTTACCAGGAGTGTACGCAGAGGCTTGTCTATGCTAGAGAATCGGAGATTGGTGCACAGCGCATGAAAAGCCTCTGCGACGGGGGAGGGCGGTTGGGCTACTACGGTCAACTCTTTCTCCCCCTTGGCCAGCCGGCCGACAGCGCCCAAAGTACTCTGCCCCAGCGCCTCGCTGACGTCGTCAGGCGACTTGATCGTATCATCTAAATGCTCCAACAAAAAGGCTAATCCCAGCCCGAGCATAGCGCTGACCAGTGCGGCGAGCAGCGTGTACTGTGTGCGGTGAGGGAGTGGCTTTTCCGGCACCCGCGCCTCTTCGGTGATTGTCACCTTGACGTTGCCCTGCTCGCGGGCCTGCTTCAGCGCCTTGATCTGGACAATAAAGGTCTCTGCGATGGTATTGGCGATGAGCGCGGCTCTAGCAGGGTCGGCGTCTTCCACGCTCAACCGGATCAGTTGGGTATCTTTGACCGGCGTGACCTTGACCCTTTTCGCCAATGCTTCGGGCGTCTCTGCCAGCCCTAATCGCTCGATCACAGCCTCCATGACCGAGCGCTCAGTTAGCATCTGGCTATAAGTGAGTGCCAGCCGTTCGCTAGCATAGATAGCGTTATAGTCGCTGGCTGTAGCGCCCGGGTCTACGTTGACCAACAGGGTTGCAGAGGCGCTATAGACCGGGGGCATCAGGGAAGTGACAACGAATGCACTGATGGTCCCCACCAGCACACAACCGACGATGAGCCACAGCCAACGACGGATGACCGAAATGATAAATTGAAGTTCTGTCCCATCTTGCTTTGACATCTAGTCCTCCGGAACGCGCTGGTATTCCGAGATGCTCCTGATAAAGATCAGGTTTTCCTCATCATTAGAGCCCGGTTGAGAGGCGTGGCACAAGCTCTCCTCATGGCCTTGTCTCAGTTCTGAGGCACTGGTTTGATCTGCTTGTGTCTTGTGATACCGCAGGCGATGCACTGGACTGCCGGTTTATTCTGAAAAGTGAGCGGCATGGCGGCTACAGCCACGTCTATGATTGACCCATCGAGCCGGACCCACTGTTCTTCATGCGGCCAAGTCTCTGCTCCATCTTTTGCCATCTGCCGCACCCGAGTTGAAAACTCGGCCCGATCATCCGGGTGCACAAAATCCAGGATGGGTTTTCCGACAAGTTGCTCCGGACCCGCCGCGCCGAGCAGTTTGGCGCCAGCCGTGTTGATGAAAACGATCTTGTCTTCCACTTGAATGCTGATCAGATCAGGCGAAAGAGAGTCCCACAAGTCAGTGTTCGTGTTCCTCTGGCCCACGCAGTGCCTCCTCCACCTATCTGGCTTGGCGCCGCACGAAGCGGCCATGGTTTTGATTGGCCAGCCGGCTCTCTGGTTCTGGCACCTGTGGACTGCGCCTGAGCCTGGGGGGCAGTCGCTGCTCAACGTATCATCAGCCGATGCCGAGAGCTGTTGATATAAATACAATAAGCGCGGATGGGCAGAATCTCGTCTCTATCTGACACACAGATTTCCCACGGATTACACGGATTGGCAAGTATTCCAGCACGGCCAAGGCGTGAAATGAACTCGAAATCGCACAGGTCAGCGGCGGAATACTTGCCAATTCTAGGACCGAAAAGGACCCCCAGGGAAATCGGTGTGACAAGACCTAGCATAACAGAATAGGGAGACTGTTGCTGTCAGGAAAACTGTGACAGAATCACAAATCGGAGCTGAGCATCCGCCCTGAAAGAGGCTTTTTTGCAGTAGATGGTAAGAAATCGGTTAGAAAACTGGAAAGGGGAAGG
>Ga0315277_10005188_pt1 | contig 17220 bp, 11 predicted proteins | sample YL17G05_15_MG_FD_203695 | JGI IMG/M metagenome (GOLD analysis project Ga0315277, IMG submission 203695) | Sediment microbial communities from Yellowstone Lake, YNP, Wyoming, USA - YL17G05_15 | ecosystem: Environmental > Aquatic > Freshwater > Lake > Sediment | place: USA: Wyoming | collected... | reverse complement strand
ATCATCTGTACTGGCCGGAATTGGATGTGGACCTGGAACTCGACAGTCTTGAGCACCCAGAGAAGTACCCCCTTCGGTCTCTAAAGTTGCCGCACCAAGCAAGCAAGGCCGGCAGACGCAGAGTGCAAAAGGCCAAGCCCCGTTGACCCGACGGCGGTGGGCACAGCCTGCTGACACAGTCTGTTATCCACTCCGGGTCCGTTTTCCGGGGGCCGTTGAACGCCGCCTGGGCTTCCGCGTAACCACGCGCCGGCCGGACTGTTTCTCTATGCGTCTCAGATCAGCACGGATCTTCTTCATATCATAGCCGAAACGACGGGCGTGTTCGTCCCTCGCCCTCCAGATTTCCTCAAGGATGGGATCGCTGCTCTTCATGCCGCCAGTTGCACTTTCTCGTACAGGAACTCCGGGGCTATATCGGCGCCATTAGGCCAAGTCAGCGTGTGGAATTCCGGATGTACGGAGAACTGCTGAAGGAGCCTTTGATCCTTGAGCAGCTCGAAAATCTCTCCATACAACTCATCACGAAGATCCACATCCCCTTCGGTGCCATCGCTGAAACGAAGGTGGATCACGTAATCTTGTACATAACGTGCTTCCGCGACTCTCGGTATCATGATCTCTGGCATGCGAGCGTGGTCCTTTCGGATTCCCTACACAATGTCGATCTCACTATATCGTAGCAGAGAAGCCACGCGGAAGCACGCCCTTTTCTGCCAGACAAGCATCTTGGGTGCGGGCGGAACGTGGTGACGGTCCCCTCGGCAGGATTGCATTTCGCGCATTAAGGGCTTCCAGCAGAACCTTTTCAGGTACATGGGAACTGGCGAGAACCTGTGGCGAACCCGGCAAACGCCCACAAGCGAAGACCGTTGACGTCCGGCATCTCAGCCGTTAGAGTGACCGCAATCCAAGGCAGGTTGCACACGCGCGAGCCTTCCGGAGGCCCGAATTCGATATCGGGGACTGGTCTGAACAGGAGCGGACATATGAGAATTGGTATTCTCAGGACGTTGTGCACGATGATGTTCTGTGGCTGCTTTGGAATGTCAATGTTGTCACAGGCGTACGGGGAATCTAACATGAGCGGTCGTCCACCACTGGCACAGGAGTTCGGGGTAAACGCAGGAATCTATGACCTTGTCGTCCTGGTGTCCCAGCCCATCGTCGATCCTGGCGACACACATGATGTAGAGATTTACGTGTCAGGTTATGGAGCGATCCGAGCCGGAAAGGTGGCATTCTACCCCTCACCGGGCGTGTTCGACGCCAGCCGCTCTACAGCGACGCCTCTCAATAACAAGCCGACCCGGCTCGATAAGCTGGGAATGGTTGTTACTCTTGACCCAAAGTCGTTCTGTGATGTGAATGGCTATCGCATCTTGACAGAGGGCAAACCGGATCGAGAAACGCCACCCATAGCACTCGATCTGTCCGTCAATGACGACGCGAAACCCGGGCCGCACTCCATCCAATTCGTGTTGACCTATTTCGATGGGCAGACATGGAAGACGGCGTCGAAGAACGTCGATTTCACCATCCGCAACGTCTATCAGAGGTATGAGTGGTGGATAGCCAGAATAGGCGTCCTTGCAGCAGTCGCCACGATTGGCCCGATGTTGCGCTGGCCGTGGTTACTGTGGCGGAGACTCCGACCGACGCCAGCGGCTTCAGCGGCGGCCATTCCGTCTCCTGCACGACAGGGAACGATCTCCAAAGACAGAAAACAATCTCCTGCCAAGTGAGACTCATCCGCGTCTATATTCACTCCTGCCTCTTGGGGACGCTGTCCCCAAACCCCTGGCATTTCTCGCTTTGAGCCAATGGCATGATAGATGGAGAGACAGTCCCTTCGCATACGCGGAAGACCATCGCCAAGCTGCGCTTGACGCTGCCACCCCGAGTCGAATTCTGCTGGTTCTTCTCTTTCACCCCATGGTTCGCGCGAATCCGGCGGTTCTATGTCGTTCGCACACCTGTCTTTGGCCAGCCGGCCCAATACCATGCTGCTGGCGAAAAGCGCAAAATGCCAGGGGTCCGGGGACAGCGTCCCCGGGGGGCGAGGACGCTATTGATCCGCCCGATGCAACGGAACATGCGTGATGCATCATCGGAAATCACGGGCAAGGTGCCCGTGCTGCTCATCGGTTGCGCAGGAGGTCGATCAGCTCGTCGGCGGTGAGGGTGTGGGCGGTGTCGGTGCCTTGGAGGAGGGAGTCGGCCACGGGTCACAGGCAGAACCACGGTATCGCGGTGACTCGCTCGTGTAATTGCAGGGGGCGGTCACAGCGGCACACGACATAACCCTGGCCCGGCTGGCGGGGATGCTCGTTCAGGAAGGTCAGCACGTGGCGGGCGTCTGACGCGGTTGGCCTTTGCGTCCACTTGACTTCGACCGCGGTCAGCGTCTCGCCCCGCTCGATAATGTAGTCCACCTCGGCGCCGTCGCGAGTCCGCAGGTAGTAGAGCGTCCCGTCGCCCAGGTACTGAAGGCGGATCCATAGCTCAATCCCAACCCATTGCTCGAACATCGTGCCCGGGTCCACCTTGACCAGTTCCTCCGAGGGCCTCAGGCCCGCCGCCGCGTTGCGCACCCCCAGATCGAAAAGCAGGAACTTGGGCGTGGAGAGCAGGTTCTTGCGCGGGCTGCGGGTGTAGGCCGGCACTCGAAAGCCAACGAACATGTCCTCCAGAAGTTGGTAGTGGCTCTTGACAGTGTGTTGGGAAATGCCAGCCTCCTGAGAGATCGCCGCATAGTTGACAATCTGCCCCGACTCCCTGGCAGTCAACTGGAGGAAGCGGACGAAACCGCCCCAGTCCCGCACCAGGGCCTCGCGTCGAATCTCCTCTTCCAGGTGCACCACTGCGAATGCCTTGAGCAACTCCGCCCGGTCGGGCCTTTCCGCGGCGACGATGCCAGGCAACGCCCCGTAGGCCAGGCGCTCCTCCAAACCCCAGGCTGGGAATGGATTCGCAGGCGTCCAATCCGTTGACCACGGGAGGGCCGTAGAAGAAACCGCGTGCCTGGCAAGCCGCGCCAGCGGTGGATGCTCTGCGAGCGTCAAGGGATAGAGCCTGTGCAGGAAGCTGCGTCCAGGCAGCAGGTTTGCGCCGGTACCGCGGAGGCGCCGAGCAGAACTGCCGCACAGGATGAAGCGCCAACGGTCCTTATCTGAGTCGTACAGGCTTTGTACCGCATCGAACAAGGCCGGCGCGGTCTGGATTTCATCTACAAACACCGTTTGCCCTTTGCGCGTGGCTGGCAAGGCGCGGCAGGCCTGAGTGAACATCTCTGGGTTGGCTAGCAGACGAGATCGCTCCAGAGGATCGGCAAGGTCGAACACCAATGCACTCTCTGGAAGTACGGATCTCAGCAGCGTGGACTTACCGGTCTGACGAGCGCCGAACATCAGATGCACATACGGTCGCTCGAGTTTCTCCTGCAACGGCTTGGCATACCATCGATCAAACATGCCCGCATTATACCACCACAAGATAGTAACACTACTTCATATTTATCGCCTAAAAGTGAACTGACGTTTAGTTTTTGTTGGGTTTACCGGTTTCGCAACAGGTCGATCAGTTCGTCGGCGGTGAGGGTGTGGGCGGTGTCGGTGCCTTCGAGGAGGGAGTCGGCGAGGTCTCGCTTGGCGTGGTGGAGCTGGACGATCTTCTCTTCGATGGTGTCGGCGGCGACGAGGCGGTAGATGGTGACCGGGCGGGTCTGGCCGATGCGGTGGGCGCGGTCGGAGGCCTGGTCCTCGACGGCGGGGTTCCACCAGGGGTCCATGTGGATCACGTAGTCGGCGGCGGTGAGGTTCAGGCCGAGGCCGCCGGCGCGCAGCGAGATCAGGAACAGGTCGCCCTCGCCATTCTGGAATGCATTGATCCGCTTTTGGCGGGTCTTGGGCGGGGTCTGGCCGTCCAGGTACTGGTAGCGGATCTTTCGCTCGTCCAGGTGCTCGCGGAGCAGGGTCAGGTGGTCGACGAATTGCGAGAAGACCAGGGCCTTGTGCTGGTTTTCGAGCAGCTCGTCCACGAGCTCGGCGAAGGCTTCGAGCTTGGAGCCGGTCAGGCCGCAGCTCGGCATGACGAGCCTCGGGTTGCAGCAGCAGCGACGCAGCTTCATCAGTTCCGCCAGGACCTGGATGTGGGCCTGTCCGGCGGGCGCGCCCCGCATGCCTTCGAGCCGCTCCAGCGCACGCAGACGCAGGGATTCGTGCAGGGCCTGCTCCTCCGGACTCAGTTCCACCAGGCGCATCAGTTCCGTGCGGGACGGCAGGTCTTCCAGCACCTGGGACTTGGTCCGCCGCAGAATGAAGGGCTGGACCAGGCTCTTGAGTATGTGGCTGGCGTGGGAGTCGCGCTGGGCCTCGATCGGCCGCACGAATCGCTCGCGGAAACGCTCCTCGGAGCCGAGCAGGCCGGGATTGATGAAGCGGAACAGGTTCCAGAGTTCCGCGAGCCGGTTCTCGATGGGCGTGCCCGTGCTGAGCATGCGGAACCCACCGGTGAGGGTCATCGCGGCCGATGACCGCTTCGTCGCGGCGTTCTTGATCGCCTGGGCCTCGTCAAGGACAATCGTGGCGAACTGCACATCTTTAAGGGCCTCGGCCTCCTGCTGGAGCAGCGTATACGAGCAGATCACGAGGTCGAACGGCCCGAGGGCCTTGAGCACGTCATCCCGCCGGCCGAGATCGCCGATGCCGAAGCGGACCGGCCGCAGCGTCGGAGCGAATCGCTGCGCCTCCGAGACCCAATTGGCACAGACGCTGGTAGGCGCCGCCACGAGGGTCGGCCCCTGTGAGGCCCGATGCAGGATCACCGCCAGGGCTTCGACGGTCTTGCCCAGTCCCATGTCGTCGGCGAGGCAGGCGCCCACGCCCCACTCGGCGAGGCGGGCCAGCCAGACGAAGGCGTCCACCTGGTACGGCCGCAGGGTCGCCTGGAGAGTCGAAGGGATCGCGGGCTGATAGGACTCGACCGCGTGCAGCCGCTCGATGTGGGCATTGAAGGTCGCATCCGCCTGGAATTGCCCTATCTCGTCCTTCCACTGCTCCAAGCCGACGGCCGCCAGCGGATGCACGCGCAGGGTGTCGCCCTTGCCGATGTACTGGCCGCCGGCGGCGAGCCACTGCAACTGCTTTCGCAATTGGCGGGTCAGTGCGACGTATTGGTCCTTGCCGAGAGCGATGAACCGGGTGTCGGCGTTTTCAATCTGGTCCAGGAGTGTCCGCATTTTGATCACGAGGTCCTTGTCCACCTGCACTTCGCCCTCGACTTCGAACCAGTCCTGGGCGGAGTGGATCGAAAGATGGAACTGCTGCGGCGAGAGGGATCGGACGGTGATCGGATCGCCCTTGGGCCACTCGACGGTGAGGACCTCCGCCGGGACCGCCTGCAACTGCTCCAGCAGCTCCAGGGCCTCCATGGGATCGTCCACAGTCCACGTATAGTCCTTGTCGGCGTTTCCGTTCAATATGGGGACGGCGGCGAGAGCCTGCTCGGCGCGGGCGGTTTCCTCGTCGAGCTTGCGGCGGGTCTGGAGCGTCTTGCCTCCAACGGACTCGACCAGGTGCGCATTGCCGATGCCCGGCGAGAAGGCACGCTGCGACGGCTCGCCCAACGGCACAACGACGATCTCGGCCTGCAAACCCTGCTCGAGCCGTTGCAGCCGCAGATGTGGGTGACAATTCGGCTCGACGATCTCGGCCTCGGCAGCCGCCAGGGCAACGTCCGATTGGATGGCGACGTGCTTGGACAACCCTTGCAGCCGCTTGAGGGCCTCTTCCGAGAAGTCCTTCGGGATCGTCACCCCCTCAGGCCCGAGGATCTCGGCCATCTTCAGGTGCATCGGCTCATACACAATGACTCGCACGCGGGCCGGCGACTCCTGAATGACGAAGCTCTCGCCCAGGGAACCATTCTCACGCACAGGAGGGTATGGCGACATGCAGATGTGGAGCTGCTTTCCTTTGGGCACGATGTGTACCTCGGGCTTGCCATCGAGGATCTCGACGGGCACGTGCGGCCAGTCTTCCCAGAAGACGGCGGGGTGACCAACGAGGGCCCGCAGGATGACGCCGGCGTCCCTTTCATACGCTCCGGCGTAGTAGTATTCCCGCCCCCGCAAGATCGCGGCCAGTGCGGCCTTGTCCCGTTCAGTCAGAAAGTCTTCGCTCTTCGCAGGATAGCTTGCCAGATTGTAGGTGGGAACCTCGCGGCCCTTCGTCCACCCCCCTGCCTTTGTCCGCTTCTGTTCGACCGGAATCACCGCGATCCGGCCGGGGCGCCACTCCTGCAGCTTCCAGACCAGACGCCGGGAAGGACCCGCCGGCTGATTCGTTGCCAGGTCGGCCTCCTGGAGCAACTGCTCCAAGGCCCCGACGCGGCTCTCCCAGACCTCCTTGACCTTCCACAATTCGCATAGATCCCGTGCGGCGGTGTCCTGGAAGAAGGCATCGGCCTGGGCAGCGTAAGGCGACAGGGCCACGCCGAGCCTGCCCATCAAGCGGCAGACCTGCATTATGGGCCATCGGGCGCCGTGTTTCTCACAATACCCAAGCAGATCCTCTATCTCCGGAACCAGCATCTGCTTGTGGGTTTTCAGGGCCTTGGTGTGCGAGGCATAAAACCAATACAGCGATTGCATCAGGTGGACGCAGATGCAGGCCAGAGGGCTGTCTTGCCGGTAGAAAGGCTGCCGTACCATGTCCTCCGCATCGGCATCATCGCAACCTTCGTGCCATGCCAGCAGGGCCTCGAGGAAGTAGTAGGCCTGACGGTAGGCCGTGTAGTCCCTGTTCTTCGCCAGCCGATCCAGCCATGCCCGCGCCTGCTGCCGATCCTGCGGCTGCTCAGACTGGATCAGCAGCAGCGTGTGCAGGACCGCCGGAAAACTGTCAAGGTACTCCACTTGGGCCTTCTTGGCCTTGCCCACCTTTTGCAGGCCCTGGCCATAGGCCTGATGGGCCTCCGGGATTCGGCCGGACAGCATCTCCAACATGCCTCGGACGAGCCAGGTATCCAGCTCGGCGAACGTATCCAACAGGGCCCGGGCCCCCGCAAAATCGCCGGCCAGGACGTCCCGCTCGGCCAGATGGCTGACGCATTGCTCCAGCAGGGATTGTTCGAGTTCCTGCCGGTTCGCCAGGATCCAGGTGCGCGCGTAGGCAAAAACGGGGTGATCCAGCGCCAGAGTAGCGGTCTGGGTATGCAGGGCGGCGTACAGCAGCAGGTCCCGGTACTGGCGGGGCAGACATTCCAGGTATGCGGGCTGAAACGGCTCCAGGCAGACGACCAGCAATATGTTGATCAGCGAGCCCGTCAGCCTGTCCAGGCTGCACAGGCCGGCCAGACGCTTGATCTCATCCTGATCGTTCTTCTCCAGCGCCAGGAACACATCACGGCACGCATGGGCAAAGGACACAAACCGTTGTCCGCCCCATTTGTACGCCCAGTCCCCCGGCTTTATCTGCCCCGGCACAGCTTTCTGCAAAGCATCCGCAAAACGATCCAGCCAGCCCTTGCTGCGGGCTGCTTCAATGCAGGTTGTGCGTGTCTGGGGCGGACAGGCCGGCGGGGTCGAGCCTGCCGATGTGATATGACCTTTGGCCTTGAGACGCTGAATGCACGGAGCTATCTTCTCGGGCGTGATGGTGGAGCCATCCGGCATGGTCATGCCCACCTGCTTCAACGCACGCATCAGGTCATTCTTGTTCAGCGGCCCGAACGACAAAGCGTACATGAGCAGAGCCGCGTCATCCACGCTTGATGGCAGCCCCGCTGCAAACACTCGGGAATTATCTTTCATGGCCTCCAACCTGGAGTTTCCCTGCCAGAACCGATCCGCGGCAATACCCATGGCGAAGCCACCTCCTGTGTTAAGGACCTCCAGAAGACCGGCGGAATGTGCGTATCATCGTTGAGCATCCATCCAGCCTTTGAAAGTCCCAAACGATCAATGTACTCCAAAAAATCCATCGCTGCAAGGTCCCGCCTCTATATCATGCCGATTCCTCACTCTCCATGCGTCGGGCACTCCTGTTTTGTTCGCTCCCTGTGTGCTTTTCTCCAGAATCGCTACAGCCTTCGGCGGACCACGGCCGAAGGTAATAGTGGCTAATAGCGCGTGTACGTCGTCCGCGAGTTTAGGAAAATGGCACAAGCTCGGTGAGTGAGAATTTGCATTTCGCGAGTGACGTGGTAAAATACCGGGCTGCCGTGGGACGGACAGCGTGCCCGATCTGCAGCGGGGTGAGCCCGGACGGCTCGCCCAAATACGGGTACGTTGCCGCCGTTGAATCGATGTACCGGGAGAAAAGTGACGCCGGCTTGCAGCCGGCCGTTTTGCAGGCTTCGAATATGGGCAAAGGCAGCAACAACGAGGAGTATCGAATTGAACCAGCGCAGCGGATCACCCGTCTGCCGCCCTACCTGTTTGCACGGCTCAATGCGCTCAAGCATGCCATGAGGCAGCAAGGGGCCGACATCATCGACTTGGGAATGGGCAACCCGACGGATGGCGCTCCGGAGATCGTGATCGAGAAGCTCTGTGAGGCCGCCCGCGATCCGCGGAATCACCGCTACAGCGCCTCCAAGGGCATCAGCAACCTCCGCAAGGAGATGGCCAAGAAATACGCCCGCAAATGGGGCGTCGAGCTCGACGCGGAAAAGGAAGTGCTCGCCTGCATCGGCTCGAAGGAAGGCTTCAGTCATCTGTGCCTGGCAATGCTGGGCTCCGGCGACACGGCGATCGTGCCCGATCCGGCCTACCCCATCCACAACTACGGCATCGTCCTGGCGGGGGCCAACGTCATCACTGTGCCTCTCGGCAACGATCAGAAGTTCCTCGACACCATCGCGATGGTCTGCGAGCACCTGTTCCCCAAGCCGAAGCTGCTGATTCTGAACTACCCGCACAATCCGACCGCCATGACGGTCGATGACGGGTTTTTCGAGCCGGTGGTCGATCTGGCAAAGCACTTCAAATTCCAGGTCATTCACGACTTCGCGTACGGCGAGACACTCTTCGACGGCTACAAGGCCCCCAGTTTCCTGGCCACCAAGGGAGCCAAGGACGTGGGGGTCGAATTCACCACGATGAGCAAGCCCTATAATATGGCCGGTTTCCGCATCGGATTCGTCGCCGGCAACAAGCAGATGATCGACTACCTGGCGACCATCAAGGGCTACTACGACTACGGCATCTTCCAGGCGATTCAGATCGCCGGCATTATCGCGATGCGGCACTGCGAGAAGGACATCGCCGCACAGAACCTCAAGTACCAGGCCAGACGCGACGTCCTCTGCGACGGGCTGCAGCGCATCGGATGGCAGGTCGAAAAGCCCCGCGCCAGCATGTTCGTCTGGGCGCGCGTCGCCGACGAGCACCTCAACGGCAAAGGCACGATCGACTACGCGTTGGAGCTGATGGAGCACGCCGAGGTCGCCCTCTCTCCCGGCGGGGCCTTCGGCGAAAATGGCGAAGGCTACATGCGAATCGCCTTGGTCGAAAACGAGCAGCGCCTCCGCCAGGCCGTCCGAAACATCAGCCGCTACATCCAGCAGCGCCCCATCCGAAAAGCCAAAGCCGCCAAGTAGCGCAGGCCCCGCTCTGGAGCGCAGTTTCACGGCCCCCGAGTCCAATTCCCGGCGGCAGACCCTTGCAGAGTCCCTATAGAGGCCTTAGACTGTGACGTATGAGCCCACAGATGAAGAAGCTGTTGATCTATGTGGACGCCTCGGTCGTCGGGGGATGCGAAGATGCTGAGTTTGCCCAAGACAGCCTTGCCTTGTGGCAGCTTTTCATTCAGGGCCGGTACGTAATGGTGCTTTCCGAACACACACTGCGCGAGTTGGCAGGGGCGCCGGAGCAGGTCCGCAAACGTCCGCTGGAGATACCCCAAGAGCATCGAATCGTCCTAACCAACGACGACGAGGCCGATGCCTTGGCAGAGGCCTACTTGGAACATCAGGTCGTTGGGCCCGGAAGCAGATCTGATGCTCTGCATGTGGCCTTGGCCGTGGTGAACAACTGCGACGTCCTTGTGAGCTGGAACTTCAAACACATTGTCAACCTCGGCAGGATACGCCTGTTCAATGCGGTAAACCTGGAAAACGGCTACCATCCGATAGAAATCCGCTCTCCAAGGGAGATATTGGCCAATGAAGAAGACGTTTGATGCTGTCTCCTGGATGCGCCAACGGCGGGTGCAGATTGATAATGAAGACGCGAACTTGACTTGGGTGCAGAAGCGAGAGAAAACTCACGACCAAGTCCGTCAAGACCCAATCCTATCCCGGTTGTCCGGGGAAACCGTCATCCCCGACAGGATCACCCGAAGAAAATAAGGATGCCTCCTGGGCCCGTGTTGGCACTTTGCTCGGAAAACCACTCTGGCAGCGGCATAATTATGAACGGGAAATCCATTGCGGCTTGGTCCTTCTTCACGGGCATCGTTCTGCTATCGGGACTTGTGCACGGGGCATCGTTCTATCCGGCACGTCTGGATGATCCGGCGGCGGTGTACCTGACGCCGAAGGACTTCCCCGTGCATGGCGATGGGGTCGGGGACGATTCAGCGGCCCTGCAGCAGGAGATCGACAAGGTCGCATCGAGCACCGGCGCCGGGGTCCTGTTCATCCCGAAGGGGACATATCGCCTGACGAAGACCGTCTACGTCTGGCCCGGCGTTCGTCTGATCGGCTATGGCGATACCCGGCCGGTCCTGATCCTCGGCGAGAACACGCCTGGGTTCCAGGAAGGGACCGGCAAGTACATGCTGTTCTTCTCCGGCGGGCGCGGCAGGAGTGACGGCCCGCCGCAGGATGGCGGCGCCGGCACGTTCTATAGCGCCATGAGCAACATCGATATCGAAATCGGACCGGGCAATCCGGCAGCCGTCGGCGTCCGCTTCCACGTGGCGCAGCACTGCTATCTCGCCCATATGGATTTCCGGCTCGGTTCAGCCCGGGCGGGGTTGGAGGATATCGGCAACGAGGTCGAGGACCTGCACTTTCACGGTGGGCAGTACGGCATCATCACGAAACGATCCGCGCCTGGCTGGCCCATTCTCGTGATCGACTGCACCTTTGAGAATCAGAGTGTCGCCGCGATCAGCGATCAGCAGGCGGGACTCACCCTCGTACGCCCCCGGTTCAAGAGCGTTCCCACGGCCGTGTCCCTTGTCTCCGCCCACCCCGATGAGCTCTGGATCAGCGACGCACGCTTCGAGAACATCACCGGCCCGGCGCTCATTGTCAGCGACGAGAACAGTGCCCGGACCCAGATCAATCTGCAAAACGTCGCGTGCAAAGAGGTGCCGGTCCTGGCCAGTTTCCGCGAGAGCGACAAGACGATTACTGGGGTCGGGCCTGCCTATGTGGTCGAGCAGTTCACCCACGGGCTGTACCTCGCCGATCTCGGGGCTGCCCGACAGATCAAGACCGCTCTTGTGGCCCACGAGGTAACCGCCTTGCCTGCGCCGGCGGAATCGGATATCCCCAGTCTTCCCGACGCCGGTACCTGGGTCAACGTCCGGACGCTGGGCGTGACCGGCGACGGCAAAACCGATGATACCGCGGCCCTGAAGGAGGGCATTACCAAGCACCGCACGCTCTATCTGCCGATGGGCTGGTACTGCGTCAGCGACACGCTGACACTCCGCCCGGACACAGTCCTGATCGGCCTGCATCCATCGGCTACGGTCATCAACCTGCCGGACAAGACGCCTGCCTTCCAGGGACTTGGCGAACCTAAGCCGGTCATTGAGGCCCCGAAAGGCGGGACCAACATCGTCACGGGCATCGGGGTCTATACCGGCGCAATCAACTCCCGCGCCGTCGGTGTGAAGTGGATGGCAGGAACGAATTCCATGATGAACGACGTCCGCCTGCATGGCGGGCACGGCACGAGGGTTCCCGCGGAGCGCGGCGGCTTCGGCAGACTGGGCAATCGTGACGCGTGGAACACTCAGTACGCCAGCCTCTGGGTCACCGATGGCGGCGGCGGGACCTTCAAAGACATCTGGACGCCCAGTCCCTACGCTCAAGCCGGGATGCACATCTCGGACACGTCCACGAGCGGCCGGGTGTACGCGATGTCTCTCGAGCACCATGTCCGCAACGAGATGATCGTTCGCAACACTTCCCACTGGCGATTCTACGCGGTGCAATTCGAGGAGGAGCGGGAAGAAGGCCCCAAGGCCCTGCCACTGGAGATCGACCGTTCGAGCGACATCCAGTTCGCCAACACCTTCTTCTACCGCGTGATCAGTTGCTTCGTGCCGTTCCCGTATGCGACGAAGGTGAGCGATTCCCGCGACATCCGCTTCCGGAATCTCCACTGCTACAGCAACAGCAAGGTCTCCTTCGACAGCACGATCTTCGATGCGACGGCCAACGCGGAGGTCCGCGATTCCGAGTTCGCCCTGCTGGATATCGCCAGTGGTGCACTGCCCCCGCGGCCTGCATCAGGCGCGACAGTCCTCGCCGATGGGGCCAAAGTCGAGAAGCTCGCCGACGGCTTCCTGAACATCGCCGGAGCGGCGGTGGACGCCAAGGGCAACGTCTATTTCGCGGACGCCCGTGAGAACCGCATCTACCGCTGGTCGCAGGAGAACCGCCGGGCCGAACGGGTCCGTGACATCCCGCAGCAGCCCACCCAACTTGCCTTTGACAAGACAGGCAACCTCCTGGTCGTCTGTTATGTCGGCAATGGAACGGTGCTCGCCTTCCGGCCGGATGTCAACGACAGCGAGATCACGACTCTGGCCGCCCAACCGGCAGCGCCGCGCCCGGAGATGACCGCGGTCCTGCCGGTGAATCGCTGGATGGGCGACGACGAGTTCCTGCGGGATTCGACCACGCCTAAGCCGTTCCACTTCATCTCGCCTGACGGCACGACCTTCATTCCCGCCGGCCAGATCCTCGTCTTCGACCCCTCCGGCAAACAGATCGACACCATCGAGGTCCCGCAGCGCCCGACCTGCCTGGTCTTCGCCGGCCAAGACCGCAAAACCCTGTTCATCACCGCCCGCTCTTCGCTCTACAGCGTCCAAACTCGCTTCCTCGGCACAACGGCCGATAGATAGCAGCAGCCGCCAAGTGCCATTGACTACAGGGTCGTCTGTGCCCATGCCCCTGCACCGGGCTTGACGCAGATGCAATGAGTCGGAATGTTTGCTCTTCTCTGCTCATTGCCCTGCTTGGCGCGTCGTGGTATGATAAGAGGGGTTGGCGATGTTTCGCCGACATAGGAACAGAGCCAGACAATGAAGAAGCTGCGCATATACGTGGACACATCGGTGCTCGGGGGCTGCTTCGACCCTGAGTTTGAGTTCTGGTCGAACGGCCTCATCAAGGATTTCCGAGAGGGACGATTCAGCATAGTGCTCTCGGATATAACAGCGACCGAGGTCAAACCTGCCCCAGAGGCGGTGAGGGAACTCCACACGGAACTCCTCTCAATCGCAGAGGTTCTGCCGATCACGGAGGAGGCGGTCGCCGTTTTGGCCAGCTATGAGAAGCACAGCGTGCTCGGTCCCCGCTTCCGCAACGATATGCTCCACATTGCCCTGGCCACCGTCGCCGAGGTCGATGTCCTCGTGAGTTGGAACTTCCGCCATATCGTTCGATTGGACAAGATGCAGCAATTCAATGGGATCAATCTTGAGCTCGGTTACAGGGCTCTTGCGATCTATTCGCCGCGAGAGGTGACGACTTATGGCAGAGAAGACTCAAATCAAAGCCGTTGAAATGGTAAGACGCATACGTGATGAGCAAGCGCGATTGCTCGAGGGCAAGTCCCCCGCTGAGATCATCGCCTTCTTCAGGAAGGCCGGAGAGGCCGCACGCCGCGAAGCAAAGAGAAGACAATCGGCTCCAGCGCAAGCCAAATCCCGTGGTCTCCGGGCCACAAGGAAGTAAGTCGAATCGTAGAAGTCCTCCCATTGCCAGCATCGGAGTAACCATCGATCATCGCCTGACAAATCGCCAGTCTGAGCCGGAGTTGCTCCGGGTTCTCGCACTCGCGCAAAAGGAGATTGAGGTGGGCAAAGGCTATGACCTCACCACAGTCCTCGCCCAGGCGGATTTCCTTTTGAATGAGATGCGACAGGAAAACGCATTCCGCGGCTTCGGCACGCAGGCCCCCTAAGTCCTTATCAAATAGCGACATAACGTCGTGCCAGCCATCCTGCATCTGTCGTTGTCGGGTCGGCGGATGCCTCATTCGCACGGGGCAGACTGTGCCCGGTGCGGAAGTAATCGCTTGCGTTTGCGCATGTCAGTGTCGTCCCTGACGTGAGGATAATATCGCTTGACAGGGTTGGGGCGGGCCACTATAGTGCAGCACTCGTTTTTCACACGCTCCCGGCGGAGCGAAGTGCCTGATCGCATAGAATTACTGTCCCTAGATCAAAGGAGAATGCTTCATGGCGACAAAGGTTGGGATTAACGGTTTCGGCCGGATCGGCCGGCTTGTGCTCCGGGCTATGGTGGAGAAAGGCAACAAGTTCCAGGTCATGGCGATCAACGACCTGTTCGACGCCGATATGCTGGCCTACATGTTCAAGTATGACTCCACCCAGGGCAAGTTCCCCGGCAAGGTGGAGGTCAAAGGAACCTCGATCGTGATCAACGGCAAGGAGATCCCGATCCTCAATGAGAAAGAGCCCGCCAAGCTGCCCTGGGGCAAGCTGGGCGTCGATGTCGTGCTCGAATCCACCGGCCGGTTCACCTCCCGGGCCGTCGAGGGCAAGCCGGGCTACGATACGCACCTGACCGCGGGCGCCAAGCGCGTGCTGCTGTCGGCCCCGGCCAAGGACAAGCCTGATGCCACAATCGTTCTCGGCGTCAATGACAGCGAGCTGAATGCGTCGATGAAGTGCGTCTCTAACGCCTCGTGCACGACGAACTCGCTGGCCCCGGCCTGCAAGGTGCTGCATGAGAGCATCGGGATTGTCAAGGGTCTGATGACGACGGTCCACGCCTATACGAACGACCAGGCGATTCTGGACATGCCGTACAAGGATAAGCGTCGCGGCCGTGCGGCGGCATTGAACACCGTCCCCTCGACCACCGGCGCCGCCAAGGCTCTGGGCGAGGTGATTCCGGCCCTGAAAGGCAAGCTGCACGGCTACGCCCTGCGAGTCCCGGTGCCTGATGGCTCGATTACCGACCTGACGTTCCTGGCCGCCCGCAAGACGAGCGTCGAGGAAATCAACGGCGCGATGAAGGCCGCCGCCGAAGGTCCCATGAAGGGGATCATCGAGTACGTGACCGACCCAATTGTCTCCTCGGACATCATCGGCAATCCGGCCAGCTCGATCTTCGATTCCAACAACACGATCGTGCTCGACGGCGACATGGTGAAAGTCACCATGTGGTATGACAACGAGTGGGGCTACTCCTGCCGCAGCGCCGACCTGATCGAGAGAATCGCGAAGCTGTAACCATTGATGATTGATAATTGATGATTGATGATTGGCGGCAATGCTGTAGTCACAGTTGTGTGCCTTGCTGCCCCGCAGCAAATAATCAATCATCAATAATCCTTAATCAATCCGAAGGGGAACGTTATGGCCAAGAAGACGGTTGCGGATATCGATGCCAAAGGGAAGAAGGTCCTGATGCGCGTCGATTTCAACGTGCCGCAGGACGATGAAGGCAACATCACCAGCGACGATCGGATCGTCAAGGCGTTGCCGACGATCAAGAACGTGCTCGATCGCGGCGGCGCGCTGATCCTGATGAGCCACCTGGGCCGGCCCGAAGGCGCGAGGGACGAAGCCTACACCCTCAAGCCGGTCGCCGAGAGACTCTCACAGTTGCTCGGCAAGAAGGTGATCTTCGCCAACGACACCATCGGGCCCGACGCCAAGTCCAAGGTCAAAGCCCTCAAGAGCGGCGACGTCCTGCTCCTGGAGAACCTGCGATTCAACAAGGAAGAGGTGATTAAGGACAAGGACGCCAAGGACAAGCCCGACCTGCGTACGGCCAAGGACAACTTCGCCAAGGAACTGGCCGCCATGGCCGACGTGTACGTCGATGACGCCTTCGGCACCGCCCACCGGGACAACGCTTCCATGCTCACCGTCCCGGCCGTCATGCAGGGCAAGCCCCGCGTCATCGGATTCCTCATCGAGAAGGAGCTCAAGTTCCTCGGCGACACGATCAACAATCCGGTTCGTCCGTTCGTCGCCATCCTCGGCGGGGCCAAGGTCTCCGACAAGATCGGCGTCATCGAGAGCCTGATCAACAAGGTCAACCGCATCGTCATCGGCGGGGCCATGGCGTACACGTTCCTGAAGGCCCGTGGCAAGGCCGTCGGCGACAGCCGGTGCGAGGACAACTTCATGGACAAGGCCGGTGAGCTGCTGGACCGCGCCGCGCAGTTGAATTGCGAAGTGCTGCTGCCGCCCGACAATGCCGTCGTGCGAAAGCTCCAGCCCGGCGCGGAGCATCGGATCGCCGTCGGCGACATCGATCCCGGCTGGCAGGCCGTCGATATCGGGCCCATGGCCGCCAGGGAATTCACCGCCAAGATCGTCGACGCCAAGACCATCGTGTGGAACGGGCCGATGGGCGTCTTCGAGATTCCGCCCTTCGACAAGGGTACCAAAGCGGTGGCCCAGGCCGTCGCCAAGGCCACGCAGAAAGGCGCCAAGAGCATCGTGGGCGGCGGCGACAGCGCCAGCGCCATCGAGCAGCTCGGCCTCCAGGACAAGATCAGCCACATCTCCACCGGCGGCGGCGCCTCGCTCGAATTCCTCGAAGGCAAGAAGTTCAAGGCCATCGATATCCTCGACGAGAAGTAACCAGGAATGGATGATGGATGATTGATTATTGATGATTGGTGGCTGTGCAGCGGTCGCGACCATCGGCCTTGTCGGCGCGCCCCAAATAGTCAATAATCAATCATCCTTAATCAATGGGGAAGGCTCCCATGAAGAGGGCATTGCCCAAGCCCGGAACGGTTGAGGTTGTCCCATCGATCCTCAGCGCGGACTTCGCCAGGCTGGCGGAGGAGATCGCCGTCGTGGAGTCCGCCGGCGTGCAGATGGTGCACATCGACGTGATGGACGGGCATTTCGTGCCGAATATCACGATCGGCCCGCCGGTGATCGCCAAGCTCCGCAAGCACAGCCGTCTGGCGTTCGACACCCACCTGATGATCAGCGAGCCTGCCCGGTACGCGGAGGCGTTCGCCCAGGCCGG
>Ga0315277_10005187_pt1 | contig 17220 bp, 11 predicted proteins | sample YL17G05_15_MG_FD_203695 | JGI IMG/M metagenome (GOLD analysis project Ga0315277, IMG submission 203695) | Sediment microbial communities from Yellowstone Lake, YNP, Wyoming, USA - YL17G05_15 | ecosystem: Environmental > Aquatic > Freshwater > Lake > Sediment | place: USA: Wyoming | collected... | reverse complement strand
CCCGGCGCCCGCGATGCCGTGGCCGAAAGCGATTCCATTCCCGAAAGAATGTCTCTGGGTTCCGTTCGCTCGGTGACGATGACGTTTCGCAACATCGGCTTGTTGCCCTGGCATCCTGACGATGCGTTCCGCCTCGCCGCGGTTTACGACGGCGGTCCCTTTGCGCCGGCAAACCGCATCTACATGGCTCCCGGCACAACTGTCTTGCCCGGCGAAGCGTGCACATTTCAGGCCAACTTTACGGCCCCTCTTACGCCCGGCCTCTATGCCATCGAGTGGAGAATGGTTCAGGATGGCGTGGAAGTATTCGGGGAGATTTCGACGCAGACCATCTCGGTGCAAGGCGGGGCGGCTCTGCCCAATTTGAGCTTCGTCGGTTGGGACTTCGCCCCGGCGGCGCCGACGCAGATCAAACCCGGAAGTTCTCTGGCTCTTGGAACATTCGTCCAGAATGATGGGGCATCGCCGGCCGGACCTTTCTGGCTTGAGATGTGGGGTTCGCGCACCGGCGGTCTGATGCTCGACCTGCTCCTGGCCGAATCAAGAGTTGTCGGCCCATTGCCGGCCGGCGACGGTTCTTCTCTTATCACCACAAGCCCGCTCTACAGCATACCCGACGGTCCGTATTCGTTCGTCTTCGTCGCCGACCGTCCCGGTCAGGTCGCGGAATCGAATGAGGCAGACAATCGGGCGGTGGTCAGTGGAAAGCGGCTCCTGGTGGTCCGCCCCCAGACGAATGCCAACCTCATGATTACGGGATTCACCTTCGGCCCCAACCCGGTCCGGACGGGCCAGAATCTCAACTTGGGCGGTTATGTGAAGAACGCCGGAACGCAAAACAGCGGCCCCTTTTGGATCGAGTTCTGGGGATCGTATAGCCGCGTCTATCCCGATCTGGATTTCTTCCTGTGCGATTCCATTTTGATCCCCGATTTGGCTCCCGGCACATCGGTCAGCCTCAACAGCTACACGCGGACTCTCTACAACTGTCCGTCGGGAACATTCAAAACCGGCGTGTTTATTGATCGTCTCGATCAGGTTAATGAAACCAACGAGGCCAACAATTACTCTTTCATTGACGGCCTCAGGCTCAATCCGAAGTCGCTGGCAGCGGACGCAGACGAAAACGCGGCTTCGGCCACGGGGCCCGATCTTGTTGTGGCCACCGTGGGCTGTAGTCCATTGGCGCCGACCCAGGTCGCCCCAAGAGCGACGATCCACCTCACCACGCGCGTCGAGAACCGCGGCACGTCGCCGAGCGGTCCGTTCTGGATCGAATTCTGGGGATCAAAACTGGGCGGGCTTTCGTTGGATCAGTTTGTCGCCGACAGCGTGTGGGTAGCCGGTCTTCCGGCCGGCGGCGCGGTGGATTTGTCCCTGGACCGCCCTCTATACTCAATCCCCGACGGTCCCTATACAATCACTTCTGTTGCCGACCGTCTCAACCAGGTCGCCGAGACCAACGAGACGAATAACAGACTGTCCATCGCCACCAGACGGCTTCTTACGATTCGGCCGGCGACCTCGGCCAACCTGAGAGTGGAGGGTTTCGCCGTTGGCCCTGATCCGCTGCACATGAATTGGCCGCTCAATTTCAGCGGCCGAGTGCGCAACGTCGGCATCCAGCACACGGGGCCGTTCTGGATCGAATTCTGGGGTTCGCGAGACCAAGTGTATCCTCTGTGTGATTTCTGGCTTTGCGATTCCATCTATGTGGCCGATCTTGCTCCCGAAGCGTCGGTGGACTTGTCGGCCTATCCGCGCACGTTGTATTCCGCCGTGCCGTCCGGCCCCTGCGCCGTCATTTGTTTCGCCGACCGCAACGACCTCGTCGCCGAAACCAACGAAGCCGACAACTACGCCATTCTGAAGGGCCATCAGATCGGCTGGTAGTTCGTCATCAAACTCATTCCTGCGAGTCGGCCCAACGCTTCTCTGGAGCGGTCTCGCGAAAATCGGATTGTAGTTCTCACCTTAGTGGGTCCGAGGAGGGAAAAACCCACTGAAGTGGGAACTTCGGAATACATCACGGGATTGCGGGTCGCGAAAGACGCGGCGGCGATTGCGATGCACGAATACGCGATAGCACAGGCGCTGGTCGAGCAAGTGGGGGAGATTGCGCGCAAGAATCGGGCGCGGGCGGTCACGCGCGTCGTCGTTCAAGTCGGCAAGCTGCGCGGCGTGGTGCCCGAGATTCTGCGCTGGGGTTTCGAGATCGCCGCCGCCGATTCGGTCGCGGCGGGCGCCGCACTCGAAATCGAAGAAGTGCCGATTCGCATTCAATGTCGCGCGTGCGGCATCGAGAGCGCCCTCGACGATCCTTTTTATCTCTGTCCTAGTTGCGGGAACCCTAACATCGCCCAACTCGCGGGCGCCGAACTCATCCTCAAATCGTTGGAGATTGACGATGGCAGAAATTCCGGTTCTTGAGAATATTCTCAAAGCCAACGACGCATTGGCCGATCAGGTGCGTCGGCGCCTGACCCAGGCGGGCGTGGTCGCATTCAATTTTATCGGTGCGCCGGGCGCGGGCAAAACCGCGCTTTTCGAGATGACAATTCCTTTGCTGAAGGCTCCAGTGGGACCACGAGGTGAGAAGGCGATGCCGGCGAGACGCCGGCGCGACGGCCTTCGCATCGCCGTGATCGAGGCCGATTGCGCCACGTCGCGCGATGCCGAACGCGTCAAGGCTCTTGGGGTTGAGGTCGTTCAGATCAATACCGGCAAGGGGTGCCATGTTCCGGCCCACCTGATTCTTCAGGCACTCGGCCGTGTGGCGCTCGATCGGACCGACCTTCTTCTGATTGAGAACATCGGCAATCTTGTCTGTCCATCGGAACTGGACATTGGCGAGTCGGCCAAGATCGCCGTGATCAGCGCCGCCGAAGGCGACGATAAACCGCAAAAATATCCGATGCTTTTTCGTCAATGCGCGGCCGTAGTGCTCAACAAAACAGACCTCATTCCCCATACCAACTTCAGCCGCGAGCGGTTCGAAGCCGATTTGCGCGCCATCAACTCGCAAGTGCCGTTGTTTGCGGTTTCTTGTCGCACGGGCGAGGGGATTGAGGCGTGGGCGCAATGGGTCGTCGCTCGCCTCCGCGCCGTGAAGGCCAATCCGCTGTGACGCTGTCGTTTTGAAAATGAAAAACGGCTGAAACACAAAACCTTCCAGCCGCCCTATTTCTCCTCCATTCCCGTCGCTCGTCACTCGTCTGAGGGTACCGTCTGCTGATCGTCGCTCTCGACGGCCGTTGTCACGGTTTCGGCCTCCGTTGCCGCAACGGCCGCCTGTTCCGGCGTTGTGGCGATGGCTGCGTCCTCGGCGGTCTCGGCCGCCGGCCCTTGGGCCGCCACTTCGATGTTGCGATAGATGGGCAACCCTGTTCCTGCCGGGATCAAAAGCCCCATGATCACATTTTCTTTCAGACCTCGCAGATAATCCACACGCCCGCGAACCGCGGCATCGGTCAAGACGCGCGTCGTTTCCTGGAACGAGGCAGCAGAAATGAACGAGTCGGTTTCGAGCGAAGCCTTGGTCAAACCCAGCAGCCGAGCGCTGGCGGTGGCCGGCTGGCCCCCCTTGCCCTCCACTTCGGCGTTTTCCTGCTGGAAGTGGAACTTATCCACCTGCTGTCCATACAGGAACTTGGTGTCGCCGACTTCTTCGATCACGACTTTCTTGAGCATCTGCCGGATGATGCTCTCGATGTGCTTGTCGTCAATGCTCACGCCCTGCAGGCGATAGACTTCCTGAATTTCGTTGAGCAGGAATTCCTGAACCGCCTTCTCGCCCTTGACGCGCAGCACATCGTGTGGGTTGAGCGATCCGTCGGTCAGAGCATCGCCCGCCGAGACGCGATCCCCTTCCGTCACGATCAACTGGCGATTGACCGGGACAGAATAGACATACTCTTCGCCCGTGTCGGTGACCACGGCGACTTTGCGTGCACCGCGCGCGATGCCTCGATAGTGAACCACACCGTCCACATCGGTGATCACGGCGCAATCCTTGGGACGGCGCGCTTCGAACAGCTCATCCACGCGGGGTAAACCGCCGGTGATGTCGCGCGACTTGGTTCGGGTTTGTGGGATGCGGGCGATGACGGTGCCCGACGTGACCGATGTGCCGTCTTCGATCCCGCGCGAGATAATCGTTCCCGCGGCCATCTCGCTCTTGCTCATCGGTTTTCCGTCCACCTTGATAATGAGCCGCGGATGCAGCTCTTCCTTGTGCTCCATGATGATCTTCTGGATGTTCTCCGTGACGGGGTCCAATTCCTCGCGGACGGTTACGCCGAGGATCATGTCCTCAAATCGGACAACCCCCTCGGTTTCTGCCACGATGGGAATCGAGCGCGGATCCCATCGGATGAAAATGGAGCCCTTGGTGATGCGCCCGCCGTCGGCCACATTAATTGTCGCGCCATAGGGAATGTTGGGCAGAATCTGCACGTCGTTTCCGCCTTCCTCTTCCACCTGGACGCTGCCGGTTCGGTTGATGACCGCATAGGAGCCTTCGGCGTTCTTGACCACGCGCAGATTCTTGTATTTGACGATGCCGTCGAGCGAGGCTTGATACCAGCCTTCGAGCAAAACGCCTGCCACACCACCGACGTGGAAGGTGCGCAGAGTCAGCTGCGTGCCCGGCTCGCCGATGGACTGGGCGGCAATGACACCGACGGCCTCCCCCATCTCGACCAACCGTCCCGTCGCCATGTTTTGGCCATAGCAATGGCAGCAAACGCCCCGGCGCGTTTCGCACGTCAAAACCGACCGGATCATCACGCTGGCGATGCCGGCGTCCTGGATGGCGGTGGCCACCAGGCGGTCGAGCAATGTGTTGCGGGCCGCAATCACCTCGCCCGTCTTCGGGTCCGCCACGTCCTCCGCCAGACAGCGACCGGTGATGCGGTCGGCCAGCGATTCGAGCACGCGCTCGCCTTGCGTGGTCACTTCGGTGATCGGACTGACGGTGATGCCGTTTTGGGTCCCGCAGTCCTCCTCGGTGACGATCAAATCCTGCGAGGCATCCACAAGGCGACGAGTGAGATAGCCGGCATCGGAGGTCTTCAGAGCGGTGTCGGCCAAACCCTTGCGAGCGCCGTGTGTCGAGATGAAGTATTCCAACACCGTCAGTCCTTCGCGAAAGTTCGACATGATCGGCGACTCGATGATTTCGCCCACGCCGCCGGTCACTTTCTTGGTTGGTCTTTGCATGAGACCGCGGATGCCGGCGAGCTGACGGATTTGCTGCTCGTTGCCGCGCGCGCCCGAGAAGGCCATGATATAGATGGGGTTCATCCCCCGCTGGTCGCGCTTGAGCACTTCGAGCATATCTTGCCCGATCTCTTCCGTGGCGTGCGTCCAGATATCAATGATCTTGTTGTAGCGCTCGCCCAGGGTCAGGTTCCCGCGTTCGTATTCCCGCTGCACCACCTCAACCTCGCGGCGAGCCCCTTCAAGAATCTCTTCCTTGGTTTCTGGCACCTTCATGTCGTCCACGCAGATCGAAACGCCGGAGCGGGTCGCGTATTCCAGACCCAAGTCTTTCATCGCATCGAGCATCTCCGCGGTTCGAGCCGGTCCGCAGATTTCGTGCGCGAGAGCGATGATCTGGCTCAGGGTGCGCTTGTTCAGAATCTCGCCGGCGAACGGGTGGCTTTCGTCAAAATAAGAAATCTTCGGGGGCAACACGCGGTCGAAGAGAATCCGGCCGGCCGACGTCTGACGGCGCTTGCCGTTGAGCCGCACGGTCACCTCGGCCTGCAGATCAACCGTCCCCGACTTGTAGGCCAGAATGCATTCTTCGGGATTGGCGAACACCATCCCTTCGCCTTTGACGCCTTTCTGAATCTTCGTCAGATAGAAAAGCCCCAGCACGATGTCCTGGGTCGGGGTGGCGATTGGCTTGCCGTTCGCCGGCGAAAGAATGTTATTCTCGGCCAGCATCAGCATCAGCGCTTCATATTTCGCCTCGACCGACAAGGGGACATGGACCGCCATCTGGTCACCGTCGAAATCGGCGTTGAACGCCGCGCACGACAGCGGATGGAGCCGGATCGCTTTGCCTTCGATCAGGACCGGCATGAACGCCTGAACGCCCAACCGGTGGAGCGTCGGGGCGCGGTTGAGCAAGACCGGATGGTCTTTGATGATGTCGTCGAGAATGTCATACACGACGGGGTCCTCGCGCTCCATCATCTTCTTGGCGCCCTTGATCGTATTCACGTAGCCGCGCTTTTCGAGTTCGTGAATGATGAACGGGTCGAACAGCTCGAGCGCCATTTTCTTGGGCAGACCACACTGGTTGAACCTCAGTTCGGGTCCCACAACGATTACCGAACGGCCCGAATAGTCCACACGCTTGCCGAGCAGGTTTTGGCGAAATCGCCCTTGCTTGCCTTTGAGCATATCGCTGAGCGATTTCAGGGGCCGGTTGTTGTGCCCTTTGGTCGGACGTCCGCGACGGCTGTTGTCGAACAACGCATCCACCGACTCCTGAAGCATCCGCTTCTCGTTGCGCAAAATGACGTCGGGGGCGCGCAGCTCAATCAGCCGCTTGAGGCGATTGTTTCGATTGATCACGCGGCGGTAGAGATCATTGAGGTCGGACGTGGCAAACCGGCCGCCATCGAGGTGCACCAGGGGGCGCAGATCGGGCGGGATGACCGGCAGCATCGTGAGAACCATCCACTCGGGGTTGTTTCCCGATCCGCGAAATGCTTGCACCACTTTCAGCCGCTTGATGATCTTGGTACGCTTTTGCGCCGACGTGGCCTGGCGCATTTCGAGCGAAAGGCGCGTGTAAAGGTCTTCGATGTCTAGTTGCGCCAATAGAGCGCGGGCGGCCTCGGCACCGATCATGATTTTCACACGATCGCCGTAAATCTCACGATACTTGCGCGTCTCTTCGTCCGAAACGATTTGCTTGTGTTTGAGGGGTGTGTCGCCTGCCTCTACCACAACATAGTCTTGGAAGTAAACAATGCGCGCCAGGTCGCGGGCGCTGACGTCCAGAAGATTGCTGATCCGACTCGACGTGCCCCGATAGAACCAGATGTGACAGACGGGCGCCGCCAGCTTGACGTGGCCCATACGCGCGCGCCGCACTTTGGACTCGGTGACCTCGACGCCGCACCGGTCGCACACAATCCCTTTATATTTGATCCGACGATATTTGCCGCAGGCGCACTCCCAGTCTTTCACGGGGCCGAAAATGCGCTCGCAGAACAGGCCGTCTTTTTCCGGTTTGAATGTGCGATAGTTGATCGTTTCGGGCTTGCGCACCTCGCCAAATGCGCACCGGTCCTGTTCCTCTTTCGACTTGCCGCACTTGCAGACACCGCGGCGGTCGGTTTGGCGGCAGTACCGTCTCGACCACGTCAGAATCTGGTCGGGCGAGGCGAGCGTGATTCGACAGACCGCCGTTGCGTCCGAGAGGTCGAAGGGCAACATCTGGGATTCGTTGTCATAAGCAACTGCCATTGTGGAAACCCCCTGTCAAACCGTTTACGCAGGATGGCTTGCCTCCCGTGCGACCGGCCAGCAAGCAACCGCACGCCAAGTGTTAGACCTAAAACTCTGTTTCCTGTTCCTTGGTTTCGCCTTCTTCCTCTTCCTCGATTTCATCAAAGTAGGTAATTTCCTCGGCCGTATCGAGAACCGATTCGAGGGCCGGCGCTTCTTCGAGTTTCGCTTCGCGCAATGCGTCCTCGGTCAGCAGCTCCACATTCAGGCACAGGCTCTGGAGCTCCTTGACCAAGACGTTGAACGATTCGGGAATCCCCGCCTTTAATATGTTTTCGCCCTTGACGATGGACTCGTAAATCAAGGTGCGCCCGATGACATCGTCCGACTTGACGGTCAGGATTTCTTGCAGAGTATAAGCGGCGCCATACGCTTCGAGCGCCCAAACTTCCATTTCGCCAAATCGCTGACCGCCGAACTGGGCCTTGCCGCCCAACGGCTGTTGCGTCACCAGCGAATACGGCCCGATGGATCGCGCATGCATCTTATCGTCAACCAGATGCGCCAGCTTCATCATGTAGATGAAACCCACCGTCACGGGACGGTCGAACGGTTCGCCCGTTCGTCCGTCATACAGAATTGTCTGGCCCGAAGAAGGCAGTCTCGCGGCTTTGAGCAATTCCTTGATCTGGTCCTCGCGAGCGCCATCGAACACCGGTGAAGAAACCTCGATGCCCAAGGCCCGCGCTGCCCAGGCCAGGTGGGTCTCCAGTAGCTGTCCGACATTCATGCGCGACGGGACACCCAAAGGATTCAGAACGATATCCACGGGGGTACCGTCTTCGAGGAAGGGCAAATCCTCGATGGGCAGAATCCGGGCGATCACACCTTTGTTGCCGTGCCGACCGGCCATCTTATCGCCCACCGAGAGTTTGCGCTTCACGGCCACATGAACTTTGACCAGCTTCAACACACCGGCCGGCAGCTCATCGCCCGTCTTGATCCGGTCAATCTTATTGCGGGCAATGTCTCCGATTTTTGCCTCTTCGACCGCGAACGATTGGTACAAAACCTTAATGCGCTGGCCGCACTTGCCATCCACCGGCAGCACACCGGTCTTGAGAGATCGGTGGAGGTAGGCCAGATTCTGTTCGGTCACCCGGCTTCCCGGTCTCAACTCCACGTGTGTGGTCTCGAAGTTGATGATTTCGCGGTCGAGGTCTTTGAGTATGGTCTTCAAATCGCGATAGAAATCCGAACGCAGAGCTTCCAATTGGACGTCGCGTTCCCGTTCGATTTCCTCGATGAGCTTCTTCTCCTCGCGATCGGTTCGCCCCGCGCGCTCCTTGCGCGTGAAAACCTTGGTGTCCACGACGATGCCGCGGCTGCCCGGCGGCACGCGCAACGAAGCATCGCGCACATCGCCCGCCTTTTCGCCGAAAATGGCACGCAGCAGTTTCTCTTCGCTCGTCAGATCGGTTTCGCCCTTCGGGGTCACCTTGCCGACGAGAATGTCGCCCGGTTCGACTTCCGAACCGACCAAAACCAGGCCGTCGTCATCGAGTTTCGCCAGAGCCTCCTCGCTGACGTTGGGAATGTCGCGCGTGATTTCTTCCTTACCCAGCTTGGTGTCGCGCGCCTCAATTTCGAACTCCTCGATATGAATGGAGGTGAACACGTCTTCCTTGGCCAGGCGTTCACTGATCAGAATGGCGTCCTCGAAGTTATAGCCGCCCCACGACATGAACGAGCAAAGGACGTTCCGTCCCAAGGCCAGCTCGCCTTGATCGCACCCGGGACCGTCGGCGATGACTTTGCCCTGCGCCACCTTTTGCCCAACGTTCACAGTCGGCTTTGGGTTCATGCACGTGTTCTGGTTGGATCGCTGGAATTTCTGGAGACGGTAGATATCCAGGCCGCCCAGCTCATTGCGGATGCGGATTTCGCTGGCATCCACATACTCGACGACACCATCGTTTTTGGCCGTACTACACACACCGGAGTCCACCGCAACTTTGTGCTCGATGCCTGTGCCGATCATCGGCTTCTCGGTGACGATCAGCGGCACCGCTTGGCGTTGCATGTTCGATCCCATAAGAGCGCGGTTCGCGTCGTCGTGCTCGAGGAATGGGATGAGGGCCGACGAAACGCTGACCAGCTGTTTCGGGGAGACGTCCATGTAGTTTACTTGCTCGCGTGGAACGCGCGGGAAGTCGCCCCGATAGCGGCACAGAATGATCTTTTCGATCAGTTGTCCCTTTGCATCGAGAGGCGCATTCGCCTGCGCAATGACATGTTCGTCCTCGACGTCCGCCGTCAAATATTCGACCTCGTCCGTCACCCGGCCATTTTTGACTTTGCGATAGGGCGTTTCGATGAAGCCGAATTCATTGATCCGGGCATAGGTGGACAACGACGAGATCAGTCCGATGTTCGGGCCTTCCGGTGTCTCGATCGGGCAGATGCGGCCATAGTGAGTGTGGTGAACGTCCCGCACATCGAATCCGGCGCGCTCGCGGCTCAAGCCGCCCGGTCCGAGCGCGCTGAGACGGCGTTTGTGCGTCAGCTCGGACAACGGGTTGGTTTGATCCATGAATTGCGACAGCTGACTGCGACCGAAGAAGTCGCGAATCTGCTGCGCCACCGGTTTGGGATTGATCAGGTTGTGGGGCAATAGGTTCTCGAGATCCACGATTCCCATGCGGTCGCGCGCCGTTTTCTCCAATTCGGCCAAACCCAGCCGAATCTGGTTTTGCAGCAGTTCGCCCACCGATCGGACGCGCCGATTGCCGAGGTGATCAATGTCGTCCACTTCGGCCCGTTCGCGGTGCAGGGCAATCAGATACTTCATCACGTCCACGATGTCGCGAGCCGCCAGAATCCGTTGCCCGTCGGTTCGTTCGCGCCCGAAGCGGCGATTGATCTTGTAGCGTCCGACCGCGCCCAGATCGTACCGTTTTTGGCTGAAGAAAGTTTCGTCGAGCAACCGTTTGCCGCTGGCCAGCGAGAGCGGGTTGCCCGGACGCAGTCGTTTGAAAATCTCGATGACCGCTTCTTCGTAGGTTTTCACGCGGTCCTTTTCGAGTGTGGCCAGCAGGACATCGTCGCTTTCATCCTCCACCACGAGCACGCGGATTTTCTTGATATGACAGTTCGCGCACCGGCGCAAAAGGCTTGTGGTCACGCGTTCCCAGCACTCGGCCAGGATTTCGCCCGTCGAACCATCCACAATGTCGGTGGCGAGAATCCGACCGAGGATCAGTTCATAGCCCTCGGCCGTGTCGAGCGCCACCGCCTTGATCTTATGTTCCTTGAGGACTTCGATGGCTCGACGGGTGACTTTGGCGCCGTGCTCGACCAGCATCGTGCCCAATTTCGGTTCGATGACGTTCTCGACAAATTCACTTCCAACGTATTTCTCCAACGACGTGATCTTCGTCATGCCCTGGCTGAAGTCGTCGAGGGCGATGGTTTCGGTTTGGAAGAATTCCGAAGCGATCTGCTCGTCGTTTTCGAACCCAAACGCGCGCGAAAACGTGGTCGCGGGAATCTTGCGCTTGCGGTCAATCATCACCCACATGACGTTGTAGGGGTCTATCTCGAACTCGACCCATGCGCCCCGATAGGGAATGATGCGGGCTCCATAGGTCGTGCGGCCGTTGGGATGAACGCCGGACGAGAACGAGACGCCCGGCGAGCGATGGAGCTGGCTGACCACAACCCGTTCGGCGCCATTGATGATAAAAGTTCCCTGCGGGGTCATCAGCGGCATGTCGCCCAAGTAGATTTCTTGCTCCTTGATGTCGCGCACTTCGGTTTGTCCAGTGGCTTCGTTCGTCTCGCGCACAATCAGCTGGAGTCGGACTTTTAACGGCGCCGCGTAGGTCATTCCGCGTTCGATGCACTCGCGGATGTCATATTTGGGCATTCCGAAATCGTATTGCACAAACTCGAGCGTCGAGGGATTGCCCGGTGCGGAAATGGGGAAAACGCTCCGGAATACCTCTTGCAGTCCGATGTCCTGCCGTTGATCTGCCGCAACGTTATACTGAAGGAATTGCTTGTAAGATTCCTTTTGGGTCTCGAGCAGATAAGGCATCTCCATGACTTCGGGGATGCGGGCAAAATGGGCTCGTCCGTCCACCGTGGGCAGTTGCGCGAGCAATGTGCTAGCCATGAGGTGTTAACCTCCTCGCCTCTGGCCGGGGCGACATCTTCTTGCCCCCGGCAAACAGAATGGCCAATCGCGCGCGCGAGGTGCTCTCGGCGCGATTAGCTTCGTGAAGTAAGCATCGAGAGCGCGAATGCATCACACTCACTTGCCCCGCCGCCAGGGCGCACGTTCTTCGCCCTCGCACAAGGGGCGACTACTTCATCTCGACGGTTGCCCCGGCCCCTTCGAGCTGTTTCTTGACCTTTTCGGCCTCAGCCTTGGGCACGTCCTTGACTACCGTATTGGGGCAACCCTCGACCAAATCTTTGGCCTCTTTCAGCCCAAGACCCGTGATCGCACGGATTTCCTTGATCACTTGGATCTTTTTCTCAGCCACAAACGCTTTGAGGATGACCGTAAACTCGGTCTGTTCCTCGACCGCCGGAGCGGCTGCTGCCGCCGCACCCGCCGCCGGAGCCGCTGCCACAGGCATCGCGGCCGAAACGCCGAATTCCTGCTCGATCTTCGAAACGAGGCTGTTGACCTCTAGAATCGTCCACCCTTTGATTGCTTCAAGCACTTGATCTACGCTGAGTTCTGCCATTTCTGGTATCCTCCATTTGGGAAGTAGGCTTTAGCTGGTTTTCTTTTCGGCCACGGCTCGCAGGACCCGTGCCAGCTGCCCGACGGGCGCTTGGAGTGCCCAGAGCAAGCGAGTGATCGGGCCCTGCAAACACCCCGCCAGACGCGCCAGCAAAACCTCGCGCGACGGAATCTTCGACAGCTGCTCGATGCTCTTCGCATCCATCCAGCGGCGGCCCAGGAATCCGCCCTTGATCGCCAGATGTTTGCAATCTTTGGCGAATTCGCTGAGGATGCGCGCCGGAGCGACAGGCTCTTTCTCGCCGAACGCAATGGCCGTCGGGCCACGCAAGACTTCTTCGGGCGGCGAAATCCCCGCTCCCTCGAACGCCCGTTTGGCCAAGCGATTCTTGATGACCTGGAATCGAACGCTCGATTCGCGGCAACGCCTGCGCAATCGTGTCGCCTCGCCCACGGTCATTCCGCGATAATCCACCAGGACGGCGACCGTGGATCGCTGGATCTGGCCGGTCAGAGTCGCTACGGTTTCGATCTTCTTCTGTTGGACCATTCATTCACCCCCTTTGTTCGCTGGGCGCCTCACACGGCATCCCGGCTTCAGGATTAACCGGATTGGACGCAGCGAACAACGGGGAACGACATCGGCGCGGCGAGCCGCTTGCCGTGACCCCTTTGGTCCGCTCGGCCAAACCTCGGTAGGCGGTCGCTGGGACCCTTAGCACCACCCCGCCAGCGGGGCGGGCGACCTACGGTCTTTGGCTTCAAGCCGTCAGACCTGCTTTCTCCCAGTTCCTCGAAACAGGTTTCCAACCGATCCTAAAGACTCTAACTACGCCACTTTTGCTTCTGCGGCGAACTCAATCGGAATGCCCGGCCCCATGGTCGAGCTGATTGTCACCGACTTGATGAACTGCCCTTTCAGGGAGGCGGGACGGGCTCGTGCGATCGCATCGAGGATTGCCTGAGCATTCTCGCACAGTTTCTCAGCCGAGAAACTTGCCTTGCCGACACCGCAATGCACGTTTCCCTGCCGATCCACGCGATATTCCACCTTGCCTTTCTTGATTTCCGTGATGGCCTGGGCCACTTCGAACGTCACGGTGCCCGATTTGGGATTGGGCATAAGACCGCGGGGGCCCAGAACCTTGCCCAGCTTGCCTACGTCGCGCATCATATCCGGCGTCGCGATGGCGGCGTCGAAATCCAGCCATCCCCCTTGAATTTTCGCAATCAGTTCCTCGGCCCCGACATAGTCTGCACCGGCTTCCTCGGCCTCCCGAGCTTTTTCGCCACGGACAAGCACCAGCACTTTCTTCGACTTGCCCGTGCCGTGCGGCAGCGATACGGTTCCACGCACTTGCTGATCGGCATGGCGCGGGTCCACGCTGAGCCGAAGCGACAGATCCACGTTCTCGTCAAATTTGGCAAAGCCGCACTGCTTGACCAGGCGACAGGCTTCCTCGACGGAATACTTGCGCCCCCGTTCGACTTTCGCTTGCGCATTCAGATATTTCTTTCCGTGCTTCACGGGATCCTCCTGGTGGTTCTGCCGATCGGCGGCGGTTGTCCGCCAATCTCCCACACTGGGTATAGCCTCGCGGCGAGACGACCGCGATCCGCGAGGTTAGTCCACGACTTGAACTCCCATAGACCGGGCCGTGCCGGCGATCATCCGGCAGGCCGCCTCGAAAGAAGAGGTGTTGAGGTCGGGCATCTTGGCCTTGGCAATCTCTTCCATCTGGGCACGGGTGATCTGGCCAACCTTTTCCTTGTTCGGCGTTCCCGAACCTTTGGCCAAGCCCGCCGCCTTCTTGATCAACACCGCCGCGGGCGGCGTTTTGATCTCAAACGTGAAGGACCGATCGTGAAAGATGGTTACGATCGCGGGTACGATCAAACCCGTCTGATCTTTCGTCTTGGCATTGTACGCCTTGCAGAATTCCATGATGTTGATGCCGTGCTGGCCCAAAGCCGGACCAATGGGCGGCGCGGGCGTCGCCTGTCCAGCCGCGCATTGGACCTTCACAACGGCCATAACCTTCTTTGCCATGCCACAACCTCCGCTCAGGTGATCTGAGCGCGCCGATGCCAGATTTGTCCCTTCAGACCCCTTCCACCTGGAGAACGTCCAATTCGACCGACGTTTGCCGGCCGAAAATGGACACCATCACCTTCAGCTTGCTCTTCTCTTCGTCTATCTCGTTCACTTCGCCCACAAAGTTGGCGAAGGGTCCCTCAATGACCTTGACCTGCTCACCCACGCGAAAGCGAATCTGGGGCTTGGGCTTCTCGCTTTTCTCCTGAACCGTGTTCAGGATCTGAGTGACCTCAGAGTCGTCCAGAGGGGTCGGCTTCGTGCTGTCGTGGGGCAGAAAGCCCGAAACCCCGGGGATTTTGACGATCAGGTTGACCAGGTCCTCGCTGGGCTCCATTGCAACGAGCACATAGCCGGGAAACAGATTCCGCTGGGTTTGCCGTTTCTTGCCCCCCTTAATCTCCACGAACGTTTCGGCGGGGATGAGCACTTGGCGCAACTGGTCGCGAAATCCCTCGATGGTGGCCAAATGCTCGATCGTCTGGCGCACTCGGTTCTCATGGCCCGAGTATGTATGGACCGCATACCATTTTGGTGCCATAGTAGATCACTTCCCGTCGAGGTTCTCGAACGTCATTATGGGGTCGTGGATCAACCGGCGGTAAGCGATAGAATCACGTCAAGAATGTGCGAGAGCAAAAGGTCCTCGACGCCAATCGCGAACGTGAGAATCACCGTGCTGACCAGGACAACAAATGTAGCTCCATACACTTCCTGCTTGCTAGGCCAAACGACCTTTTGCATCTCGACGCGGACTTCCTTCAAAAAAAGCACCGCTTTTTCATACCAGCGCTTGAACGTCTGGCGAAAATGATAGCCCGCCGCGCCCAACGCGCCAAGAACAAACAACACGATCAACCAACTCACCACAGGGGAGACCCTCACTTGTTTGAGAGCGAGAACTGGCAGACCAGGAGGGACTCGAACCCCCAACCCTCGGTTTTGGAGACCGATGCTCTGCCAATTGAGCTACTGGTCTGTACCCGCGACGATAGGATGAAAAGACAAGACCTGGGTACCCTCTTAGCCCCAGAAAAAGAAGAAATAATTTCCCACCCCGTCAGACATCATCTAGAGGATTGCAAATACCTGTGTTGCGCACTTCCTGTCAAGCCAAATTTTTGCCAGAAAGCGAACTTTTTCCGCTTCCCAATCACCGGTTAGATGGCGGGGAAGTCTCATTTTTTCAATGTTCTATAATGTTCCGCAATGTTCCGCAATAACAACAAGCCGCATAACGAGGTGATCTCTGGAGCCCACGACCAGGATCGAACTGGTGACCTCATGCTTACCATGCATGTGCTCTGCCGACTGAGCTACGTGGGCTCGATCCGAGGTCTTGCCACGCGACTGTGTCTTCTCTGTTTGTCCGAAGGGCCGACTGTCAAGCCAAATTTGCCACGACGCTCCGGAAAACTGCTTGACCGGCCCGCTACGGCCCAGCAACGATCCTCGTGGGATAGGTTGTCAACCTGTCGCACTTAACTGCTGAAAGGGAGGTATGCTCGATGAGAATTTCGTCCACTCGCCTCATTGGAAAGTGCCAGGGTATTCTGGTAGGTGCAGTCTTGATCATTGGCATTGATGTATGCGCACAGTGGTCGCCGGAAGGCGGGCGCATGGGCAAGATGACATTCGGAGGACCCGAGAATTCGGCCGTCGAGTTTTTGCAGTCCTATGATGCCGACGGCGATGGCCAGATTGACAAGGCCGAGTTTTCCAAGGCCTCCGAGGCGATGTTTCAACTCATGGACCTTTCGGGCGATGGAAAGATTGATGCGGAGGAGATCCGACGCGATCCGGCGGCCATCTATGGCGATTGCTGGCGGCGAGCGGGCCAGATTGTGGACCGCTATGACACCGACGAGGATGAAAAACTGTCGGCGCAAGAGGCTCCTTTCGGAGCGATGGCGTTTATCAAGGGTGACGTCAACAAAGATAGTCGTCTCGATCGCCGCGAACTGGCGCAATTGGCCCTGGAGGTCGCTTTGCTTTCCGACGCGCTGAGAATCGCCGACAGTCCGGCAAAGGCCGCCCAGGCTTTTCTCAAGAAGTATGACAAGAATCGCGACGGCAGAATCACGCTCGACGAATTTGAGTGGGGCGAAGCATGGTTCGGTCAGTATGACCAAAATAGCGACAAGTTCCTCGATGAACAAGAAATCGCCCGGATGCCGCCCCTGCCCCGCAGTCCCAAGGCGCAGGCGAAAGATTTGCTCAAGCAGCGCGATAAAAACGGCGACGGGCGGCTGTCGGCTGAGGAGTCGGGTGAACCTCCCGAACGTTTCCATGCGGCGGACACCAATGCAGACGGGCAGCTCTCACTGGAGGAATTGACCGCGTTAATTGCGCAGCGATTTGTCCCGCCTCGCCTGTTGCGCGAAAAGCGTCTCGAAGGAGCGCCGGAGCCTGTTCGTCTGCCAAAGGAGATGCCGGCGCAGCGAAAGCAGCCCGCTGGCGTTGTGCCCCAGCCGCCGGTTCCGCCGGGTGAACAACCGGTGCCAAAAGTCGCACCCCTGCCCGCGCCGGTTGCACCGTAACCGGCTGAGCCAGTTGGCTCGGCGGCGCCGGCGAAGTGAGATGCGGGACAATTGCGGATTGCGGAGTTCGGACTCAGATCGTCCAGGGGAGAATCCGCGAGGGGTCGCTTGTTATCCTGGTCATGAGAGTAGTTCGGAAGAGAGGGATTCATTCGTGTTGAAATCAGAAGGATCAGCGATTCGGAATCGGTGCCATATTGCGGTTTTCAATATTGTCCTCTATATCTTGCTCGTCATTGTTTCGTCGTGCAGTCACAGCGGTTCACTCCCAACAGAATCCGCGGGTACGCGTGCCATCGTCCCTAACGGTATTCTTCCAAGCCAATTGTCCGGTGGTTTTTTGCTGCTGAGCGCGCCGG
>Ga0315277_10005186_pt1 | contig 17226 bp, 15 predicted proteins | sample YL17G05_15_MG_FD_203695 | JGI IMG/M metagenome (GOLD analysis project Ga0315277, IMG submission 203695) | Sediment microbial communities from Yellowstone Lake, YNP, Wyoming, USA - YL17G05_15 | ecosystem: Environmental > Aquatic > Freshwater > Lake > Sediment | place: USA: Wyoming | collected... | reverse complement strand
GGATTCTCCCGCGAACTCCGTGAAATCAAGAATGACAAGGTCATATTCAGCAAGGCGACCCCGCTGTCCGACGTAGCCATGCTCGATGGTCGCATTCGGATGTTTGCCTAATTCCACCATAGCAACCTGCGCCGAGACGAAGACTTGGTGGACTGCGGTGTTTTTCACCGATTCTGCCATAGCGGGGCATGAGACTACACGATAGCTCGTGGCTTTTCGAGAACGGAGTCGAAGTTATTTCTTGTCCAAGATCTCAAATGCTGCACCTCCTCTGCAACCCGGTTTCGACTACGGAAGTTGGTTCGCCGCCTCGGAGACCTCTTCTGCCAGTCCGTCACTCGTCCACTTGTTGCCGATGAAGATTTTCCGGACGCGGCCAGCGGGATCAATGACGGCGGTGCGCAGGTTGTGGCTGATGCCGCCGTCTTCACTCCAGAAAGTCAGGCCGAATTGCTCGGCGATGGCGGTGATGTCAATCAGCGCGCCCGTGGCCAGCGTCCAGTGGCGAGGGTCTTGGCCGTGGCTCGCGCCGTAAGCCTTGAGCACGGCGGGCGTGTCAAACTCGGGATCGAACGAGAGCGTCAGCAGATGCCAGTTGGTCGGGCCGCTGGCGAGCGCCAGCAGCTTGCGCTGCGTCTCGGCGAAGTTCTCCATCGTGCGCGGGCAAAACGTCGGGAACGGGCAGCGCGTGAAGATGAACGTGATGGCCAGCGCACGCCCGCGGAATTGCGACGTGCTGATCGCCTGCCCAAGCTGGTTCGTGAAGCGGTATTCCGGCAGCACGTCGCCGACGTTCAGCGGTTCGACATCGCGCACGAACCGGAACGGGCCGGTGGTGGGCGGATTGTTCGTGGTGGGCCGCGGCAGCTTGCGGACTTGGTCAATCCAGCCGTCCGTGTCCGTGACCAACATGCGGAAGGCGACATGGTCGCCGGCTTCGAGGCGGCGCAATTCGTTCGTGTCGCGCACCTCAAAGGGCATCGTCATTGCCGCCATGTAGCCGGGGATTTCCTCGTGCTTGATGCGGACGGTCTTTTCTTCCGGCGACAGTTCGACCACGACGCCTTTGACCTGATAGATCGTCGGATTGGTGGATGTCGTGGAAGGCTTCTTCGGTGTGGCGGACTTCTGTTCCGTTTCACGCGAGCAGGAAGCGGCGATTAGGAGCAATCCGAGCGCAACAACAGGCAGCGTGCTTCCGGCGTCCCGCCGGAAGGACAAACTTCTCTTGCTGTCCACGCGGAAGAGACTCTGGATCTGCCGGCTGGAAGCACGGCAGCACGTTTTGAACAGCCAGCGAAGCATAGCGGCAGGCATTCTCTCCCGCGCCGCGCGTTTGGCAAGCCGTCCGAAATTTCCTTTCGCTTTCCGGCGGGCCACGGTTTGCTTTGCGCGAGACATGCGCCCCTGTTGGGACAAACTCCGCAAGCTGGCTCTGGCCGAAGTCGAAGCCACGCTCGACGAACTGCCCGTGGCCTTGCGCGAGCGGGCGCGGGCGCTGCCCGTGACCTTTGAGCGTCGGCCGAACCGCGCGTTGCAGGCGGACGGCTTTGCGCCCGACACGCTGGGAATGTTCGTCGGGCCGGAATTCGCTGAGGAGGGTCACTCACCGATGCCACCGCAAATCATTCTCTTTCTGCTGAACCTCTGGGAGTTTGCTGACGCCGATGAGGAAATCTTCGGCGAGGAAGTTCACACGACCTACCTGCACGAGCTTGGCCACTATCTCGGACTGAACGAAGATGAGCTGACCGAGCGCGGATTGGAGTGAACTGACGGACGACTCGGTCGCTTACCGTCCAAACATTCCCGGCATCCCTCCGCCCATGCGGGCCATCATCTTCGAGAACTTGCCCATCTTCTTCATCATCTGCTGCATCTGCCCGAACTTGTTGAGCAGGGTGTTGAGTTCCGTCACGGTCACGCCGCTCCCCTTGGCGATGCGCTGGCGGCGTTTGGCGTTGAGAATCTGCGGACTCCGGCGCTCCTGCGGCGTCATGGCGCAGATCATCGCTTCCATGTGTTTGAATTCGTTTTCCGACTTCGTGAGGTCCGCCCCTTTGATGGCTTCGGCGCCGCCGGGCAGCATCTTCACGATGCTCTCCAGCGGGCCGAGCTTCTTCATCTGGCGCAACTGTTCGAGGAAATCCTCCAGCGTGAACTCGCCTTTGCGCATCTTTTCTTCCATGCGCTTGGCGTCGTCCAGGTCCACGGCTTCGGCGGCCTTCTCGACGAGGCTGACGACGTCGCCCATGCCGAGGATGCGCGAGGCCATGCGCTCGGGATGAAACGGCTCGAACTCGTCCAGCTTCTCGCCCACGCCGGCGAACTTGATGGGCTTGCCGGTGACGGCTTTCAGGCTGAGGGCCGCGCCGCCGCGGGCGTCGCCGTCGAGCTTGGTGAGGATCGCGCCAGTGATGCCGAGCGCCTGATCGAAATGCGTGGCGACGTTCACGGCTTCCTGGCCGGTGGCGGCGTCGAGCACAAGGAGAATTTCCTGCGGCTTCACGAGATCGCGCAGGCGGACGAGTTCCTGCACGAGCGGCTCGTCAATCTGGAGACGGCCTGCGGTGTCGAAGATGAGCGTGTTGCGGTTGTTGGCCCGCGCGAAGTCGAGCGCATCGCGGGCGATTTGCAAAACGTCCGGCTCGGCCCGTTTGACGAACGTGGGGAGGTCGAGCTGGTTGCCGAGCGTTTCGAGTTGGTCCATTGCCGCCGGGCGATAAACGTCGGCGGCCACGAGCAACGGCTGGCGGCCCTGCTTTTGAATGAGCCGGGCGAGCTTGCCGGACGAGGTGGTCTTGCCCGAGCCGTGCAAGCCGATCATGAGGAGGCAGCTTGGATTGGCGGTGAAGTTCAGCCCGGCGTTTTGCGCGCCGAGCAGTTCGACGAGTTCGTCGTGGATGATCTTGATAACCTGCTGGCCGGGCTGAATGCTCGGAACGACTTCCTGCCCGATGGCTTTGGCTTTGACGCGCTCGATGAAATCGCGGGCGACCTTGAAATTCACGTCGGCCTCGAGCAACGCCATGCGGACCTCACGGAGGGCGTCGGCCACGTTGCTCTCGGAAATTGTGCCCAGCCCGCGCAGGTTGCGGAACGCGTTCTGGAGTTTGCTGCTCAGCGAATCGAACATCGCGACAGGCTAGCAGGCGTGCGCGCATTGACAAGGTCGTGCCTGCGCAGGCCAAGGACATCTCGGTCAGCAGGCGGAGGCGGAGCGTGGCAAGGTGACGGGCGCGGCGGTTGGTTGTGCGTGCGGCGATGGCGTCATTGACTGCAAGCGTCTCGTCGACCGGTTGAAGAGAGCCGGTTACAAGGGCGTGCTCCCGGTCAAGTGCGGCACGGAGGAGGAAGCGACGCGCTCACTGGCACGTCTGACAAAAGTCCTTCAAGAACTGGATGCGTGACCGTTCCTTCTCCCGCAAGGGCGCCAGACTGCAAGCGCGTGAGGGAGCAGTTCCAAGCAGAGAGATTGGCCTTCGTTGCCGCAGTTGTTCCGCCGGAACGGCCGCTACTCCACTTCAATCCGGTAAAATGCCCCGCTCGGTCCGGGACTGAGGTCGCGGAAAGTATTTAGCGGCGGTGTGGCGACGAGGCCGGTCGCCACGGGTTGGTAAACGCCGCACACAGAAGTGCTGCGGAGTACGCGATACGTGCGGTTCGTTTCGCTGGGCCATTCCAGCAGGAAGCTCTGGTCCAGGTTGGCGTAGGCCACGCGCGTGATGCGGAGGAAAGATTGGGCTTTCTGGGGATCCGTTCCCGCGATGGCCTCCTGCCAGTTGGGAACACCGTCGCCATCGCTGTCGAGCTGCGCGTAGTGACTGTTCCAGATGACGACTTCGCCCCAGGTGTTCGTTTGATGAACGACTCGCGCGTTCCAGCCGTATTCGCCGCTGACACTCGCGGGATTGCCGGCGGCGCCGTTCTGGCTCAGGCCGGAAGCGAGGAGGTTGGTGCGGTAGGTGATCAACTCGTTCGTGCCGATGAACGAACGCGTGGCGATGATGGTCTGCAGGGGCGTGCCCGCTACGTAACCGGCACCCAGCACGCCGTAGGACGCAGTGGACGGCAGGACCACGCTGGCGTCCCATTGCCAGGTGCGCCAGAGATTTGCGGCAATCTGTTGGATGCCCGGATAGTACCCCAGCGCGTCGGAGAACTGAGACACCACCGGAAGCCCGAGGAAGCCCGCCTCCTGGTATGCGAACGGCGGCTGGAGATGGAAATTCATGGTCGTCCAGCGGCTGAACGGCGCATCGCGCATCGCGCCGCGGCTGAAGACGATTCCCAATTCGTTTGCGACGCCGTGGGCGACCCAGTAGGGATCGAGGTACGGCTGCGGATGGGAATCCACCATGAGCAACTTGCCTTTGGGACCGAACGACGGTGAATCGGTCAGATAGTTGGCGATGCTGTTGTCGCCATAGCGGTCGTTCTGATACCACACCAGCAGGCCGGAGTTTACCGGGCCGAAGCGGAAGCGCGAGTCGCCGAGGGCCTGGTCGTAACCGCCGGAAGCGGACGTGTTGCGCCACTGGAGATAGTAATTGTGCGTGAAGCCGGCGGCGTTCAATCCGTTGTTGCGCGTCCAGGGAGACGTGTAGTTCCAAAGTCCGGTGTCGCTTTCCGCAGTGTCTGACAACAACACCGTTGTCCCGGCCCGCACGACGATGTCATCCACGAACGGTCCCTCGCCGAGGACGTAATTGTCCGTCGTGTAGCGGAAGCGAAGCAGGATGTCTTTGTTGGCCAGGCTCGCCAGGGAGAGGCTCTGACTTTGGTAGGCCGGAAAACCGGCGCTCTTGCCGGTGAACTGGGCGAGCGTTTGCCAGGACGCGCCGCTGTTCGTGGAGGTGTCCACGTAGAAGAAGTCGTAGCCCGATTCCACATCGTAGGCGCTCTGGAATTCCAGCGTGGCGACGGTGGCCGGGAGATGGAGGTTCTGCTTGAGCGCCATGCGCGCGTCAGCAAGGTCAGTCTTGCCGCCCCACCCTTGAAACTGACCGTGAGGCTGCACCGGTAACTGGACCACGCCGTTCGGCAATTCGATCTTCACACCCCTGACCAGGTTGGTGGCGGAAAGGAAGCGACTCGCCTGGCCCAGTTGCACTGTAAAGACCTTCGTTGGGTCGCTGACCAGCAGCGGCGAGAGCCAGCCCCATTGGTCCAGGTGCATGGGGTCCATCGCCTCCGGCAGGAAACCCAGCGGGAAACCCACCCAGCTATCCGACATCAACGTCCAGAATCCGGCGGAGGTCTGCCCGTCGCCATAGGTGTAGAGGTCAATCGCGCCGAGATTGTGGCCGAACTCATGGGCAAGCACAGCAATGCCTGCGTTTTCGGGCATCATGATGTAGCTCAACGCCGACACCCCGGGGACCACCTGATACGGCGACGCCAGGCTCGAGGAATGCGACCACATCCCGCCTTCGCCGTAGCTGGTCCGGTTGAGCAAGCCGGGATTGTCTTCCTCCCCGAGGCCTGCATGGATGATCCAGAGGCGGTCAATGTAGCCGTCGTGATCCTGATCGTAGGAAGCCCAGTCAAAGGACGGATAGGCGGCCTTGGCGCTGTTGAGCGCGTCTATCACCAGTGAACGCGCGTTGCCGGCGCCGGGGATTGCACCCTGGTGCGCGGGCCGTTGCGGGCACGAGCGCGCGCCCGGCAATCCGTCACCGCCATAATACCAGACTGAGTTCGTGACCGTCACCCAGCCGAGTACGGCGCCGGTGATGGTGTAAGCGCCGGCGGAAAGGTCCTCGTAGTAATCGCGCACGGATTCGCCCGTGAAATCTTCATGGACGACCGAGCCATCCTGCCGGGCAAAATCGAAGACGGCGCCGTTTCCGAAAATGATGTTGCTGTAATAACTCGGCGCGAAATCCGGCATCCAAACCATCGTTTCGGAGGGATCGTTCGTGCCCGGCGGCCGGGGAATCTCGTTATGCAGCGGACCGCAGTAGATGAAGTTCGTGGCGGCGGTGATGCCGTATTTGTTGGCGAAGAATTGCGAGGCGGCGGCGTTGGCCAGGTTGCTGCCGTCGAACTCGCTGTTGTCGCACCGGCCCAGCGGGTCCCATGTCGAGGAGCCGGGCGTCCAGGTGAACGTGTTGGTGCCTGCGAACTCGACGAGGAGGACCAGGACGCGGTCGGCGCCGCCCAGGCCGAGCAGTTCCGGTCCGTCGCCGAACGCCGGTCGCGCGGCGGTGTCCGCGCGGAGCACCCGCCGGGTCTGCTGCGCTTGGAGTCGGCGCAAGATGCGGGCGCGGTCAATGGGGTTGGGTGAGTCAATCTCCTTCATGAACCGGCGTCCCGCGTCGGCGGACGCCGAACCGGAGCCGTCCCTCGGCGGGTTGGCCCAGGCGACAAAAGGCTGTGCGAGGAAAAGGGCGAGGAGGAAGCGCGAACAAAGGAACTTGCTTCCGCTTGGTTGGAGAATCCGAGGAGCATTCATTGAGGAGCAACGGGATTGAATCAGCGGTCGTGGGCTGCGTCAAGGTGTCAGAAATGAAAAGGGCCGGCGGTTCGCGCCGGCCCTGCGAAGAGGAGAAAGCTTACTTGCCCATCAGATGTTCGAGCACCATCTGGTCGAGCGCCGCGTAATTGCGATCCTTGATCAGCGCCTGCGCCTGTTTCTCGTCGAACGTCCGCGCCTTCTGCACGAGCTTGAGGAACGTGCGCCGGCTGTTGACCAGATGCGCCAGCCAGTGCTCGACTTTTCGTGGGCCGGATTGATGAAGGCCGGTTACAAGGGCGTGCTCCCGGTCGAATGCGGCACCGAGGAACAGGCGGTCAGGTCGCTTGCGCACTTGACGAAGGTTCTTCAGGAACTGGACGCCTGAACTGGGCCGGGATCGTTCCGGCGGCCCCGGGCATGCTTGCCAGCCCTCCCGATTCATCCGCTGAGCGTGCTTCCGGCATCCTGCCGGAAGATCATTCCGAAAGACCGGGGAGAAGCTTGATCTGCCGGCAGGATGCACAGCAGCACGCTGACGCTCAATACACCAAGACGAGCACCGCCGCCTGTTCCGCGTCCTTCACCACGTCCTCGAACTTCCGCTCCTTCGTGTTCGGCTCCTTGAGCCTGGCGGACACCTCGGGCACGGATTCCAGGAAGCTCAGGAGATAGCTGCTCTTGATCGCGTAGTTCACGTTCTCCGGCAACGCCCCGCTCGTCTTGAGCGCGGCGGCGGCGCTCAACTTGGCCGACACCACGCCCACCACGTTCCCGCGCTCATCCACCAACGCCCCGCCCGAATTACCCGGCTGCACCGGCACACTGATCTGGAAATGCCGCGCGTCATCCCCCGCGCCGGACAGCGACGCGATCTCGCCCTTGGCCAGCTTGGGCGCGAACCCTTGCAAGCCGATGTTGGGAAAACCCACCGTGGCCACCGTGCCGCCCAACTTCACCGCGCGACTCGCCGCCACCGGCAACGCCGCGAACCGCCCCTCCGCCTTGAGCGACGTGGAATCGCAATTATCAAACTCAAATTGCCACAAGTTGCTGTGAAGTTTAGCATCGGGATTGTGCCTCGGAAGAAAGTTACTATCGAACGCGCGCAAGAGCTTGCCGAAATTCGAGCGGGATCGTGCTTGTCCACGACGTGCGTGCGGAGCACTGCAAAACTGTTGTGGGAATGTCACGAAGGCCATCAATGGCTCGCCACTTTCAACAACATCCAACGCGGAAAGTGGTGTCCGAACTGTCGTGGTTTTTACCGCACAATCGAAGACATGCAATCGTTGGCACGCCAACGTGGAGGGCGATGCGTTTCCAAGGCCTTCGTCACGATGACGACGAATTTGCGTTGGCGATGTAAGGCCGGACACGAATGGGAGGCGATACCTCAGAGCATCAAGGGTGGCTCGTGGTGTCCAATGTGCGCGGGGCGTGCTCCAATCAACATCCGCGACCTGAAACAACTTGCCAGCGAGCGGGGTGGGAAGTGCCTTTCCAATCATTACCTGAGTGGTTCGTCCAAGCTGCGATGGAGATGCGCAAAAGGACATGAATGGGAAGCCGTAGCCTCAAGCGTCAAAGCTGGCACATGGTGTCCGATGTGCATTGGGCGTGGGAGGACTATCGAGAACATGCGGAGTTTGGCGAAGATGAAGGACGGCCAGTGTTTGTCTCCGAACTTTGCGGGCATGCATACAAAACTTCGCTGGAAATGCGCAAAGGGTCATGTCTGGTGGGCCGCGCCGACAACTGTTCAAAAAGGCCACTGGTGCGCGAGATGCGCCAGGAGTCAGCCACGAAAGTATTCACTCACCGACTTTCAGCGGATCGCGCAACGCGAGGGCGGACGCTGTCTCTCGAAAGAATTCAGTAGTGTGTCCAACAAACTGCTCTGGCAATGCGCAAAAGGGCATCGGTGGGAAGCCGTTCCATCGCCAATTCAGAAGGGCACATGGTGTCCGTTCTGCGCCGGACGCCACAAGACTGTCGCTGACATGCGCAGGGTAGCTGAACAGCAGGGAGGCCGATGCTTGTCCCGGAAATACGCCGGGGCAAATACGAAGCTACTTTGGGAATGCGGCAAAGGTCACCGCTGGGAAGCTGTGCCGTCGAGCATCCTGTGCGGCACTTGGTGTCCGGTGTGCGCCGGCACACAGAGGCGCAACATCGAGGAGATGCGAGCAATGGCAGCGGAACGCGGAGGGAAATGTCTTTCCAAAGAATACGCCGGCATTGAATCCAAACTTCTTTGGGAATGCTCGGAAGGCCATCGTTGGCACGCTCAACCGAACAGCATCCGCTCCGGTAATTGGTGTCCCGCATGTTCATCAGGTCTTGGGGAAAGAATTTGCAGAGAATACTTCGAGCAGCTTTTCGGAAAGCCGTTTCCAAAATTAAAACCAGCTTGGCTGAAAGTGGAAGGGAAATCACGACTCGAACTGGATGGCTACTGCGTTGAGTTGCACCTCGCATTCGAGCACCAAGGGCCTCATCACTACGGAGCAAGCCCTTTCTCTCGGCAAGCTGAAGGCCGATTTGAAAAGCAAAAGCGACACGACCGGTTGAAGCGCTCGCGCTGTCGCAAGAACGGCGTCGTCCTTATTGCTGTGCCGGAAATTCCAATACGCCTTAAACTCACCGAGTTCAAAGAGTTTATTCGCCGGGAATGTGAGCACATGAACGTCACAGTGCCAAAGGATTTTGACGCCAAGCAGGTTAATCTTCTACAGGCTTACGGCGTGTCCAGCGCGCGCCGTGAGTTGCGACATCTTTCTGCACTGGCGGAAGCGCGAGGAGGGAAGTGTCTCTCACGGTCTTACAAAGGCTCTTACGAGAAGTTGCTTTGGCAATGCGACAAATTGCACCGATGGAAAACGCAACCTGCGAATATCAAAGCAGGCCAATGGTGTCCGTATTGTTCAGCGCAACGCCTGACCATTCACGACATGCGAGCCACCGCTGAGAAGAAGGGTGGGAAATGCCTTTCAGGAAAATACTCTGGCGGCAAGGTGAAGCTGATTTGGGAATGTGCTAAGGGACACCGCTGGAAAGCCGTGCCTAGCAGCGTAAGGATGGGAACTTGGTGTCCGCTGTGCGCGGGAACGCAACTCCTCACCATTGAGGACATGGTTCGCACGGCTCGTGAGCGAAGCGGCGAATGCCTTTCGCCAAGATATGTCAACGGAAGGATAAAACTTCGTTGGCGTTGCGCCAAGGGGCACGAATGGGAGGCTGTGCCTGACAGCATCCGCCAAGGAACATGGTGTCCGTTTTGTTCTGCCAAGGAGCGCGTCAAAAAGCGCGCAGCTAAGCGAACTTTTTGAGTTTGGCCGGGGCCGCCACCACCGTTTCTGCATTGACTAGGCTGGGATTTGCGGGCACTTTGATGGCAAGTGATTGGAAAGCAAAAACTACGCCTTGCCCCCGCTGGCAAGCCCGAAGCCGGATAGTCAGAAAATCTTCTGCTCAATCCAAAGGTTAGCCCGCATTCGCATCTCACTATGAAACTTACAGAGCACCTTAACGCAATTGAGCAGTTTGTCCTTAACCACAGACCGCCATCTGAGGTCAGGACGCACCTCCATGTTTTGCAGCAGCATTTGGAGATGGATGATTCCCTTCTCGACCGCATAGCCAACAAGGATGCAGAAATAGCCAAAGTGACGGCTGACCTGAATGCGAAGATAGCGGCGCTGGAAGCCAAAGCGAAGAAAGCGGATGAGCGCCCATTCGATGACGCCACTCGGAAGGCGCTCAAGCATTTTCTTGACCGGAATCAGGTAATTCTTCCCGTTGAGATTGCTGGCATCCTCGGCTGCAAAGAAGGCATAGCTCAACACCATATTGATCTTCTCTGTGCGCAAGGCTTTGTCACATCGGCAATGATTCCTCTTTACCAACGCGGGATTCGAGGCGCGCCGGATTCGGGTTACATCATCACATCAGAAGGGAGAAAGTATGCAATTGACCATGCGGGCTAACCAGATTGTCCCAGCGCCGTGGCGGCCCCTGCCGCGCCGTCCCGTCGCGCCGGAAAGACTGAAGGCGTCCGTCCGCGCCCGGCGAGTGGCGTCTTGGCGTTGAGACCGTTGCCGACCGAAAGCGGTGCTAAAGCCACACGCACTCCAAACGCTGTCGCGACTGCGGACGGCTGCGAACATCGCGAAGCGTTTGGAGTGCGGGCGTGTTTACCGCCGCTTTCCCCCGCCTCACGCAAACAGTTGGCGAATCTTGGCTTTCACTTCTTGCAGCTTTGCATCCTTGATTTTTCCGGCGGCGTAGAGAATCACGGATTGCTCCACGGTGAACAGGCGATTCGCGCGGATGAAGCTGTCCACGGCGAGACGCCCGCGTTCGAAGTCGGCGAGGACGAGTGGAATGGAGCAACCATCGGAGCGCGGCTTCCGGGTAATCTGACAGAGCACCAGGTCGTCGCCCGCAAGATCGGCCACGACGAGCGCGGGACGGCGTTTGCCGGATTGCAGATTGCTTTGCGGAAAAGGGAGAACGACCACCTCACCGATCACAGGCTTGCCCATGCAGCGTCCTCCTCCGGCGTGTTCCAGTCCTTGGCGAGCGCGGATTCGCTCAGGAGCAAACCGTTGAAGGAATCGTTTTCATTCTTGCGCCGCAAGAACCGGGCAAAGTCATAGACCTCGCGCTGCAATGGTTCCGGCATGGCAGAGACTTCTTTTTCGATCAGTTCGCTCGTGCTCATTGGCGAAAACGTATCTGGTCCCGCCGCGTCTGGCAAGGCTGACACCAAGACGCGGGGGAATTCAGTGCGCCTTGGCGTCTTGGCGCCTTTGCGTTGAATTCAGGACGCTGGCGCGCTCACCAGTGGCCCACGAAATTCGCGGAGCGTCTGGGTTGCGGCGCGTTCACCGCCGCTTCCCAAGCCTTGGCGGCTTGGCGACTTTGCATGGGGTCCGTGATTCACCCCTTGTAAATGGCGTGCGTGCCGATAATCAGCGAGACAACGGTTTCGCCGTCCAGATAAAAAGTTGAACGCAAATCGCCTTCGATCTCGACGGCGTAAATCGTGCGCCCGTATTGTGCGGAGAGGCGTTGAATCCTGTGCGTTCGCAATCGCGGATCGAAAGGGTCCTCCTTGAAGATGTCCCACGCCCGACGCGCGGATTCTTTCTGAGCCGGATTCAGACGGTAGAAGCTGGTCCAGAATCGTTCTACCGCCCGGTAGCGATACTTCATTGCAGGCGCGGCGGCGGCGTTTCATGCAGGGCGGTTTCCATGTCCACAAACCGCCCGGCCTCGGCGTCCTGCATCGCTTCCTTGAATTCGTCGGGAATCCACGAGTCGTCGTTTTCCACGACAAACTTGGTCACTTGCGCCCTTTCCGCTGGCGGCAAGGCTTTGAATTCGGCGATGACTTCCTGCGCGCTCATGGCTGTAACTATCCACGAAAATTCGTCGCCGGCAAGCGGCGAATTGCCCGCGTGGAGAGGCTCGGGGAATTCCCTGCGCCGTGGGATGAGGGCGACGTTGCGTTGAAGTCCTCGCCGCGTCCGAAAAGCGGTGCTGAAGCCACGCGCCGCCACAAACGCGGAACGCAGATCGCGGAACTCGAAATGGGGCCGCCGCGAACTTCGTGCATCGGCTGAATTGCGGCGCGTTCACCGCCGCTTTGTCCCAGATCCGTGGCCCTTTCCGTCCGGGGGCAAGCGGCCTCTACCCAAGCTCATGGCCGTCCGGCGCTTGACCGGGAAGGAGAAACGTCTTGATGAACTCGCCCTCGCCGCACACGGTGAAGCTCGGGAATCGCTTGAACCACTTGCTGTCCGGAACCTCCGGCTCGGTATCCAGCCAGCGGGCGAGCAGGATGATTTGTTCCGGGGAAATGTTCCGTTGACGCATGCGCGTCAGCAGATGGACGAGCAGGGGTTGAGGCAGTTTGTGGCGGCGGATTTCAGGCATGAGGCTCGCCGCCGTAAAATCCGCGAACGATTTCCTCTTGCAGGCGGTCGGCCTCCGCGGGGTCTTGCGCCTTGACCATTCGCGTAGCGAGTTGACCCAGTTGCTCCGGACTGAGCGGACGGTTTTCGCCGGCGTGACGGGCAAACTCAATGACCCGGTCTCGTTCGTCTCGCGGCAACCGTTTTATCTCTTTAATGATCTCAACCGCTGTCATGCCATCAGATTACTTGTCACGGCGCCGACGCGCAAGCTGCCGGTCGGTAAAAACCCGCGAAGTCACTTTCCCATCAGGTGTTCGAGGACCATCTGGTCGAGCGCCGCGTAGTTGCGGTCCTTGATCAGCCCCTGCGCCTGCTTTTCGTCAAACGAGCGCGCCTTCTGCACCAGCCTGAGGAAGGTGCGGCGGCTGTTGACGAGGTGCGCGAGCCAGTGTTCGACTTTCGTGGGCCGGAACGGATGCACGTCGAAGGCGACGTATTGGCCATCCCTGCCGTAATGGTTGCGCTCGAGGGCGCGGACCTGGTTGAAAGCGACGCGCAGGTTTGCGCTGCCGAAGGGTTTGTCCTGGTCGAACTTCAGCCCGTTCTGATCGTTGAGATGCAGCGACCACAGCTTGCCGAACGACATGGCGAAATCAATCTCGTCCGCCGGATCAAGGCCGGCGAGGATGGCGTGCGCGGATTCAATGAGGCAGCCGACGCGCTTCGTGTCGCTGGTGAGTTGAGACAGCGCCAGCGCGTGGCCGATGGTCGGGATGTAAGCGTGGTCCATCGGCTCGTTGGGCTTCGGCTCGATGGCGAGGCGGATTCGTTTGTCGTGGGCGAGCATCTGGTCAATCGCCTCCACCAGGTAATCCACGCACTTGCGGGCGTTCTTGGATTCGCGGAGGTAGCTGCCCTCGCGCGCGAGCCAGAGCACGATGAGGTCGCAGTCGAGGTAGTTCGCCACGTCAATGCAGCGGAGCGAGCGCTCGATGGCGTACTTGCGGCACTTGGGATCGTTGCTGGTGTAGGCGCCGTCAATCGTGCGCGGGTCAAACCACAGCCGCGGCGCGACGATCTCGGCGACCACGCCGGCGTCGTCGAGCTTTTGCTTGAGCTGCTTCGATTCCTTGCGGAGTTGCCGGTCGGATTTGCTGTCAATATCCGGCACGGCATCGTCATCGTGAAACATCATCGCGTCGAACCCGAGTTTCTTGAGCGCGTTGAGTTTCCAATCGAACGTTTGCGGCGGGCGGACGGGCGGCCCGTACGGGTCTTGTCCCTCGCTGATGTTCCAGGGACCGAAACAGAATTTGTATTTGTGTTTTGCCATAAGCCTTGCGGGCACGTTAGCGGGCGCGTGCGGGAAGGGAAGCGAAAAAGTGGGTGTGCGTACGACTTGGGCGCTGGTGAATGACGGCGGCGTCAGGCGGTGCGGCGCCAACTTGAATTCCCCGGCGGCTTCAGGTGAAATTGGGCCGCCATGTTCCTCGTCGAGACAAACCGGGTGAAACGACTCCTGCACCTGAGCTTCATTGGGAAAGTCAGCGCGGCGGATTTGGAGCGCAGCGGCGACGAAGTTCAGGCGCTCCTGAAGGAGCTGCCGCCGGGATTTGTGCTGCTGACGGACCTGAGCCGTTTGGAAACCATGGAGGTGGCCTGCGGGAAGCAGATTGGCCGGACCATGGATTGGTGCCGACAGCATGGGGTTGGAAAGATCGTTCGCGTGGTTCCAGACCCGACCAAGGATATTGGCCTGAACATTCTCTCGATCTTCCATTACGAACCGGGTATGCGCGTCATCACCTGCGAAAGCCTGACACAGGCGGAGCGCCACCTCGCCGCGTGAGGCGGGTGCTCACCTGAACGATTACGGCGTTTCCACCGCGCGGAAGAACCGCGCGGGCGGAGCCGTCGCGCCCACCCCGTCCACGCGCAACCAACCGTTGCTCAACGTCAGCGTGTTGGGAAGCGGGCTCCAACTGGCGAATGGCAGCGCCGCGTTCGTGCTGGCGTAAACGCGGATGCGCGCGGCGCGGTCCGCCGTCAGCGGGTAGTGATCCGAGCTTTCGAGCAGGAGCGGCAGCGACCCGCCCGCCGGGGTGCCGGGCGGCAGGAAGCGGAGCGGTGAACCGAGCGCGGCGCTGGCGCTGAAGGCAACGCCGTACGCGTTGGACACCACGCAACTGTAGTTGCCCACGTTCGCCGGCTGGATCTCGACGGCTAGCGCGTCTGCGGTCGCGCCGGCAAGGTTGAGTCCGTCGCGTCGCCACTGGTAGCTCAGCGGGCCGGTGCCAATGGCGGCAACGTACAAGGTGACGAACGATGCCACAGGGCTGACCTGACCGACGGGATTGGTGAGAATGATCGGCGGTGTTCGGCCGGTCCAGAGGAGGGAGTTGGCCATGAGGCGGCCGCCGTCGGTGGCCGCCACCCAGAAGTCACCTCGGGCATCGCTCGACGGTGGATAGAAGTTCAATCCCACGATTCGTCCGGCGGTGATGTCTCTGGCGCCGACGAGCGGTTGGCCGTTGCTCCAGTGCGCTACGAGAGAAGCGCCCGGTGCAATGCCGATCGGGCTGTTTTGGAGGCTCAACACGCCGCCGTTGAAGACGTTGATGTTTTCCAAGAGGGGGTGGAGCGGTTGGTCCTTTACGAGTGTCAAACCGCTGCCGCTCGACTGAGTCGCAGTAGTGAACGGCAGGTAACCGCCCGTGGCAAGCCGGCCTTGCAGGGAAAGACCACCAGAGCTGTAGAAGGCGAAGGTTGCCACAACCACACCGCCTCCCTGGTCCACGTAGTCCGCCAGCGCGTTGCCAAGCGCGACGTTGTCGTTGAAACTCGAATCGGAGTACACCAGCACCGCCCGATAGCGTCGCAAATCGGCGAGCGTGGGCACGGGATTGCCGACCGTGACGAGGGCGGCACTCACTTGCGGGAGGCCCGCGCCCCGGATCTTGTTCTGAACATCCGCGTTCCACGTCGCTGTGTTGGGCGCGCCATAAACCGCCATTGGCTCCCCGCTGCAAACGTCGAAGCCCCGCCATAACCCGCCCAGCGCGTCAACGACGAATACTTTGCCGTTGCAGTAACTCAAGCTGAACGCGGAGTCGAAACTGCTGCCGGCGCCTGTCAGCGAGGACTGCATGACACGGTTGCCCGCGCTGTCCCAGATTGAAAGAATTCCGCTCCCGTTATAAGTCAGCCAAAAGCCGCCGACGGCTGCGATGCCGCGATTCTGCGGCAAAGAGTTTTCGCCGGCGAGCAGGCCAAAGCCCTGAAGGTTCACGCTGCCGATGTAGTTTCCGTTGGTGCGCCACCGCGAAACCACGCCGGCGTTCATGGTGACGTACTCCGTGCCGCTGCCGTTCAACACAACCGACGCTTGCGGGTCAAGGCTGCCGCCGGTGAGCGTAACGCCCGAGTTGACGAAGCTGCCGAGCGTAACCTGCCGGTAAATGGTCCGATCGCTGTATGCGCGGGCGAAGACCTGGCCGCTCGTGTCCGTGAACACCGAGCGGAAATCCAGACCGGGTTGGTATCTGGCGATGAGGTTCCCGATCGCGTCGTACCGTGCATAATTCGTGACGCCCGAACCGCCACCGTGCGCGCACCAATAGTTGGTGCCGTCAAACGCCAGGGTCATCACCGTGAACTGCATCGGGCTGTCGGTGAAAGTGATGCTCGAGAAGTAGTTGGTCCTGAATGAGCAGCCTCCGCTGATGACCACCGAGGGCGTCGGCACGACGATCAGCACGTTGGTCGAAGCACTCGCGCCGCAGCCGGAGGCGTTGAAGATGGTCAGGCCCAACGTCACGCTGCCCGCCGCGCCGGAGGTGTACGTGATGGTCTGCTGATTTACCGGACTCGTGATCGTGCCATTGGCGATGGTCCAAGCGTAACCGGCCATGCCAGCCGGGCCGCTGGCTTGGTTGCCCGACGAACCGGCACAAACGTTGGCTGGGACCGCCGAGATCGTGGGCGTCGGCAGGGTGTCAAAGACCGTTACGGTGGGATCGCCCGGGGTCGCCGTGTCTGGATCGTCGGTGAGAACGTTGCTGAAGTTGCTGCCAGAAACCGTGCCTTGGTTCGCGATTTGGCAAACGCCGCTTGGCAACGGGTTGTGGATGGTCGCAAGGAACGTAATGGTGATGGACTTGCCCGGCGGCAGCGTGCCGATGGGGATCGGTGTGAAAACGAATTGCGTCCGCTTGATCGTGCCGGGAATCGCGCCCATCGCCTGGCCGCGGGCCGGCAACCGGCGTTCGCCGACAGCGAGTGAACCGAACATCAAGTTGTCGCGGGAACGAGCCTCGGTCAGATCGGGCTGGCCCGATGCGTGACCCAGTTCGTGCATCACTGTGGTGAGCAAGTCAATGCGTCCGGCCGGTGAAAGCTCCTGCGTCGTTTGCAGGCTCGTGGCGGAAACCGTGTCCGTGAATTCGCTATCGTCCAGCGGCGTGGGATCAATAAACCAGCCGTGACCGGCGGCTTTGCGATCCAGTTGTACGAGCCCCTCGGAGGATGCTCCAAGACACCAGCCGCCAATCTCCGTCAGCTCAAACTTCACGCGGTTGATTGCCGAAAGCTGGTCCTCGGTGAGGCCTGCCGCCTGCCAGCGTTCTTTTGCGGCGGCGACGATTGTGTTCAGCGCGGCGCCGTCAAGCGCGGATGTCGGGCGCGGCTTGAGTTCGGGCAGAACCGGAAGCTCTGCCACCGGAAGCGGGGTCGATCTTGAAACCGGCCCGCTGCCACCCGGTGCGAGCGGGCTTGACTCAATGCCGCCGAACGCTGCCAGCAACGGCAGCACACACGGAGTGCCACCGACAAAGCCGCCGCCGCTGC
>Ga0315277_10005183_pt1 | contig 17234 bp, 24 predicted proteins | sample YL17G05_15_MG_FD_203695 | JGI IMG/M metagenome (GOLD analysis project Ga0315277, IMG submission 203695) | Sediment microbial communities from Yellowstone Lake, YNP, Wyoming, USA - YL17G05_15 | ecosystem: Environmental > Aquatic > Freshwater > Lake > Sediment | place: USA: Wyoming | collected... | reverse complement strand
GTCCAGCCGGTCACCCATGATTCAGGGTTGAGTCGCTTCCTCGAGAAGCATGGTCCGGGTATGCACCACCTGTGTCTTGAAGTGGATGATCTTCATGGATTGTTGAAGCAGCTTAAAACCGAAGGGATTCAGTTGATTAACGAGGAGCCAAAAGTAGGTGAAAATGGCAGGCTTTACGCGTTCATCCATCCCAAAAGCACCAGTGGGGTGTTAGTGGAGCTGTACCAGCTGCCATAATTACCGCATTTGATCAATCAGAACGCAGAAGTGGTTCAATTTCCTTCGCGATTTGAGCGTTGACGTTCGGAATGCTCTCCAGACCTTTCGCCCCCATGGTGTGGTAAACCAATCCTATATCCTGCTCTAGATCTTCCACTGCCCAGGCGGTTTTTCGATATGACCAAATGCGGTTTGGGTTACCATTTTCCAATTCCAGCGTATAAAGCTTATTTGCCAGATGTTCCACGATGCGTTTATTTATATAGCGTTTTTCTCCTGGGATCACCGGTCGCGGCATACGGTCTGAGATCTTCTCCCGTTGGCAATACTCACGGATGCGTAAACCCACTTTGCGCCAGGGTTGGGCTTGTGAGTAGCTCCCTGCCGGGTACAGGCGTGTGTAGAGTGAAAGCATGTCTGGATGATTCTGGCGAAGAACGCGCATGAAGAACTCTTTCTGCTGGTCTGCCAGGGTCAGACCTCCTCCAAGGATGAACTTTCCTCCATGCCTGGACGTCCATAGTGCCAAAGCTTCCAGGTTTCGATCATCATCGCACAAGCCAGGCAGCAAGGGCATGGCGACGGTTCCAGTGAGGATGCCTACCTTTGCAAACTCTTCCATGGCTTTGAACCGCTTATCGGCGGTCGGAGCCAGTCCTTCCATTTGTGACGTATGCATGTAACCAGGCGAATCCGGTGCGGAGATGATACTGAAGCCTACCACCGCCCTGGAACGCTGGTTGATAGCCTCGAACAGATCCAAATCGCGCAGCACCAGCGGTGAGCGTGTGAGCACAAAGACCGGAAACCTAAGCTCCAAACACACCTCCAGCATTTGGCGCGAGAGTTTGAATTTACGCTCTGCAGGCTGGTAATCGCCGATAAATACCATATCCACCGGCACGCGCCCGAGCGCTTTACGCAAGAGTTGAGGTGCATTCTCCTTGATTTTGATGAGATGAGAGAATTCGTCCGCCTCCATATCATAAACAACATTGGTATCCTGTGGCTTGTGAGGATTATATTTTCGCTCTCTACAATAACAAAAAACACAGCCATGTTGGCATCCCAGGTAGGGGTACGCGCTGTACCTCGTCCAGAACCAATGATCTGCTCGTTTGCCCTTATTAAGGATGGTTTTCGGTTGGTAGCTTACAAACTGCGTTCGTTGACTCATCATTCAACAGTCCGATATTACCGAGTGTCTTGATGAAGGGCAACTATCGCCAGTCGCTCGCCAAACTTCTCCAGGTCAGTGCGAGTGTATTTGCGCGGTAATCCCTCAAGCCTTAACATAGCCCCCATAAAAAGTGGGTGTCTTTTCAAACGCAGTTCCAGGAAATCAGCGACCTGATCGGTGTCGGTCATTAGCTCGGCAATTGTGGAGAATTGCATGTCTCCGATCTGGACATCCACCTTTGGGCATGCCATAAGATTGCGGTACCAATCTGCTTTTACGCCGCGTGCTGAGGCCACATAATATGCCGTCTCCACTTGCTCAAATTGTAATGGGGTTGAGCGTGGCTGACCAGATTTCCTCCCAATGGTGGTCAGCACCAACACCCTGTTGGCTACCTTGCTTCCCGGCCCATACCTGGCGAGCATCCACCGGTTCAATTGCCTCATCACCCGCCAGAAAGCGAGAGGAAACCCGGGGGAATCTTTCATTTCAAAGACGTGCGTACGATAACACGCTCACTCGATGCCCTGTGGAGGCTTTCAGGTTCAGGTTGACCCTCTGCACTGAGTTTCACGCCGAACATCCGGGCAGCTTGTTGGTTCCCCCTAATGAAAGCCCTCAATCCTTCTGCCACACCCTGATCATCCTCGATCACGTCCGCTTGTGCGCCGACGTCCTCCCCATGCAAGCAAAGCGTCACAGATGCTCCACTGCGCAGGTTTCGCCACCATCTGCGGCGTTTATAACTGACAGTAAGTGGACTTTCACCAACCCGTAAATAACCGACGGGCACATGGTAGGGGTTACCACTTTTCCGCCCGGTATTCCCAACCACCATCGTATTCCCACTGAACATTCCATGCAGGGGTGTGTGTAAAAGCCAAACCGTGATCGGGTTGTACCACATAAGCGCACCTCCGGGATATAGGGCTTTCCCCTCCCCATCTCGAATTAATCATAGCATGGATTTATACCCGATTAGCGAAATCTTACGCCAACATCGCTTCCAGGGTAGCCCGTCGTTCGGCGAAGGCGACATCCGCTTGTAGTGGGGTGCATTCCTCCAACTCCCGTTCATGCAATAACAGGTTGCATGCAAATGCCATGCAGGTTGCCTCACCGCATTTTTTACAGTTTGATTGTGGGAGTAGGGTCCATATATCCAGTGGGCGTGGTGCGTGTTTACGGGAAGTCATAGCCACCAGCTCTGCTCGGTGTTCCCAGGTTGCATTGATCGCATCGACTAGCGCTTTGAATAATTCCAATCCCTCTTCAGTATCCTGCACCTTGGTTATGTATGCTTTTTCGGAATAAAGTGAGATGAAACCCGGCTGGCGGCGTAGTGTCAACGTACATGTTTCAGGGTTATAAGAAATCACATTAGGTAGAGTAGCCAGATATGGGAGCACGTCATCCAGCTTCCGTGATGGCTCACCAATCACAATGATCCTGCCCGGGTCTGCCAGGCAAGGCAGGATTTTAGTTAAGATGATCGATTCAAGGAACATCGTCACCACATGGCTTGAACATGTTACTTGTCACTTGAATGATGCCCGCACCGGGCACCTCAATCATCACCTTTCAACCGCCTTCAAGCAATTCGCGCGCTTTGCCTTTGAAATGAACCTTCAGAAATTTTAAAGCATCCTCAGCTTCATCATCGATGAGAATCCGCATTAATTCGATGATTTGCTGATCTTCCAACACCACATTGATGCCTTTTTTCATATCAGCTCCCTCCCCAGACGAGATGAATGCATGCTCAAGCCTGATTATTCTTCGATGGCACTCCTTATCCAACCGAGTAATTCCTGCCTTGATGGAAATCTACCCACGCAAACCAGCTTTTCGTTTACCACCAGGCTCGGCGCTGATAATACGGATGTATATTGTTCAATGTGAACCCAGTCTTTTAGCTCCGTGATGACGATTTTCAACTCTGGATATTCATTTTGTAGAGCTCTTTGTGCCGCCATCACGGTTTGCCTGACTGCATAACGCTGGGCGGAATGGTACTGAGGATCTTTAGATCAATCATCCGCTAAATAATCTCTTTTTTAACCAAAAAGCCACATTTACCAGGCCAATCATCACCGGTACCTCGACAAGAGGACCAATCACCGCCGTAAAGGCTTCGCCCGAATTGATCCCAAACACAGCCACGGCTACGGCAATCGCCAGCTCGAAGTTGTTGCTGGCCGCGGTGAACGACAGCGTGGTAGTCTGCTTGTAATCCGCGCCAACCAGTTTGCCCATAACAAAACTCACCAGGAACATGATCACGAAGTAGAACAGTAATGGGATGGCGATGCGCACCACATCCAGCGGGATGGTAACAATGAGATTACCCTTCAAGCTGAACATGACTACAATGGTAAAGAGCAATGCGATCAGGGTTAGTGGGCTGATCTTGGGGATGAACTTTTTATAAAACCAGTCTTTACCCATGGCGCGGGTCAATATCATATTGGTAATGAAACCAGCAATGAAGGGAATGCCCAGGTAGATAAACACGCTCTTGGCAATCTGGCCGATCGTGATGGCTACGATGCTCCCCTGCAATCCAAACCAGGTGGGCAGGACCGTAATGAATACATATGCGTATACGCTGTAGAATAAGACCTGGAAAATGCTGTTGAAAGCCACCAGCCCAGCCGCGTATTCCGTGTCACCCTTGGCTAACTCATTCCATACGATCACCATGGCGATGCAGCGAGCCAGACCAATCATGATCAGGCCAACCATATATGCTGGGTAACCTCGTAGGAAGACGATTGCCAGAACGAACATCAAGACCGGACCAATCACCCAGTTTTGCACCAATGACAGCCCCAAGATTTTCCAGTTCTTAAAGACATCTCCCAATTCGTCGTAATGCACTTTCGCCAGGGGAGGGTACATCATCAGGATCAAACCGATGGCAATCGGGATGTTGGTCGTTCCAATTGAAACTCGCAGGTTGAATGTTTTCACGGCCTCTGGAAATAAATACCCCAACCCGACACCTACTACCATTGCCAGGAAGATCCATAGGGTAAGGTAGCGGTCAAGGAAAGAAAGCTGGCGAACTACACCCCCGGCCTGGTCAACACCAGCAGCTTTGGAGGTAGCCATATTAGGCTGTCTCCATCTCAGCATTTGCCAGCCAGGTAGTTACTTCGGCTTCACTTGGGATGCGTCCCGCGCAAACCACCTTCTCATTAATTACCAGTCCGGGTGTCCCTAATATGGGATACTTTTTGATCTCTGTCCAATCGGTCACCTTGATTACCTCTGCCTGCATGCCCATCATGGTTACCACTTTGCGGGCGATCCCCTCGACCTTTTTGCAATTTTCACAACCTGATCCTAGAACCTTTACGGTTAGCATTACCAGCCTCCTGAGAAAAAATGTAAATCGAGTACTTGATTACCCTGAAAACCTTAGTTTGCTTCTTTGGAACTTCCAACTACATCAATAATCGGGTCAATCCTGACCTCAGATTTGATCGAATTTGCCACCAGACTATACTTTTGCGCTGATTTCAACGCCCTTTGAATTCGAGCTTTAATGCTGGCAGGCGTCTCGTCACCAGCCATCACGTGGATTTCAGGAAAAAGTCGAATTCGGGTGAATACTTCAGTGTGATCCAGCTCAACCAGTTTAGTGCCCTCAGCCCGGCATTCATATGAAACCAGCATTAGTTTTAATCGTTCACATGACCACAGAAACATCATCATGATGCAAGTATTCACCGATGCCACAAAAGCGTCTTCAGGGGTAAGCACATCAGGTAATCCTTTGGCATCGGGTGGTGCTGAAAAATCCATCTCAGGTCCATTGCCCATGGTAATGCGTCCCAAGTGATCACCTTTCCATGTAACGAACGTATGGTATGTGGAAGTTTGGCTCATCTGCCTTTTTCCCTGAACCAATAATTCATGTATGCTTTTCGTATGCCATCCCTGTAGGCTAATTCTTCTTCAGCTGGTATGGGATTGTATATTTTGATGGTATCCATCAACTCTCCCGCATTTTCCTCGGTAGGAGTTTTTCCAGCTTCTAAAAATTGCTGAAATATCAGGGGTAAACCGACAAGCGTTACTTCCTTTCCCGCGATGATCACATTTTGGATGGGTATTCCAGACCCACACGCACAGGTAGCGATGGCTGGTTCTTGATCTGTTTTCGTTTGTTGCTCATCGGTTGTCTCAAGTTGGATGAGCTCACCCAGCTTGCGATTCCATTGTTTTCCTAACAGCTCGTCGACTGTGTTTGCAATCCCCTCCGCAGTGAGGTCAACCGCTTGCAACCCGGCGGTATTCAGGTGGCGTTTCCCTTGCGGTTGGTCAAGTTTATTTTCATCGATCAAATCCCGCACCATGATGCTTGCCGCCGGTTTATTGGAATATTTCGCGGTTGCCCTTTCTGCACAGCGCAGCTCACACCCATCCACCGATATCGTCGGGTAGAACTTCGCAAAAGCCCGGTCACCCTCACCACCCGCTAAAAAAAGCGGTAGGCAGATGGTCACTGTATCGTTCGGACGTAACTGTTCCAGCACCCGCAGCGCTGCCAGACGCGTGACTGTGCCTTCAGCTAATTCCTCTCCCGAGCAGGCAACAATCCCCACCTTCATCTTCGGTAGATCAACCATTGTCTTCCCCTCTCTTGCCAGAGATCAGCTCATCCACCAACTGGGTGATTTCATTTGCAAGCGCTTGTGCGAGCTGTTCCCCACCCTCATTCAGCTCAGCGATCCCCTGCGGTTTGAATTGCTTATACCGTCTATATACATCCAAAACAGCATAATCCCGTGCAATCCTTCCGCCACTACACTGCACCATTTTTGTGGCACATGCTAACTTGCAGCCATCAATGGTGATGGCAGGATTGCCTTCCACAATGGAACGTGCCTCTTCATCTCCCAAAACCAGCTTGGAGAGCGCCACCAATCGGGTGTCCTCAGGTCGTAAATCTTCTGTGACGTTATAAGCTGCTTCACGGCTAACAGTGCCATAGGTTTTGCCAATCCCACTACAGGGGATGATAACAACCTTTTCCTTATGATCGATGTTGGTCATTCTTTTTTGACCTCCTGTTCAGCCTCCAGCTTTATTTTGGCGAAATAAGCTTGCGGATCCAATAAATGCTTCAGGTCGATAGCCAATTCTGCAGCTTCTATCACCACCAGCCATCCAGTCCCATAAGGATCCTGATTGATTGCTTCTGGTGAAGTCTCCATCGCTGAATTGACCTCAATCACTTTACCTGCCACGGGCGACGTCAGACTGATATTCACCTTGATGGTCTCAATCACAGCAATTTCTTCACCAAATATCACCGTTGTCCCCTCAGACTTGACCTCCGCAAAAGCCACGTCACCACTGCGTTGCTGCAGGTAGTCAGAAATCCCGATTCGAACATAATTATTTTCTGGTTTCGCCCACACACCCTCGTCATTGTAAAATCGGTCGGTTGCAGTTCGAAATGTAAACTTATCGATTGTAAATTCAAGGAAATCCGTCATAGGATAGTGCTAGCCCTCTCCATTCGTCTCAGCTTTAATACCATTGCCAGCGGATGAAGGATTGCATTTCGGGCAGGGACAAACTTTCACCTTGAAATGGCTCACCTGAAGGACTTCCACACCCCCCAACCGGATAGCAGCCTCCACCAGATCAAACACTTCCGGTTTGATCACTCGATAGTATATACGTGCTCCATCGCGGCGATCTTCTACAAGCCCGGCTTCGCGCAGCACCATTAAATGTTGTGAGATATATGCCTGGCGACATCCCAACACAGCTTCCAGGTGACAGACGCATTGCTCTCCATCGCGCAGGATTTCCAGTATTGTAAGTCGTGAGGGGTGCATTAATGCCTTAAAAATATTTGCCGGAGGAGTAAAAGTTGCCATGGGATTGATTTATTTACGCCATTCAAAAAAGGTTGAGCATTAGCATATTCAATATTCTGAATATATTATAAGTCAATCGAAGATGGCATTCAAGGCAGGGTATCACCTGAACGATATGACAACCATCCTGAATAATAGTCTATCCCCCGGCTTTTTTATGGTTACTACGTTAATACGCTGATAGAGGCAGTCGCAGCTACTGTGGTCGAATCTTCATGATGCAGAATGACCAGATACCATCCCAGCAGCACAAGGATTGGTAGTTCCTTGATCTGCCAGGCTTCAGGTGCAATGATCATCTGCGCCTGCTGCTTAAATATATTGGAAAATTTCTTTTTCTTCGATCCCGAAAGATAAGCAATTAATTCAAGTCCATCTTCCCTGTTTATGGTATACATGGTTCCCCAAATACTTGCTACACTCCAGTTATATAACTCGCCTGTCGAAAATCGAACTTCACCCTGTGTTCCAGTCCAATCAGGTTCATAAATTGCCAGATCAATCTTTGAACCCGATCTGCGAACGGAGACCTTAGGCGACAAAAATCCCCCTTTCCTGAAGGTCCATTTTTCACCACCCAAAGTAGCCTCACCCAAAGAGCTGAATGCTGATGTGAAATCCAGCGTTCCAATGATATCTTCCCCTGAGCGCAGGACGAAACTTCGGTCCATAACACTAGGCTGTTCCCAGAATAGCTCGTGTTTCTCTACTTTCATCGGGAGTTCCATAATTCTCCTCCATGCCTATATCAATAGTTTATCTGCGATTAACCGAATCTAGCTGAGATATTCTTAGGATTAAGGGAATATTTTCATAAAAAGCAAGCCGAACTTTCAGCTGGATTTCTTCCTTCTATCAAATCTCTTTATACATTCCTGGTGGTAGAATCGACCCCATGTCTTTCCCAAGAGCCATATTGTGGGACATGGATGGTGTGCTTGCAGATACCAGTCCACTACACTTTGAAACCTGGGAACAAGTTCTTACCGAACAGGGTATTCCCTTCGACCGACAGAAATTTCACCATATCTACGGTCTAAAGAATCACGATCTTCTTCCCTACCTGGCAGGTAAACCTTTGGAACCCCAATGGATCGAGCGGATTGCAGCTCAAAAAGAGCTGGCTTTCAGGCTCGCCCTTCATGGTCATCTCTTCCCTTTACCTGGGGTGCTGGATTGGTTGGGGCGTTTTCAAGCCCGGGGTTGCAAGCAGGCAATCGCCTCCTCCGCTCCACCAGAAAATGTGGAGACTCTGGTGGATGAGCTGGGTATTCGCAAGTACTTTGATGCCCTCGTTACCCCTGGTGACTTGCCCGGAAAACCCGACCCGGCAGTTTTCCTCCGTGCTGCTAGCCAGCTTGATGAGTCCCCTCAATATTGCCTGGTCATTGAAGATTCCATCCCAGGGATAGAAGCTGCCTGCCGGGCTAATATGCGCTGCATTGCTGTTACAACCACAAATCCGCCCGAGGTACTTAACAAGGCGGATATTGTGGTCGAAACAATGGATCGATTAACCGTTGATCAGGTTAATTCCTTATTTTGATCGTGGATCGGATATTCTCAATCTCCAAAACAAATCCCCATATCACGTGCCGTTAGCATGATATCTGAATTTAACGGCACGGTTTTCATGCGTTTGGTGGCAGCTTCCAGCGGGACGTACTTAACCGTCGGTGGGTCAAGCGCTACCATGATGCCCCGTTCACCTTCCGCAAGCGCGCGCACCGCGGCCGCGCCAAACCGCTGAGCGATCAAGCGGTCGAACCCGGTGGGCGAGCCGCCTCGTAGTAAGTGCCCCAACACCACCAGGCGGGTCTCCTTGCCAGTGAGTTCCTGTAATTCCTCTGCCACTTTTTCGCCACACCCACCCAACCGTTCAGCCCGTCCAGATTCCCGGCTGATTATCGAAATACTACCTCCCTTCGGTTTTGCTCCCTCGGATACAACCACAATGGAAAACAGGCTTCCTCGTTCTTCCCGGTCATGGATCTTCTGTGCCACCTTCGTCAGGTCATATGGGATTTCCGGGATCAGGATCACGTCCGCCGATCCCGCCAGCCCGCTTTCCAATGCAATCCAGCCTGCATAACGCCCCATGACCTCCATCACGATGATGCGGTTATGGGAAGCTGCAGTGGTATGCAGCCGGTCCAGGCATTCCACAGTGAACGCAGCTGCTGTGTCAAAACCAAAGGTAATGACTGTTTTATCCAGGTCATTGTCGATTGTCTTCGGTACCCCCACCACCCACAAGCCTTTCTTTGCCAGCTCATTGGCAATCGCCATCGAGCCATCACCGCCCACCGAGATAAGTGCATCAATCTGGTGCAGCTTAAAGGCGCGCAGTAGCTCATCCGAGCGGTCGATTTCGATCACCGTATCATCCGGTCCTTTGATTGGGTATTTGAGCGGGTTACCCCAATTGGTAGTGCCGATAATCGTTCCCCCAAGATGGGTGATGCCCCGCACTTTGTCGCGTGTCAGACGGATTAATCCGCCTTCGATAAACTGTTCCGGCATGAGAAGCCCATTGTAACCATCGCGGATGCCATACACATCCCAGTCCCGGTTAATGGCTGAAAGTACTGCTGCCCGGATGACCGCGTTCAACCCTGGGGCATCACCCCCTCCGGTGCAGATGGCGATTCGCTTGATAGTCGTCGCTGATTGTGCCATTTATACCTCCTCTGCAGTTCTCAAAAACAGGGTAACCATTCAATGATTATTTGATCTTATGAGTTAGCAAGACATCTTATCAAGGAAGCTCGGTGAAGACGATTTATTAAACCAAAGAGTGATTAGGATGCCAGGTGTCATTCATCATATATTACCATTCGTCTACAACTCTCTGCCAGGTTGCACTCGATGATTTAGGAGTGAGCTTTCTTATCCTTTCGAATAAATCTCTCTGCATATAAGTAATCTTATAAAACAGCAAAACCGAGTATCGACCCATGACTGGTGTACCTATGGTGTCATTAATATCGATGTTGTTATCGATGTTTCTAGAGCAACGAGGGGATTATATGCAGCTGTCATAGTATTCGTTAATAATACTATTCCATAATTATCATCGGGGTAATAGGCCAGGAGTGTCATAAAACCAGAAGGTATTCCACCTGCGTGCGAAATCACCATTCGTCCGTTCTTTTCTGCGATTTCCAGACCAAAACCGTAACCCGTCTGAGTGCCATCTGGAAGTTCTATTGGAGATGTCATCATCTGGAAGGATTCTATACTAACAACACGCCCTGTTGCTAAAGCCCACTGCCATTCCAACAAATCCCCCGCGGTGCTACAAAGATCACCAGCTCCGCATGCAAAACTTGGATTCACAGGAAGAGCCTTCTCATACGCAGTTCCCAAAGCCTTGATACGGTATCCCTGTGCCAGGTTCTGGGTGAGTATGAGGCATGAGTTTGTATGCGCTAAACCCAATGGCTCAAGGATATGCTGTTGGAGGAAATCGCTATAGTCAAGCCCGGTGATTTGTTTGATGATCATCCCCAATAGAAAATATCCCCTGTTGCTATATTCCCATCTTGTCCCTGGTTCAAAGTCCAGCAAATTCCACTTAGTGAACTTAACCATCAAGTCTTCGGGTGGATAATACGGCGAAATATCAAAACCCATTGAATCAGTAGAATAATTAGGGATACCCCCAGTATGGGTTAAAAGCTGACGAATAGTTACAATTTCCCACCTTTGAGGGATGTCTGGTAGATATTGTGAGATGGGATCATCCAATCCTAAAGCACCTTGCTCCATTAGGTACATGATAACCGCCGCGGTGAACTGTTTGGTAACTGAGCCAAGCATATAAACAGTATCAGCCCCCGCCAATAATTGAGCCTCGTTGTCAGCATAACCATAACCCGCAATAAATGGCATTTGATCCCCAAGTCGTATGCCTTATGTCAGCCCGGCCAGGTTCCCTTTTTCAAGTGTGTCCTCCACTATTCTTTGGGTGATAAGCTCAATTTCAGGAGATATTCCCGGTTTCGGAGATGGCGTGATATGTGATTCGCTTTTAAACGAGTCAACCGCGGTTTTAATTTCGGTTTGCACTACCAACGTGGGAGATGAGGTTACGGGTGAGCCACATCCACATATAACCAAAAAGCATAAAACGCAAGGTAGAAGCTTTTTGTTTTTCATATTGTGATCAGATCAGCTTGGCAAGCAAGAATGCAACTCCCGCGGCTAACCCTCCCACAAAAACTGTTTGTAACCCGCCTATTAATGGCTTCAATCCCGTGAATCTCCCTTTTATATAACCAAACAGGAACAGGGCAATCAAAGTGACTACCACAGAAACGATCAGGGCTGTGGATATCTGGTGGATCAATATATATGGGCTCAGCGGAATAAATCCCCCGACCACATACGATAAGCCAATCGTCAAAGCGCTGATGCTGGCGCGTTTTGGGTTGGGGGCTTCCAGACCCAGCTCAAAACGCATCATGAAATCTACCCATTTCTTTCGGTCTTGGACCATGGCATCCAGGATCGGCCCTATCTGTGCATCATTCAGACCATAATCGCGAAACACATAGGCGACTTCTTCTTTTTCTTTTTCTGGCAGATTATCAATCTCGTAATTTTCTCGTCCCTGCTCTGAAAGGTAGTGTTCAAAGTCGGTTCGAGCTGCCAGATAACCACCCAGACCCATTGCGATTGATCCTGCCGCGATTTCCGCCAGCCCCGCAGTGACTACGATGTGTGTCGCGGCCACCGCTCCGGATATACCTGCTGCCAGGGCAAAAGGTACCGTCAAGCCATCGGACATGCCGATGACGACATCCCGAACCGTCTCATTGGCGGTGAAATGACGTTCAATGTGAGGTACAGTTGGCATGATTTCCTCCTTTAATTTCTTCAGCCCTATTATCGCACTCTAACGCTTCTCAGAAAGATTTTACAAACCCAACCAAATAAATTTCCTTTTGCCCGTCATTATTATACTTGCAAGGATACTAGCAAACCATTTCTGCCTTATTACCAGGTACTGGTAGTATTATGATTATTAATTTCCTATATTGTATCCATCAAGTTATGCGTATAGTTCAGAAACCTTTCATGAACAAATAACGTCTTTACTTATAAGAACGTGCTGTATTCGAGAAAACATCAACATTAAAAAAACCTCCCTGGAGGAAATTATGTGCCCTAGATTTCCCTTGACCTGTATACTTCTGGCCAGCATGCTGGCCGGATGCAACCTTACCTCTCCTACGATGGTACCTACAACCAATCATACCGCAGCGCCCACCCTGGAATTTGTCGCGCCCACCCCCATCCAACTTGCTTCAGCTTCCCCTGTGCCAACCACGATCTCCATTTCACCATCAGCTAACCCTCTATCAGCCGAACAAGCGGTCCTCGATCGAGCCGCTCAAGTGATTGCCGCGCTCATGGACAAGAATATGACCGCTCTATCGGGTTATGTACACCCACAGTTGGGTCTACGCTTCTCCCCCTATGCGTTTGTGAGGGTTACCGACCAGGTTTTTTCAGTGGATAAAATTGCTGGTCTGTGGGTTGACGGCACAGTCTATACCTGGGGAGCATATGATGGTTCCGGTGCATCCATCGACTTGACCTTTGCAGACTATTATTCCAAGTTCATCTATGATGTGGATTTTGCCAATGCGCCTCAGCTGGCGCTTAACCATCGCCTGGGTGTGAGCACCTCCATGGATAACAGCCATGAATTTTATCCCGGCGCGATGATCGTGGAGTTTTATTTCCCCGGTTTTGACCCTCAATTTGAAGGTATGGATTGGCGCAGTCTACGCCTGGTTTTCATGGAAGACAATACTACCTGGTATCTCGTCGGTGTCATCCATGATCAGTGGACAACCTGATGCAAGAGATTGAATAATGGCTTACAATTAAATTATGATAAATCACGCCATCACCCGCCTTCCTGGAGGGAATTTTGCCGATGGATTGACCACTGCTAATCTGGGACTCCCAAGCTACCCGCTCATCCTTGAGCAGCACCGAGCCTATCGTCAGGCTCTACTTAGCCTGGGGTTAGATGTGATCGTCCTTCCCGCCGAGCCGGTCTATCCGGATGCCTATTTCGTCGAAGATCCGGCCATCATCACATCAAAAATTGCTGTGATCACGCGCCCCGGCGCGCCGTCCCGGCGAGGAGAGGAAACCACCCTCGAGCCTTTTTTGGAGTATTATCGCCCCATTGTTCATATCCATTCTCCCGGCACAGTTGACGGCGGGGACGTGCTCATGGTTGGGAAGCACTTTTTTATTGGCGTGTCTGAACGGACGAATGCTGAAGGCGCTACTCAGCTGGCTGCCCTCCTGGCAGGTGCCGGGCATACCTCTGAGACCCTCCCCGTGGCAGCTGGATTGCACTTGAAGTCAGGTGTGAACTATGTTGGGAAGAACACCATCCTGGTTACCAAAAATATAGGTTATTACCCTGCATTTACCAGGTACGAGAAAATTATTCTCGATGCTGGTGAGGAGTATGCTGCCAACACCCTTTGGGTCAACGATACCCTGCTAATGCCCAAAGGCTTTCCAAAGACGCATGCCAAACTCGCCCATCTAGATATGAGGATCATAGAATTGGATGTTAGTGAAGTCCAAAAGATGGATGGGGGACTGACTTGCATGTCCTTACGGTTTTAAATCCATGCTCACCTATACGCCAGCCTCTCCCGAACAATATGACCAATTCCTGCAAATGATGTGGGACGATGGTCAGGAATACATGGAAAATACTCTTCAAATAATGCAGCTGACCTGGGATGAATACGCTCAGATTTTCCGCATGCGGGGTGAGGTGCATGCCATCTATCAGGATGCTGCTCTGGCTGGTTTTTATTGGATTGAGGAACGGGGTGATACACTCCATTTACATGGTTTGATATTGAAAGCTGATTTCCAGGGGCAAGGAATTGGCACCGCCGTCTTGGCAATGTTGGCAGAAAGGTATACCGGTAAGCTGGACAAAATCGAGTTGGGAGTATATCAAGCCAATTCTGGTGCCATCCGGCTTTACGAAAAAACGGGCTATCAGATTACTCGTAGCCTCGATGACCTTCACTTTTATATCATGCACAAAACACTCAACCCGCAAATGGAATCATAAACCTTCACCATGACCGTCAAATGGATTGATGTAACCAACCTATCCTTCAATACCTTGCTCCTGCTCGAGCGCGTTCAGCTCAGCTGGTTCCCGGGCTGGGTACCTGAAGAGGATTTGGCAATCGCCCTGTCAGCCAATCCGACCGTTGATTGGTATCTTCGGCATAAATGCCCAGAACTCATCCCCTGGTTGGATCATATTCAATCCAGTCATGCACCTGCACATCTACCAACCCAAGAAATCCTTCGCCAGGCAGAGACCAAAGTATTAAACACCATCAACGATCTGGTGGTATATGTGGTTGACCCGGCAATCTATGATGCCCAGCCTTTCCTGGGTTGGGATTCAAATGAACTGCGTGGGTTGACCGATTTCAGCGGGAAGAAAGTCATCGATATTGGCTCAGGTACGGGCAGGTTGGCATTTATCGCCGCGGAAAATGCTTCGGTCGTGTTTGCCGTGGAGCCCGTGAGCAATCTGCGTCGTTATATCAAGCAAAAAGCCCGGGCTCAAAATCTCACCAACATTTTCCCGGTGGATGGTTTGTTCACCGATCTGCCTTTCCCGGATGGCTTTGCAGATATCACCATGGGTGGACATGTCTTCGGTGACCAACCCCAGCTAGAATATACCGAGATGAAGCGCGTGACCAAACCGGGTGGCATGCTCATCCTTTGCCCTGGCACCAACCTTACGGAAACGAAACCCCATGAATTTCTGGTTTCACAGGGTTTCAGCTGGTCTTCATTCGAAGAGCCTCAAGAGGGGATGAAACGCAAATATTGGAAGCTGGTGGAATAATAAATATTTTGTAATTTCACACATCGTCCGGTCCGATCGAAGACCGGAACGAAAATTACTCCACAAGCTTCACTCCCCAATTCCCCCCTGCGCCTATCTTTTTAGTCATCCCCAAGCAATATTGAGGAACATGCCCTATTTTTCTTCCAACGGGTGAGCCCGGCAATATTTCACATATCGCGCCGCATAAGCATCCTTCCCACACAATAGATCCAAAGCCCGGATAACGCGAGTAAACTTGATTGGATCCGTGATGGCGCAGGTGGCTCCCGCGCCAATGGTTAATGCCAGAAACGCCGCATTGATCGTATCGCGTTCGGGTAAACCAAAGGATACGTTGCTGGCTCCCACATTAATATTGACGTCGAACTCACTGCGTATCCGCTGAATCGTTTGCAGCGTGACCGCTCCTGCCTGGCTTTCGGCTCCCACAGTCAAAACCAATGGGTCGATGATCACGTCCTCCGCAGGGATACCATACTTTGCCGCTGTTTCTAAGATCTTACCTGCGATTTTCACCCGCCCATCCGCATCCTTGGGTATACCTTGTTCATCCATGGTCAAACCAATCACGCAAGCCCCTCGTTCTCTCACTAAAGGCAGTATCACCTGGAGAGAGTCTTGTTTTCCGTTCACAGAATTCACCAGTGGTTTGCCTGGGGTGATGGGTAGAGCTTGTGCCAGGGCTTTGGGGTTGGGGGAATCCAGGGTGAATGGTACATCAAATGCTTCTGCCAACATCTTGATCACCTGGGGTAATAATTTCTCTTCATCCGCTCCCGGAACACCCACATTAACGTCCAATAAATCCGCCCCTGCGTTGATCTGGTTGGTAGCCAGCTCCAAAACATAATTCAAATTTCCCTCCAGGAGGGCTGCTGCCAGTTTTTTCCGCCCGGTTGGGTTGATCTTTTCCCCAATGATCGTAAACACCCCATCTGAATCAATTTTGACTTGCTTCGTCTTACCACATACCAAGGTTTGCATAAATAATCTCCTCAAATAGACCAATAAATTATATCCTAACAAGTCTTTCCGAAATTGAGTCAGCCTGACATATCTTAAAGTTATTACGTTTAGTATTTACAAAACGTTGGAAACGTTGTATACTTCTCCGCTAATTACTACAGCACAATGGTATGAAACGTACAACCCTCGATCTGCTTTTATGCCCCACTTGTCATGGAGAATTAGAGCTTCAAACATCCACCGGGAATGGATCAGTCGAAAACGACTCCCTGACCTGTCTCTCATGTCAAAACGTATATCCCATTAAGCAAGGCATCCCTCACTTCATAAAAGAGGATGACCTTACTGGGCTCAACAAGCCTTTCGCCCGCATGTATGATTGGTTCTCCTGGATTTATTCAGTCTTCTCCAAGATCGGGCTGTTTTTTCTTGGCACTAGCGAGCCGCGCGCCCGTCATGAAGTATTGGATCGCCTCGAGCCGAACGGTGAAAGGGTATTGGAAGTCTCTATCGGCCCGGGGGTTAACTTGCCTTTCCTGCTCAGCTCACCCGCGGTTGGTGAAGTCTATGGGCTGGATATCTCCATTGGGCAGCTGAACCGCTGCAATGCCCTGCTTCATCGTAAAGGTTGGTCAGTCGAGCTATTCCTTGGAAATGGCGAGCAGCTTCCTTTCACGGATAATAGCTTTGATTCTGTCTTTCATATCGGGGGGATCAACTTCTTCAGTAATAAGAAGCAGGCTATTTACGAGATGATCAGAGTGTCGAAACCAGGTACCAAAATCATCATTTGTGATGAGAATGAAAGTGGCGCTAAGTGGTATGAAAAGTTCCTCCCCGGTTTCAAAAACGCCTTTCATGGTCAGCGCGAAGCCGTCACTGCACCGGTCGACCTTATACCAGGTACCATGCTTGATGTAAAGCTGGGGAATATCTGGAACGGTTTCATGTATTGTCTGGAATTCCGAAAACCTAAAAATACTGATTAAGTATGGAAATATATTATGAACAATCACCAACCCATCGAAGGTCTCCACTT
>Ga0315277_10005178_pt1 | contig 17243 bp, 10 predicted proteins | sample YL17G05_15_MG_FD_203695 | JGI IMG/M metagenome (GOLD analysis project Ga0315277, IMG submission 203695) | Sediment microbial communities from Yellowstone Lake, YNP, Wyoming, USA - YL17G05_15 | ecosystem: Environmental > Aquatic > Freshwater > Lake > Sediment | place: USA: Wyoming | collected... | reverse complement strand
CTATCGCGACATCGCAAGCGTCCGCACGGAATGCGCGGATTATATTGACTATCTGCAGCTTGCCAAGTCGGAAGGGCAGTGGAAGATCGTCAACGTTCTCTGGCAATTCAATGTCAAAGAACGCAAGATGGTAGCCCTGGCTCCGGGAATCCTCCCTTCTTATGTGGGAGAGTATGAGCTGAAGCCGGGCTTCATCGTCACCGTGACGGTCGAGAAAGATCAGCTTTTCATCCAGGCGACCGGGCAGCCCAGGATCCAGGTCCTGCCGTCTTCCGAAACCGAATTCTTCCTCAAGGATATAGAAGCGCAGATCAGCTTCATCAAGGATGCTGGAGGCAAGGTCACTCAGCTGATCCTTCATCAGGGCGGCGCCGCCGTGCCCGCCAGGAAGATCAAGTAGGGAATGCCGCATCCAATGCCGGCCGCCTCTATCCTTTTATGTTGCCGATGGGGACGAGGCGGACGACGCGTTTGCTGATGCCGGCCAGTTCGGAGGCATCCACCACGGCATCGATGTCTTTGTAGGCGGGGCCGGCCTCCTCGGCCAGTCCTGAGTATGATACGGTGCGCACCAGGATGCCGCGCGCCTCCATCTGCTCCTGAAGCTCGCGGCCGCGGAACTGCTTCCTCGCCTGGGTGCGGCTCATGGTGCGGCCGCTGCCGTGCGCCGTGGAGTAGAAAGTCTGATCGCCGGCCGGAACGCCGGCCAGGAGATACGAACCGGTTTCCATGCTGCCGCCGATGATCACCGGCTGGCCGGTCTCGCGGTAAATTCCGGGTATCCCCGGCATGCCCGGCCCGAAGGCGCGCGTCGCCCCCTTGCGGTGCACCAGGATCTCGCGCTCTTTCCCGCCCAGCACATGCCTTTCAAGCTTGGCCGTGTTGTGCGCGACGTCGTACACCTGGTGGAGCCCCAGCTGTGCCGGATCTTTGTGAAATACTTCCGAGAAGACCTCGCGGATGCGGTGCAGAATGACCTGCCGGTTGGCGAACGACATATTGATCGCGCACTTCATGGCGGCGAAGTAGTCTTGCCCTTCACGGGAGCGGAAGGGCGCGCAGGCCAGTTCGCGGTCCAGCACTTTGATCCCGTATTTGGTCGTCATTGCCTTCAGGAACAACTGCAGGTAATCGGTGGCAATCTGATGGCCGAAGCCGCGGCTGCCGCAGTGGAACATCACCACGACCTGGTTGGGAATCGTGATGCCGAAAGCTTCCGCCAGCTTTTGGTCGAAGACATTTTCCGGCCGGGCCACCTGGATTTCGAGGTAGTGATTGCCCGATCCCAGCGTGCCCAGCTGCTTGAAACCGCGCTCCACAGCCCGGTCGCTGATTTTGGAGGCGTCCGCGCCGGAAATGCAGCCTTCTTCCTCGGTGCGCTCCAGATCCTCCCGCCAGCCGTAGCCGTTCTTGATGCACCAGCGCGCGCCTTGTTCGACAGCGTGCCGGAACTCGTCCTGCTTGATGCGCAAGAATCCGGAGCTGCCGACGCCGGCTGGGACGCGTTGGAACAGCATGTCGACCAACTGCCGCAGGTGAGGGCGCACTTCCTCCTCCGTGAAATGGGTCAGCACCAGGCGCATGCCGCAGTTCACGTCGAATCCGATCCCGCCGGGCGAAATCACGCCGGTTTCGGGATCCATGGCAGCGACGCCGCCGATAGGGAAACCGTATCCCCAGTGGCCGTCCGGCATGCAGAAGGCGTACTTGAGAATGCCGGGCAGGGTGGCGACATTGGTTACCTGATCGAAGACTCCCTCGTCCATTTCCTGAAGCAGTTTCTCGGTGGCGTAGATGCGCGCCGGAACCCGCATACCTTCCTTGTGGCTGACAGGTATTTCCCAAACGGTGTCGGAGACTTTCGTCGTGCCTCGAGGAATCGCCATGATGGTGCCCTCCCTGATGGATTATATAGGAGACAGGAGACAGTAGACAGGAGACCGTAGACAGTAGAAAAACGCATCCGCCGCATTTCTGCTGCCTCTTTAAGGGTCGGCTTGAAACGGAGCGCGGGCGTCCCACCCAATGCCGCATAGTTTTAGAGCATATGCGAGGTAAGAGTGTGGTGCCGAAAGGCGTTTGGAGTGCGGCGACTGGTCGCCGCTTTCAACAGCCTGGTGCTGCCTCACCCCGGCAGCTTGCTGCCGGGATGGCCTCGTTGCACCTGCAACCAAGCATCGGTTTCTCCTGAAAACGGCGGCAAGCTGCCGTTGCGCGGCCAGAACATGCTTTCCAAAGCGGCGACCAGTCGCCGCACTCCAAACGCGCCCTTCAGGAGTGGAATCAGGCCAACTGAAGCAAATACTATGCGGCATGGGCGGGACGCCTGCGCTCCGTTGCAACGCGCTGTCGACCTCAAAAACGCATCCGAGCAGCACCCCCGCAGTTCTACTGTCTCCTGTCTCCTGTCTACTGTATCCTGTTTCCATGCACGTTTTGCTTGTGAATCCGCCGATTTATGATTTCACCGCCTATGACTTCTGGCTGAGGCCATACGGGATGCTGCGCGTCGCCGGCAGGGTGGCCCACGCGTGCACCTTTGCCTATTTCAATTATCTGTTTTCCGAGCCGCGCGATCCTTGGGGACGCGGCCGATTTCATGCGGAAAAAGCGGCCAGGCCTTCCGAGCTGGCGGATTTGCGGCGGCATTTCAGGCGTTTTGGCCGGCCGCGCAGCGAGTTCAGGGAATTTTTGCGCAAGCGGCAGTTTGACGCCGTGCTCATCCAAACGGGCATGACGTATTGGTACCCGGGAGTCGCGGAAGTGCTCGAGGACGTTCGCGAGCTGCAGTATGCGGCAAAGACCGTTCTGGGCGGAGTTTATGCCACAATCTGCCCGCAGCACGCGCGCGCGATGAATCCGGATCTGGTGATCGAAGGAAGTCACCTGGATCCGCTTTGGAGAATCCTGGGTGCGCCGCGGCCGGCGCTCCCCCATCACGAACCGGAGATGGGGAGTGTTGCCGTCATGAAGCTGACCGACGGCTGCCCCTTCCTGTGCACGTATTGCTCCGTGCCGCTAATATACGAGGGCTTCCGCGCGAGACCTGCGGAGGATTGCCTGGAGGAGGCGCGCCGTCTGGCCCGCTCGGGCGTCCGCAACATTGCGCTCTACGACGATGCGCTCCTGTTCAAGCCGGAGCAGGCGCTCCTGCCGTTTCTCGAGGGGATCATCCGCGAACGGCTGCCGGTTTCCTTCCATACGCCCAATGCCCTTCATCCTCGTTTCTTGTCGCCGCAGATCGCGCAGCTGATGGTGCGCGCCGGATTCCGCAGTTTCTACCTCGGATTTGAAAGCACCTCCGCTGCCTGGCTTGCGAAGACCGGCGCAAAATCCTCGCCGGAAGATTTTGCCGCAGCCGTGCAATCTCTACGTCAGGCCGGAGCCGAGTTCATCGGCTGCTATCTCATCATCGGCCATCCGGACGGAGAAGAACAGGAGGTCGAGGCCTCGATGGAATACGCGCACCGGCAGGGCGCGCGCATTATCCTGTCAGAGTTTTCTCCGGTTCCGGGCACCGCCGACGGCGAACGATGCCGGCCCTGGGCCAATCTCGAAGAACCGCTGTCCCACAACAAAACCGCATTCACAATCCGCAAATTAGGCGCAGCCCGCGTCAACGAACTCAAAACCCTCTGCCGACAGCTGAACGAAAAAAGGAGTCAGGAGCCAGGAGTCAGGAGTCAGGAGAAAAATCCATTCTGACTCCCATTTGGAGCACGGAGCCGAAAATCCGTTTGGAGTGCGGCAACTGGTCGCCGCTCTGAAGGTCCTTCTGCTGACATGATCAGGCAGCTTGCTGCCTGGAATACCTCAAACCAATCCTTTGCCGCCCTCCCAGGTCTCTCGAAAAACTAGCCAAGGGGCTCCGCCCCTTGATATCCCGCCAAAAAGCGGCGGGATATGAGAAGCCAGGAGCCGGAAGCCGGAAGGGATTCAAGCAGGTTTTGAATAGCCGGCGGGGATGAGATCCACACAGCGATTCTGGCTTCTTGCTTCCGGCTTCTGGCTTCTAACGAGAACAAAATTCCCGTTGCGCTCCGCATAGCGGGCTAATGTGCCAGGCCGCCTTGAGCGGCAGCAGACCTATTGACAAAGCGGCGACCAGTCGCCGCACTCCAGAGGCGCCTCCGGCGCCATGCGCTCAGCTCGTGTTTGCGCAAAAACCAATCGGCACCCGGCAGGCTGCCCGCGCTCCAAGTCATTCTGACTCCTGACTCCTGGCTCCTGACTTCTTCAAAGAGCATGATCCTTCGCTGCGAGGCGTCATGAATACGGATAGAAGACGTAGAAGAGCAGGGAGAGGGCACACAGGACCCAGAGTCCGGCCCTGATCTCGCGGTGCCGGCCGGCAGCCACCTTGAAGAACGGGTAGAGGACGAATCCGGCGGTGATGCCGATGCCGATGTTGAAGGTAAAGCTCATCAGGATCACCACGGCGAATGCCGGAAAAAGCTCCGTGTAATCATCGAAGTGAATCTTCGCGACCGGCTTCAGCATCAGGTACCCGACGACAATCAACGCCGGCCCATAAGCCTGCGGTGGCACAGCCGTCAGAAACGGCGCGAAAAAAAGCGATAGCAGGAACAGCCCGGCGGTCACGAGGGCGCTGAAGCCGGTGCGGCCGCCGGCTTCGATCCCGGCGGCGGATTCTATGAAAGCCCCCGATGTAGTGGTGCCGACAAGCCCCGCAAAGGTTGTGGCCAGGGCGTCCGCCAGCATCGGCCTTTCGATGTTGGGCAAGCGCCCCTTCTCGTCCAGGAAACCAGCGCGCGACGCCACTCCGATCAAAGTCCCCATGGTGTCGACGAAGGCCATCACGAAAATAGTGAGGACGACTCCGAAAAATCCCCAGCTCAACGCGCCCCGGATGTCGAGTTGCAGCAGGATCGGCGCCAGGCTTGGAGGGTAGCTGATCCATGACTGCGGCGGCTTGGCGATGCCGGCCGCAAAGGCCACGACCGTGGTGGCCAGGATGCCCAGAAAAATGGCTCCCGGCACTTTCCTGAGCATGAGCACAGCGATAATCAAGAATCCCAGGATCGAGATCAGCACCGGTGCGCTTGTGACCGGGCCGATCTTGACGGGGGCTCCGGCTGCGCCTAAGGCGACAATCCCGGTGACGTTGAGCCCGATGAACGTCATGAACAGGCCGATCCCGACCGCAAAGCTGTAACGGAGCCCTTCGGGAATCGCCTCCACGAGCCATCGCCGGAGCCGGAAGACGGTCAGCAGGATGAAGATGACTCCGCCGATGAAGACGGCGCCCAACGCGGCCTGCCAGCTGTATCCGAGAGCGACGACCACGGTGTAGGCCACAAAGGCGTTCTCTCCCATGTAGGGAGCGATGGCAAAGGGGAGCCGGGCGTAGAGGGCCATGATCAGCGTGCCGAAAACCGCCGCCAGAATCGTGGCGACCATGCTGGCCCCCACCGGAATTCCGGCAGCCTCGAGGATTTTGGGATTCACCACGATGATGTACGACATGGTCATGAAAGTGGTGAGCCCGGCGACAGACTCAACGCGGAAGGATGTGCGATGTCTCTCGAACTCGAAAAACCTGCGGATGGCCTGAACCATGGCAGGGCTAATATAGCCTAATCTGCAGTCGGGAAAACAGCTTTTTGCGATCTGAATTAATGTCTTAATAAAGCACGAAAAACGCAGAAAGCCGTGGCAGAATGACGGGGATGGATGGCGGCCGGCATTGACATCCGCCTGCCGATTCATGGCCATCCTGGTTTGTCATAAACTTGCAGACCATCAGGGAGTTCCCATGCGACGAATGATCTGGCTTTGCTTCTCGCTGTTGATGACCGGATTTGCGTTTGGGCAGTGGACAATGCAGAAGACCGGCATTCAGGCTGAGTTTCGCGGGCTGAGTGCCGCCACGGGAAAAATCGCCTGGGCCAGCGGCAGCCGCAACACCTATGCAAGGACTACCGACGGTGGAGAAACCTGGCAAGTTGCCTCCCTTGCGGAAAAGGAGTCGCTGGACTTCCGGGACGTGGAGGCGGTGAATGCGGATATCGCCTATCTATTGAGCATCGGGTCCGGCACCAAATCCAGAATCTACAAAACGACCGATGGCGGGAAGCATTGGACGGCCCAATTCATCAGTAAGAATCCCAAAGCTTTTCTGGATGCGTTCGCCTTTTGGGATCCCCGGAATGGTGTGGCGGTCGGCGATCCTGTCGACGGATGCGCGATGATATTGCGCACCACCGATGGCGGGACACACTGGGTCCAGGTTCCGGCCGCGAATCTGCCGCCGGCGCTGGAAGGCGAAGGGTGCTTCGCGGCCAGCGGCACAATCATTGCCGTGCAAGGCAAAAACCATGCGTGGTTCGCGACCGGCGGCGCCGTAAAATCCAGAGTATTTCGATCCACGGATCAAGGACTCACCTGGGCCGTTTCGGATACTCCGGTCATCGCCGGCCAGTCGTCCTGCGGAATATTCTCGATCGCCTTCAAGGACGCGCGCGGCGGCATCCTCGTCGGAGGGGACTACCGCAAGGTGGAGGAAGCCAGGGACAACATTGCCAAAACCACGGATGGCGGCCGCACCTGGAATCTGATCAAGGATTCCGGAATGGGAGGTTTCCGTTCCTGCATCGCTTATCTCCCCGGGAGCAAGGGCATGAGTCTGATTGCGACCGGTCCGGCCGGGACCGACTTTTCTCACGATGGCGGTATGCATTGGACCAAGTACGACACCCAGGGATTTCATGCGTTGTCTTTGGCAAAATCGAAACCCGCGGGCTGGGCGGCAGGCGCCGGCGGCAGAATCGCAACAATGGGCCCCCTGCCGGCAAAGCGCTAAGGAGCGCAGACGTGGCGCCGAATGCGCTTTTATATTTCTTATCGCCACAGCCCTGGTAATGGCCAATATGCGGCAGCGACACGCGAAGGAAAACGCGGTATTCTTTTTATCTGCTGACCAGCGATTCCATGACCGCGGTGACCAGTCTCGTGGCGGTCCTGAGATATTCGAGATTTACGGTGTCGAATGTATCTCCAGGCCTGTGAATGAAGGGGGTAGTGTCCTTGTGCCGGTATTCTTCGGTGATCCCGACGGCCTTGTAACTCTGGGCACGGAAGGCTGAGTGATCGGATCCTGCCTCCGCCGTCGTGTAGATTGCGATCTTCATCTGCAGCCTAATGGCAGCCTTCTGATAGAGTTCCAGCGCTCCCTCATAGGGGATCTCGAGCTCGATGGCGCCGTCGCCATCTTGGTCCCAACCCATTTGGTCGATCGTGTGGACCGACTGGACAGGCCGCTTCTCATCCTTGAGCATCTGGGCAAAAGCTCTGCTCCCCCGCAGGCCTCGCTCCTCCTCGTCGAAAAAGACAAAGATCATATCCCGGCGGCGTCCGCGCACGCGGCTCATTTCCTGGGCCACGGCAGCGACGGCCGCCACGCCCGTGGCGTTGTCATTTGCGCCGGGCGTATTGCGGGCGCTGTCATAGTGGGCGCCGAACACGACGGTTTCCGCCGCGGGCCGGCCGCACGGGAGGACCGTAAAGATATTTTCGCCTTCCGTGCCGTAGCCCTGACGCCTCGGCTCCATGCCAAACCGCTGGAACAGGCCGGCCAAATAATTTCGCACTTCCTGCCTGCTTTCCAGAGTGTTCCGGTTGGCGAGCGTGACTCCCGGCCGAATCTCGCCTGCGCCTGAAAGCTTGGAGACGATCTCTTTCTGAAGATCGGCCACTCCGCCCGGCAAGAATTTTGCTTGTGCCGGGCGACGTACGGCACACGCCGTTGTCAGCAGTATCCCGCCCGCGACGAGGAGCGCCAAAGCCGGGATCTTAAATCTGAGAATCTGCATGGGTGCTGTCATGAGAAAGGCATTATAGCCATATGCCCTGCCGCCTGGAATCACCTTTTGGGTTTTCACCGGACAGAGAGTGGGGGAGCAGAATCCTGTCGCTTGTGGGATGAACGAAGTCGCCCTCAGGTAATGCAGGCGCTGGAGATCGACTGGAGCCCGGCTCCTCATATCGAAATCAGGAAAAATGGTGCCAGGCACACCCCTGTTCCGCCTATTTCCTTGAAACGTGAAAACGTGGACGCTCCACCGCTCTTTGCATTTTTGATGGGTGTCCACGTTTTTCGCGGATCAGCCGGATGATAGAATATTCGGGAGCTTTTCAGGGAGGATAATCGATGAAGATCTCTCCAAGCTGTGAATCTTCACGCCATCCCATCGAGAACGTGCGGGGACTGCGTTGGTACCGTCCTCGAGAAAAGAGCGGCCGATGAATGCCGAGCAGAAGAGGCTGGAAGAGGCGCGCACATACACCAGTCACTGGAGACGATGGGGACCCTATCTCAGCGAGCGCCAGTGGGGCACGGTGCGCGAGGATTACAGCGCGGATGGAACCGCGTGGGAATACTTCCCCCACGACCAGGCGCGTGCGCGCGCCTATCGTTGGGGAGAGGACGGCTTGCTCGGCATTTCCGACAACCACCAGCGGCTCTGTTTCGCGCTCGCCCTGTGGAACGGCCGCGATCCCTTTTTGAAGGAACGGCTGTTCGGCCTCTCCAACCGCGAAGGCAATCACGGAGAGGACGTCAAGGAATCCTACTATTACCTCGACAACACGCCGACGCATTCCTACATGAAGGCGCTGTACAAATACCCTCAAGCGGAGTTCCCTTATGACCGGCTGATCACCGAAAACCGCCGCCGCACACGCGATCTGGCCGAGTTTGAATTAATCGATACCGGCGTGTTCGATCAGGACCGCTATTTCGATGTCTTCGTCGAGTATGCCAAAGTCGGGCCCGAAGACATCCTCATTCGTATCACCGCCGTCAATCGAGGTCCGGACCCGGCGCCGTTGCATCTCCTGCCCACACTATGGTTCCGCAACACGTGGTCCTGGTCGCCCGGCGCCGCGAAACCGTCGCTCCGGCTCGAACCCTCGGATGAGGCAGGGATCGTCATTTCGGCGGAGCACCCTACTCTGGGCAGGATGTGGCTGGCGGCCCCCGCTGGGGCCCGTCCACTGTTCACCGGGAATGAAACCAATGCCGTACGTCTTTTCGACGCCGCCAACCGCGAACCGTACGTGAAGGACGGATTTCACGATTACGTGATTCAGGGACGCGCCGGTGTCATTCACCCGGGGTTCTCCGGCACGAAGGCGGCGTGCCATTATGTCCGCACGCTGGCTTCGGGAGAATCCTGGGTCCTCCCACTCCGGCTCTGCCAGGATCCTCCGCGACAAGACTGCCTGGGAGCGGAGTTCGATGTTGTTTTTGAACGGCGCCGCATGGAAGCGGACGAATTCTATGCGGGCCTCGCCCCGGCGGGCATGGATCAGGAATGCCGCGCCATTCAACGCCAGGCCCTGGCGGGAATGCTCTGGAACAAGCAGTTCTATCACTACGTGGTGAGCGATTGGCTGGAGGGAGACCCCGCCGGTCCGCCACTCGCTCCCCAGCGCAAAAAGGTGCGCAACCACGCCTGGGAGCACTTCTATACCGACGATATCCTCTCCGTGCCTGACAAATGGGAGTATCCCTGGTTCGCGGCCTGGGACCTGGCATTCCATTGCATCGCCCTGGGCATGATCGACCCCGACTTTGCAAAGCAGCAATTGCTCCTTTTCACCCGCGAGTGGTACATGCACCCGAACGGCCAACTCCCTGCCTACGAGTGGTTTCTTGATGACGTGAATCCTCCCGTCCATGCCTGGGCGGCCTGGCGCGTGTTCAAGATCGAAAAGAGCCGCTCCGGGACCGGCGACCGGCTCTTCCTCGAAAGAGTATTTCAGAAGCTGCTGCTGAACTTCACCTGGTGGGTGAACCGCAAGGACCAGGAAGACAAGAACATTTTCGAAGGCGGATTCCTCGGCCTGGACAACATCGGCGTCTTCGATCGCAGCAAACCGTTGCCCACCGGGGGCCGCATCGAGCAATCGGACGGCACGAGCTGGATGGCCATGTATTGCCTGAACATGCTCACGATCGCCCTCGAACTGGCACGGGACAATCCCGGCTACGAAGATATCGCCAGCAAATTCTTCGAGCACTTTCTCTATATCGCTCACGCCATGAACCGCATGGGCCGGGACGGCAGCTCGCTGTGGAATGAGGAGGACGGCTTCTTTTATGACAATCTGCGCCTTCCGGACGATCGGAGGATCCCGCTCAAGGTCCGGTCGCTCGTGGGATTGATTCCCCTTTTTGCCGTCGACACGCTCGAGATTTCCGACCTGTTCCAATTCCGGGGATTCGCGAAACGGCTGAACTGGTTCATGGAAAACCGGCCGGACCTGTCGAGCAATGTCACCTGTGGGGGGGAGGCAGGTTCCTGCGAGAGGAGGATTCTCTCGATCGTGACGCCGGAGCAACTTCGTATCATCCTGCGCCGCATGCTGGATCCCGACGAGTTTCTGAGCCCGTACGGAATTCGTTCCCTCTCACGCTACCACGAACGGAATCCTTATGTTTTCGACTCGGCCGGCGCGGAACACCGCGTCCAATACGAACCGGCGGAGTCAACCTCCTGGCTTTTCGGCGGCAACTCCAACTGGCGCGGGCCGGTCTGGATGCCGCTGAATTTGCTCATGATCGAATCGCTGCAGAAATTTCACCACTACCTCGGCGATGAATTCCGGGTGGAATGCCCTACAGGCTCCGGCAACATGAAGACGCTCTGGCAGGTTTCGCTGGAACTCTCTCGCCGCCTCCTATCGATCTTCCTGAGAAATCCCGAAGGGCAGCGCCCGGTCTTCGGCGGCTGCCGGCGATTCCAGGAGGATCCTCATTGGCGGGACTACCTGCTGTTCTTCGAGTATTTCCACGGGGATCAGGGTGCCGGGCTGGGCGCGAGCCACCAGACGGGGTGGACCGGCCTCATCGCCAAGCTGCTCCAGCAATGCAGCCGCTACCCGTCATGCAGGTGATATGCAACCTCATTCGGCTTGGTAGAATTCCTCCGCGCCGGCCGCGGCCAGAAGCAGGGGATCGGCGAAAACATGCAGGCTTCGTGGCCGTTGCATCATGGTTACACCTGAAAACGTGGACACCCACCGTTCTTTGCATCTTTGATGGGTGTCAACGTTTTTTTATTTGACCCAGGGACTTTCGTTTGTTCGAGGTGCCGCGGCGCATGAGAGTGTCGGAGATTTTTACAATCGCCGCTCGGACCGACAAACGGTCGATTTCCTGCATTAACAACAGATCCATCCATTGTGAAGAGTAGTATCAACATTATTCGTACGGTTATTTTACAGTTTCCAGGGTGTCCGGTGTTGGGGCTGCGCGGCTCAGTCGTGGGAGCGGCTGACGGGGATCTCACACAAAATATGATCCGGCAACGGCTTACGGGCAGGCGTCTTCCACTGTGTTTTTCCCGCCTGCATTTGGCGCTGGTCTTGCATACAGCAAATATGGGGAAGCAGGCTCTGCGAGCCTGATGTCATGGCAAAACCCAGGATATGAGGCATTTTGCTGCAAATTAGACTATACGGAAGTCGGTATCCGAATCAAATCATCCGAAGAAACGAGAAATCCATGAGTCGCTTTTCTAAGAAAATCAAACACATTTCGGGTAAACGAACAGCATCTAAAATGAAGCGCAGGTTCTTGATGCTATTCGTAGTCGCGGTATCGGCCGCGCTTCTCTACGCTCCCTTGGCATCGGCCTCGTCAATAATATTGGGTGCGGCGGGGAGCTTCGCGGTCCTGGGTGCCTCGACGGTGACTAACACCGGGCCAACTACCATCTGGGGAGACCTGGGTCTCTATTCAGGCACATCGATCACTGGCTTTTTTGGCACCACGGCGAATGAAGGCCCGGGGCTGGTCACAGGAGGAACGGTACACCAAACTGATGGGGTCGCGCAGCAGGCTCAGATTGATGCCTTCAATGCGTACACTGTTCTTGCAGGCAAGCCGGTCACTAGCAACCTGACTGGTCAGGATCTGGGTCCAGTGGGGGGGCTTACACTCGTGCCGGGCGTCTATAAGTTTGACTCGTCGGCTCAGTTGACAGGAGCACTCACCCTTAACTTCACAAGCAACCCCAGTGGGGACTTCATATTCCAGATAGGGAGCACGCTCACTACTGGAAGCGGCTCCGTTGTTAACGTGATCGGTGGGAATTCACTTAGCGGCATATATTGGCAGGTCGGCAGCTCCGCGACTCTTGGCGGTGGCGTCGGTACCCCCACGACATTTGCAGGAAATATTATCGCGCTTGAAAGCATCACCCTGGTTACCGACACAGACATTCTGTGCGGTAGAGCCATCGCGCTAACTGGTGCAGTGACGATGGATACCAACACCATCTCCAACGATAACACGGCCGAGGATTTCGGCAGCGGCCGCTCCGACTTCGGCAGCTCCGGCTTCAGCGGCGTTCCTACGGCGGTCCCGGAACCCTCAACCATGCTCCTCCTTGGCGCCGGGCTGGCCGGATTGGTGGCATTAAGAAAAAGATCCAAGAAAGCCTGATCAGTCGTAACAGACGCATTCTTCAGGGGCAGGATCAGTGAGATATATGAGGTTGATTAGAATTGGCATGAGTGGCATGGGGTCGGACCACGCTTATTTTTGAAATAGTTGAATTTATGTTGCGCCGGGTTCTTTAAACTGGGGCTCGGCGCCATTTTGTGAGTTTATTTCTGAATTTTGGGTTCCTGCATACTTGGTGCGATTTTCTCTCACGTACCAGGAGACATCCCCAGTCCTGGCCATCTTCAGCTTTTTCCTCATCTTATTTCTGGAAGCGATCTCTGTCAGAAAGGCTTCGCCCCCCACTGCTATGCTCTCTGTCCAGATTTCTTCGCGAATCAGGCGTCCGGCTCTGATCGCTTCGAGAATCCGTTGCCGGTGAATCTCGGCCAGCGATTTTCTGTCGCTCAAACCAAGAAGGTCAACAAGCCGGTCGATTTCCAGTAGGAAACGTGGACACCCACCGGTCTTTGCATCTTTGATGGGTGTCCAGGTTTTACCTCGTTTTCCGCTGACCAGGAACATCACACAGGCGGCATGGTTGAGTACCGGCAGGGTCAGCGTAATGCGAAACGCATGGAGTTTTTCCCCTGGGGCTGCCGTCACCAGTTGCAAGCGTTCCTGCAATGCCTCCGAACCGGGAAAGAGAGAGGCGGTGTGTCCGTCCTCGCCCAATTCCAGGAAGACCAGGTCGCTCGGCCTGGCCCGTTATGCAGGATTCATCGCGGCTTCAATCTTGCTCTTGTTCTTGGCTATGAACTGATCGAAGTTCTGGAGCTGCGGATTGAGTTGCCGGGCGACATCGGCGCTCCGGGCCCCGGTGATTTCCTTTTCGAAGTCGCGGTACACCTGGAACATGTTGCCCATTTCGTCCGCGCCCGGGAAGCCGAAGCCGCGGTAGGCATCCGCGTCCACGGCGTTGTAGCGAATCGGACCGACGCCCATGCCCGCGGAGATCTTCGCGCCCATCTCGGCCAGCGTCAGATTCTCGCTCACGATCCCGACCGTCTTGCCGAAGTATTGCTGGCCGGCCTTGAAGATCCCGTAGGCGACCTTCCCGATGTCCTCGGCCGCCATCCCGGCCAGCTTGCTGTTGCCCATTGGGAACGCCCACTCGTACTGGCCGTCGGCACCCTTCTTCGGCGCGAGACCGAAGGAATACAGATTGTCCCAATAAAAGGACGTGACCAGGAAGGTCACCGGCAGGCCGGCAAACGAAGCGTTGGCCTCGGCCTTCGCGTCGAAGTGCGGCACGCGGTACTTCTTCTGCAGCATCGGCATCCGTTTGTCGTCGGCCGTCATCAGGATGCGCGTGTCTTCCAGCGTGGACCAGATCACGTGCTTGACGCCGGCGGCCCTCGCCGCGTCCGCGATGTTCTTCGCCTGCGCCGTTTCCTTCTCGCCCGAGAAGTGCTCCCAGAAGTTGGTCACGCCGTACACCGCATAAGCGCCGGCGAAGGCCTTCTCCAGGCTCTTGACATCATCCAGATCCGCACTGACGACCTCCGCCCCCTGCGCGGCGAGCGCCTTCGCTTTGTCCTTGCTCGGGTCGCGGGTGATCGCGCGGGCCGCGAATCCGCCGTTCGAATCTGCCAGGATCGCCTGGACCAAACCACCGCCCTGCGCGCCGGTGGAGCCCACGACTGCAATGATCTTCTTGTCTGACATATCAGCCTCGATTGCTTTCGCTCCTCTGGCAAGGTCCTCCAGCATGGCGGTGGTGACTGATTTCGGCCGTTCGATCGGGTAACCGAGGGCGCGATCCCAGATGATGTTGGAAACCACGCCCAGGGCGCGCCCGACGGCGAACAGAACCGTGTAGAAGTCGTACTCCTGGATGCCATAGTACCACTGGATGACCCCGGACTGCGCGTCCACATTGGGCCACGGATTCTTCGCCTTGCCCTGTTCGAGCAGTACCGGCGGTACGATGCGGTACAGCATATCGACGTATTTGAACAGCGGATCCTCCGGCAGGTGCTTCAGGCATAACTCACGCTGGGCCATATACCGGGGATCGGTCTTGCGCAGCACGGCATGCCCGAAGCCGGGCACCACCTGTCCGGATTTGAGCGTATCCCACACAAACTGTCTCAGTTCCTCTTCACTCGGCACCCGGCCGCCCATCCTGGCCATGACATCCTGGATCCAGCGCAGCACTTCCTGGGTAGCCAGCCCATGGAGCGGACCGGCCAGTCCGTTGATCATGCCGGAGATCGAGTAATAGATGTCGGACAGCGCGCTCGAGATGAGGTGGCCGGCATGAGCGCTGACGTTGCCGCTTTCGTGATCGCTGTGCAGAATGAAGTAAAGGCGCGACACACAATCATAGGGTTTGGCGATCCCCATCATATGGGCGAAATTGGCACCCAAGTCGAGAGCGGGATTCGGTGGAATGATCGTGTCGCTACGGTATTTCATGCGGTATATGTAGGCGGCGATCTCCGGCAGCCTGGCCAGCAGGTTCATGCCGTCTTCATAGGTAGGATCCCAATAATCGTTCTTGTTGATCCCCTCGTTGTACTGCTTCGCGAAAACGGAGTCGCGCTGCATGGACAGCACGGCCGCCGAGAGCATCGTCATCGGATGGGTATCGCGCGGCATCGCCCGCAGGACATCAAACACATACCGAGGGACATGGGCCCGCGACCTGAATTCGGCGGCCACCTCGGCAATTTCTTTCTCCGTGGGAACATCGCCGGTGAGCAGCAGATACACGTGGCCTTCCACGTATGGGTGACTGCAGCCTTCAGGTTTCGGCAGTTTCTCCAGGACTTCCGGAATCGTCATGTCCCGGAAACGGATCCCCTCCGCCGGATCGAGATAAGAAATATCGGTGACCAGGCATTTCACGTCTCGCGCGCCGCCGATGACCTGGCCGATATCGATCTCGCCGACTTTCACATCGGCGAAGTCTTTTGCAAGCTTTGCAGTGCGCGGCCGCCAGGCCTGGACCTTTTCGAAGAATTTCTGTTTTAGTCTGGACACTGATCCCTCCTTATTTCATTTTGAGTGCCGCGAATCATGATGACTAATCATGGAGGTCCTGCCGTCTCAGCTCCGGGGAGAGCGACGCCGATCACCCATTGCTCCTGTAATATCCACGCATGCGCCCAAGCCGCATGCAGACTATCCATCAAGGCAACAAATCCTATGCCTACACCCGAATATTGTTAATAATCCCCCAAAGTCGTGCGCGCTCCTAACTATTCGAATTCTATGGAGAATTCTAATTTAGTATACACTCCCGCTTCCCGCAAACCAGCCGATGACAAAAAAATCCCTCTGCGGTTCAGACACCGGCAACGACTCAGAATGCGGGAAAGGCGCGAAGGGCCGGCATGAGACAGATCCGGCCGCGGAGCGTGTCCAACGGCCGGTCTGAAGCGGAGCGCGGGCGTCCCGCCCGCAAAGAGCGCATTCATCGCAGCCCCTTCGGCCAGTCCGCATCTTTCTTTGGCCGACAGGGCCTCAATGTCGATCCGCGTCGCAGGCTGGAAGCCTGCGCTACTTTTATTCCCTGCCTGCCCTTCGGGACTGGAGCGCAATCTGCGTTGATGGCGCCGCCTAATTGTGGGCTAAAACAGAAAGGCGTCTCCTCACGTGGGGAGACGCCCGTTCCCGCGGCGATGCAAGCCGCCTTATTTCAGCGCAGCTTCAGGGTTTTTTGCGTGGTGAGATTGCTGAGTTCAGCGGCAAGGAAGCTCCCTGCCTCGTTGGGAATCGCATAGGCGACGACGGAGACATGGTCACCCGCCGAGATCTTGAAGCCGCTTTGCAGCAGCAGATGGAGCGGGCAGGCGTAGACGGTAGCCTGGCCGCCGCCCGACGCTAGCACAAACGTGGGAGAACCTTTCCCCGGCTCCAGGTTGGTGCTGACGACCGTGCCGTCGAGGACCGTCTTGGGGGCTTCGTTCAGACCGGCCTGAAGATGGGCGCACATCGCCGTGTCCTGCATCGCATGCATGCCGCGGCCGCCAGGCATCCCTTGCTCGCCGCGCATCATCCCGCCGCGCATCGCCCCGCCGCCGCGCATTATCCCGATTCCGCGGGCGCCGCGATTCGGCATGCCGGCATCATCCCGCAAAGCGACCACGGATCCCGTGGCCATGTCTTTGATTTCCATCGCGGCATAGGCATTCGGGAATCGTGGGTCCTGGAAGGCCTTGACTTCGAGCGCCTGCCCGGTCTGGATTTCAAACTTGTTGGCCATCAGCAGCCGGTAGGGGCCGATCAGAATGGTAATTTCACCTGCTGTGGTTCTCAGGGTAATCGACGGCATTCCCTGGCCTGCGGCCAGATTGGTTGCAGTTACCGTCCCGACCAACGTAATGGGGTCCGTTTTCACCGCCGCAGCGTGAACGGCTTGCTGTCCCGCCCCGCGTTGCTGCATCCGGTTTTGAGCCAAAGCGGCCATGGCCAGCAGGCCGCCGAGCAATACAATCGTTCCGACAATCAATATTCTCTTGCGCATAAATCCCTCCTCCTGTACGCACCGGTCAAACACCGGCGCACATCCTTTCCTCGTGATCCGATCGTTCCACCCGGGATCCGATTGATCTTACCGGTTCATGAATCACGCCCTGTATATAGCAAGATGCGTGCCATACGACGGATTCCGATGGTAACGCCCCGGGGAAAGCAGCCTAAGTACACGGTTTCATAAATATGGTCACGTATTCTGCCACAGGGGCAGAATGGAGCAGGCTTCGCAGTTTCACGGGCTGGAAGCCCGTGCCACGACTGCCTGTTAACGTGGCACGGGCTTCCA
>Ga0315277_10005176_pt1 | contig 17245 bp, 21 predicted proteins | sample YL17G05_15_MG_FD_203695 | JGI IMG/M metagenome (GOLD analysis project Ga0315277, IMG submission 203695) | Sediment microbial communities from Yellowstone Lake, YNP, Wyoming, USA - YL17G05_15 | ecosystem: Environmental > Aquatic > Freshwater > Lake > Sediment | place: USA: Wyoming | collected... | reverse complement strand
CCGTCTGGTGAGAACCAAGGAGATGGAGCAGCGCATCCTGGCTGCCGCAATGAGCTGAAATCGTGGCCGAATCAACTTTCCTATGCCCCGGCAACCGACGTTTGACCCATAAGATAATTCAGGTTAGGACGTTCCATATAGTATAATGCCCTTCCCTGAAACCCCTCACCGAATGCGTCCGTGGCCATGAGGTTGCCACTCTTCCATGATACCGAGGCGCTTTTTCTGGATTTTTGATGGGATTCTACTCCTCGGCGCCTTTCTTGCCGCTGCGGTTATATCTGGCTGGATTCGACAGTTAATGGAATCCAAAGGCATTCTTTCTGCAACATGGATTGCGGCGCTGTCGCCCGAGCCGGAGTGGGCGCCGCAGCCGATCAGTCACCAGATCTGGATTCTGGTAGTCGCGGCTTTTCCGATCATTATCTTTTTGGAAATCGCCGGGAACTACGGCAAATGGGTACACCAGTCGATGACCCGGATAATCGCGGCTGGGCCCGTTGCTTCGGTGCTCGGGTTGAGCACGGTTTCGCTGGTGCCGTTTGCTCTGAGGAATCCCTCCATCCGGTTGAGCCGCCTGCTGCTGTTTTCGTTCGTGATCTTGAGCGCGATCGGGCTGACGGGCTACCGGTTTGCACTGAGGATCTACTACAGGAGAAAACAGGCTGTCGGGTACTATGCCAAAAACGTGCTCTTGATTGGGCTGCCGGCCGCCGTGGAGTGGATGACTCGCTACTTTGCGGAGGATGTCAGCCCGAACGAATACAGAATATTTGGTTGCCTGCAGGTCCCCTCCGTTCCGCAGGTTGCTGCCGCATCAACAGCCAGTGACAAACAGAATAAGCCTGCAGATTCTTTCCCACCGATATTGGGTCATGTCAGCGAACTTGGTGAACTGCTCATCCGCAAGCCAATCCATGAAGTCATCGCCATCCAGCCAGCCAGTGGAGGCGAGTGGGTTCCACGGGTCATCCAGGATTGCGATAATCTCGGTATTCTCCTGCGCGTGATCCCGGAGGCGCTCCTCCTGGGCGAAACAGTACGGCTTCGCACTCTCTTCCCCTTTCAGACGCTGCATCTCCCGGCCGTAGTCCTGACGCCACCTCACTGGGATTCTGACGCTCTCTTCATCAAGCGGCTGATCGATTTCCTGCTTTCAGGAATTCTCCTGATCGTCCTGTCTCCGCTGTTCCTAATGATCGCGCTGGCCATCAAGATCAGCACGCCGCGGCTTCCGGTCTTCCATAAATGGCGGGTGGTCGGCAGGAATGGCGTGGAGTTTACCGGTTATAAGTTTACGACCATGGTGGCCGATGCCGAGGAGCGCAGGCAGGAGTTGATGGAACGCAACGAGATGACGGGGCCGGTGTTCAAAATCAAAAACGATCCGCGCGTCACACGTTTCGGTCGGTTTCTGCGCAAGTACAGCCTCAACGAACTTCCGCAGCTGTGGAGCGTCTTTAAAGGCGACATGAGCCTGGTCGGACCGCGGCCCGCTTTCAGGCACGAACTGGAACGCTACGAATTCTGGCACAAGAGGAAGTTGAGCATAAAGCCCGGAATCACCTGCCTCTGGCAGGTCCGCGGCCGAAACAGAATCAACCGCTTCGATGACTGGGTCGAAATGGATCTCGAATATATTGACAATTGGTCGCTCTGGCTGGATTTCAAGATACTGTTACGGACCTTCTGGGTTGTGATTGCCGGAACGGGTTCTTAAAAGCAAACCACAAAGACCTCGAAGACCTCAAAGAAGAATGAAAATATTTGTCACCGGCGGGGCGGGATTCATCGGGAGCAATCTGGTTGACCGGCTTCTCCATGATCGTCACGAGGTGGTGGCTTATGACAATTTTTCCACCGGGCAGAGGGAGTTTCTTGAGCATGCCTGCAATTCCGATAAGTTTCGCCTTGTCGAGGGGGATGTGCTTGATCTCAACAAGCTGGGACAGGCCATGGCAGGATGCGAGTTCGTCTTTCATCTTGCCGCCAACGCGGATGTGCGCTTCGGTACCGAGCACCCACGCAAGGATCTAGAGCAAAACACCATCGCGACTTTTAACGTCCTCGAAGCCATGCGTGCAACCGGCATCCGCCGCATGGCCTTCTCATCCACTGGATCAATATACGGCGAGCCGGACATCTTTCCAACTCCAGAAAATGCTCCCTTTCCTGTTCAAACGTCCCTTTATGGCGCTACCAAGCTTGCCGGCGAAGGATTGATCGAAGCTTATTGCGAGGGCTTCGGCTTCCACAGCTACATTTTCCGTTTTGTCTCCATCCTCGGCGAACGCTATACGCACGGCCATGTTTTTGACTTTTATAAGAAGCTGCTGAGCAATCCGAAGGAGTTGTATGTCCTGGGTGACGGCCACCAGCGAAAATCATACCTCTATATCCAGGACTGTCTCGACGCCATGTTGCTCGCGATCGAGCGTGCACACGACAAGGTCAACATTTTCAACCTGGGCACGGATGAATACTGCGAGGTCAACGATTCCATCGGCTGGATCACAGGGCATTTGCGGTTGAATCCGAAGCTGACCTACGCCGGAGGTAAGAGGGGATGGATTGGTGACAGTCCCTTTATTTTCCTTGATTGCTCGAAGATCCGCGCGCTTGGCTGGAGGCCAAGACTGACGATTAAGGAATCAGTGATCCGCACCCTGGAGTTCCTGCGGGCGAACCCATGGGTTTTAATGAACCGCTAAGACCTCAAAGACCTCGAAGACTACCAAGAATGAAACTATGTGTGTTTGGATTGTGGCATCTGGGGACGGTGACAGCGGCATGCCTCGCATCCGGAGGACACGATGTGGTCGGGCTCGATTTCGACCCGGCGGTGGTGAGCGCGCTGAACGAAGGAAAACCTCCCCTTTTTGAGCCAGGGTTGGAGGAGCTGATCAAGGGTTGCACGAAGCTGCATTTCACCACGGAGATCGCGGAGGCTGTAAATGACGCGAGGATTGTGTGGGTGACCTACGATACGCCGGTAGATCAAGACGACAATGCCGATGTTGAATACGTCATAGAACGGGTTGAGAGGCTCTTTCCTCACGTTACACCGGGAACGCTTGTCCTGGTATCGTCGCAACTACCCGTTGGTTCGACTCGTCGCCTTGAGAGAGCTTGTGCAAATAAGAGCATATCTTTCGCTTACTCTCCGGAGAACCTCCGTCTCGGTAAGGCAATTGAGACCTTCACAAAACCAGATCGCGTCGTGGTGGGCATTCGTGATCAGAAAGACAGGGGGTGCATCGAGGAACTCTTTCGCCCCTGGAATCCACGCATCGAATGGATGTCTGTAGAATCGGCCGAGATGACCAAGCATGCTGTGAACGCTTTCCTGGCGGCGTCGGTTACCTTCATCAACGAACTGGCAGGCATCTGCGAGCAGGTGGGCGCTGATGCTAAGGAGGTTGGGCGCGGCCTCAAGAGCGAATCGCGCATCGGACCCCGAGCATACCTGTCGCCGGGCGCGGCCTTCGCAGGTGGGACACTCGCTCGTGATGTCACTTTCCTCACTCAAATTGGCTCTAAACATCATTTGCCAACCCATCTTCTTTCCGGCGTCCATGCCGCCAACAACGCTCACAGGAATTGGGCGCGACGAAAACTACAGGAACTGCTGGGAAATCTCAGGGATAGGCGCATTGCCATATGGGGATTGACTTACAAACCGGGTACCGACACCTTGCGTCGATCGGGTTCCATAGAACTGTGCGACTGGCTGGCGCGGCAGGGTGCTCGAGTCCAGGCACATGATCCGGCTGTGAAACTCTTGCCGGTCGATTTGAGTAGTAAGATTCGCCTGCATGGCGCGGCTTCCGAGGCACTTGTAGAAGCGGATGCCCTGGTCTTGGCGACGGAATGGCCAGACTACCGATCCATCGGATCGTCCACTCTGATCTCAACCATGAAAAACCCGACAGTCCTTGACCCCAGCCGGTTTCTTGCCTCGACCTTGGGAGCGGATCCCAAAATACGCTATGTGACTGTTGGAAAGCCCAAAATGCAAACCACGAAGACCTCGGAGACCTCGAAGATTTGAGACCTGGAAGAAAAATAGATGCTTTGAGGTCTTCGCGGTTCCAACTGGGCATAATAGGACACAGATCTTCACCGATCTCCACGGATCTGAAGCGGTGGAGATCGGTGCAAATCCGTGTCGCCTTTACAGGGTTCGGAGGACATTCAGTCCTTTAAGGTAATCCTCAAATTCTATGGGCGCCTCGACTCCGAGCTCTGCCAGCAGATCGATCACATCAGACACAGGCACATTAAGCCTCTGGGCAAGTGCACCAAGGGATAGCTTACCTTGGCGGTATCGTTTAATCATGAAATATTCCCAGCCATGATTGATTAATTCCCTGGCAACGGCGGACTTTTCCTTTTGCTCTAGTAAGGAAAGTTCTTGAATCTTTTGCATCTCTGCTTCCTTGAGCCGCACGCTAATTACGCTCATTGGCAACCTCCCTTTATGAGCTGCGTTGCATGTTCAATAATCTGAGCCTTATATCGGCCGAGTTTCGCAAGCCTGATGATTTTTTCCAGCGCGACAGACTTTTCTATGGTGTTTTTCGCAGCCAGCGACACTAAAAAATGGATGGCTGTAACAAAAGGTATACCCAGAACCTTGCATGCTTTGATTGCCGGGCCATCATCGACTGCGACAGCAAGCTTTAGTGTGGCTGCCAGCGCCAGCGCTTCTGCTTCTCCCTTGTGCAGGTTGAAATCAGCCATGAGTTTTTCCGATGCTTTTCCAGAGGTCCGCTGTACTTCGATCTTCTCCTTACGAATGAGAAGCCTGACCAATTCCGCATCGGCGGACGACTTGGCGAGCACCTCCTTCCTTACCGTTGCCGGAATGATTCCAGCCGCGACATCCAATGCTTCACGTAGGATATCCACCTTGGCAAGAAGGATGAGCGTCGAAGCATCGAAGACAATCTTCATGTTTACAGTATACTACAATGGATTACGCCAGCCAGAGGAAGGGCAGCCGCTTATTTTCGGCCGTGCGCTCCACAAATCCTTGGGGGGTATGGAAATAGGAGATGGCTTTTCACGGATCTCCAAGGAATGCTCGTAATGGGATATAGCCTAGCCGGAAGAAATGCTTTAATTACAGGAGCCAGCCAGGGTCTCGGGTTGGCTATTGCTCGCGCCTACGTAAAAGCCGGTGCGGGAGTTCTCCTCTGTGCTCGCGACCGGGAGATGCTGGAAGAGGCGCGCCGCCAACTCTTGCGCCTGGCCTCTTCAGGGCAGACGGTCTCAGCCCAGGTGGCGGATGTTTCCAATCCCCAGGATGTCGACCGATTGGTTGGGGTCGCCAGAAGCACCTTTTCCACGTTTAACATTCTGGTTAACAACGCCGGAGTTTACGGTCCAAAGGGGACGATCGAAGAGATCGACTGGGAAGAATGGGTTCGCGCGATCGAAATCAATCTCTATGGATCGGTCTTAATGTGCCGCGGGGTTTTGCCGCATTTCAAAACTCAGGGATACGGAAAGATCATCCAACTCTCCGGTGGTGGCGCGACCAATCCGCTGCCGAGCATCAGCGCTTACGCGGCCTCCAAGGCAGCCATAGTACGTTTCGCTGAAACGCTGGCGGAAGAGGTCAGGGAACATCGCATCGATGTGAACTCCATTGCACCCGGGCCGCTGAATACCCGCTTGCTGGATGAGGTGCTTGCCGCTGGTCCTGAAAAAGTCGGACGCAACTTCTACGAACGATCCGTCAAGCAGAAGGAACAAGGCGGCGCCCCTCTCGAAAAGGGTGCCGAGCTCGCGGTCTTCCTCGCCTCCTCTGCGAGTGACGGGATCACTGGGAAGCTACTTAGCGCAGTGTGGGATCCGTGGCAATCGTTGCCGGAGCATCTCGAGGAACTGCAACAAACCGATATCTATGCGCTACGGCGGATCGTGCCCAAAGATCGCGGCTATGATTGGGGGTAAAAATTAAACCGCAAAGACCTCTAAGACCTCGAAGAATATAAAATTCAATGCTTTGAGGTCTTTGAGGTCTTCGTGGTTAGATTTTTTGGATCAATTGGCTGCCCGCTCGGGTTCCTCCTGAATTGGAAGGTCAAGCGTATCAAAGACGGTAGCCAGCGGATGGTGTGGCGCCAAATCTGAACCACAAAGACCTCGAAGACCTCAAAGAATTCACTTTGCGGGCTTTGAGGTTGTCGCGGCTTATTTGGTGAACCGCGAAGGGTGTTAAGACCATCAGTGTTTGAAACTCGACAATAAAACACAATCACCGCATAATAGCTGTGTCGATTCTCGAAAGGTGTCATTGGCATGCAAAGCCGGGAATGGATGGACAGGATCGTGATCGATCCCAAACGCCACGGGGGTGAGCCCTGCATAAAAGGAACCAGAATCCCAGTAAGCATTATTATAGGAACCATTGCCGACGGTGACACCCCGGAGATCCTGCTCCGCGCATATCCGTCCCTCTCCCCAGAGGACCTCCAGGCGGCGCTTAAATACGCCGCCGAGGCGGTACGGGAAAACCTCCTTCTGCCCTTGGGGGAGTAGGCCGTGCCCGTATCCGGAGACAACACCTCCTCAAGTGATGCTATCCTTGGTTGGAGCGTTTACCCGTGAAATGAAGAGGAACAACCATGCTCACTCGTTATCTTAATGAAGCCTTGGAACACGCTCATTATGAGATCATCAAGGATGAGGAACCTTACTATGGTGAGATTCCCGAATTACCAGGTGTGTGGGCCTCTGGTGTGACGCTTGAAGCATGCCGCAGAAATCTGGCGGAAGCTCTCGAAGACTGGTTGCTATTTAGTATCGCCAAATCCTTGCCCATACCCGCCATCGGAAGCGTAACCCTCAAACTCCCTGAGGCCGTGGCAAGCTGAATGTCGCGCCTTGCCCCCGTCTCGCGGCGTGACCTTATCCGACGATTACGATATATCGGCTTTGAAGGCCCATTTTCCGGAGGGCGCCACGAGTTCATGATGCGCGGCACGCGCCGGCTCATCCTGCCCAATCCGCATCGTGGCGAGATAAGTACGGATTTGCTGTCGCGTTTGCTCCGCCAGGTTGAAGTCACTCGCGAGGAATGGAAGTCTTCAAACAGGGTCTGAAAGCCCGCATGATGTGGGATCTCTTCGGGGTTCCCAAATCGTAAGGAATGCAGGCCGAGTTTTGAGATGGCCTATAAGGCCCTTCCACACAATATCTTGGGCTACGTTTATCATGAAGTATAGCCTCGCCGGGAGAAACGCGCTGATCACTGGAGCTAGCCAGGGCCTCGGGTTGGCTATTGCTCGAGCCGATGTAAAAGCCGGCGCGAGTGTTCTTCTCTGTGCCCGAGATGAGGAGATGCTGGAAGAGGCGCTCCGCCAACTCCTGCTGGCGGAAGAGGTCAGGGAACATCGCATCGATGTGAACTCCATTGCACCCGGCCCGCTGGATACCCGCTTGCTGGATGAGGTGCTTGCCGCTGGTCCTGAAAAAGTCGGACGCAACTTCTACGAACGATCCGTAAAGCAGAAGGAGCAAGGCGGAGCGCCTCTCGAAAAGGGCGCCGACCTCGCGGTCTTCCTCGCCTCCTCTGCGAGTGACGGGATCACTGGGAAGCTACTTAGCGCAGTGTGGGATCCGTGGCAATCGTTGCCGGAGCATCTTGAGGAACTGCAAAAAACCGACATCTACACGCTGCGCCGCATCGTGCCCAAAGATCGCGGATATGATTGGGGGTAAAAATTAAACCACAAAGACCTCGAAGACCTCAAAGAAATCAGCCCACTGGAGTTGCGATCGTGGGGTGTGGGATCATTGGGCGCAAGCGCTCTCGGGCACTGGGATCGGCTCGTCTAGTGGTTTGCGCCGATATAGCGGTTGAACGGGCCAAGTCTCTGGCTGCGGAATTTCCGGGCGCTGCGGCGACGGCAGATTGGAGGGACGCAATCCGACATCCCGACGCCGATATCGTCATCGTTGCAACCACCAACGACTCTTTGGCTGACATCACCCTCTCGGCAGTGCAGGCAGGAAAGCAGGTTCTGGTGGAAAAACCGGCGGCTCGCTTCTCAGGCGAACTGAAACCAGTCATCGATGCGGCGCGTCGGGCAAAGCGCCTCGTGCGGGTTGGATTCAACCACCGATACCATCCAGCACTGCGAAAGGCGCGTGAGCTGTTCGAGGCCGGCGCACTCGGCGAGATGATGTTCGTGCGCGGACGCTACGGGCACGGAGGGCGCATCGGGTACGAGAAGGAATGGCGCGCAAACCCTGACCTCTCCGGCGGCGGTGAAACCATCGATCAGGGGGTTCATCTGATAGACCTGGCTCGCTGGTTTCTGGGTGATTTCAGCGAGGTGAGCGGGTTCGCGCATACCTACTATTGGAACATGCCGGTGGATGACAACGGATTCATGATGCTCAAGACTCCCCGACAGCAGGTGGCCTTCCTGCACGTCTCGTGTACGGAGTGGAAGAATCTGTTTTCCCTGGAGATTTATGGGAAGAAGGCTAAGCTCCATATCGAGGGGCTGGGCGGAAGCTATGGGCCTGAGCGGCTGTCTTATTATAGAATGCTTCCTGAAATGGGCCCGCCCGAGACAACCATCTGGGAATATCCGATGGAGGATGACTCTTGGCGACTGGAGTTCGCCGAATTCCTGGAAGACATCCGGTTGGGTAGGGCACCGTCGGCGAATCTCGAGGATGCAAAGGCAGCGCTCGAGATTGTCGAGAAGATCTATGCTTTGAACCACGAAGACCTCTAAGACCTCGAAGAATGATAATCGCTAGGAGTCCGCTGAGGATCACGTTGGGGGGCGGCGGAACGGACGTGCCGTCGTATTATCGTGAGCACGGCGGGTTTTTGATCGCCGCTGCCATCGACAAGTACGTCTACGTTACGGTGATGCGTCCTTTCACGCCGGGCATCTTTCTCAAGTATTCCAAACTCGAACATGTCGATCGGGTCGAGGACGTACAGCATCCCATTGCCCGCGAAGCGATCAAAATGATGGGATACGAAGTGCCCCAAGTGGAGATCACCACGTTGGCGGACATCCCAGCCGGAACCGGCTTGGGTTCCTCGGGAAGCTTTACAACAGCCCTGCTCAAAGCCCTTTATGCCCACGAACGCAGGCTCCTCCTCCCGAGCCAGACCGCCCGGCTTGCCTGTGAGATCGAGATTGAACGGCTCGGGGAACCTATCGGGAAGCAGGACCAGTACATCGCAGCCTATGGCGGTATCACCCGCTTCCACTTCAATCCTGATGACACGGTCGATGCCGCGCCGCTCACAATGAGCCCCGAAACCCTCTTTGACCTGGAGGACAACCTCCTTCTCTTCTTCACGGGATTCAGCCGCAGCGCCGGAAGCATCCTCAAGCATCAAGTAGAAGCAACGAAAAATGCCGACCAGGATATGGTCCACAACCTGCATTATGTGAAGGATATGGGCTACCGCAGCCAGAAAGCGCTGGAGATTGGAAACACCGCATTGTTTGGCGAAATCATGCACGAGCACTGGGAGCATAAGAAAAAACGCTCGGGCGGGATGAGCAATTCCCAGATCGATGAGTGGTATGAACTGGGCCGAAAGAACGGCGCAGTGGGCGGAAAACTGGTAGGCGCAGGCGGTGGCGGGTTTTTGATGTTTTATGCCGAAGATCGCAAGAGATTGCGGCAGGTGATGGCAAAGGCCGGGCTGCACGAGGTCCGCTTTCGTTTCGATTTCGAAGGAACCAAGGTGATTCTGGCGTGAGCCTGCCAGTCGCGATTCTAGCCGGGGGCCTGGGTACCCGGCTGGGCAATGTCTCGCTGAGGACGCCAAAATCCCTCATCGAGGTGGCCGGCAAGCCATTCGTTGAGCACCAGCTCGCTTTGCTGCGGCATAACGGCCTTACCAAGATAGTGTTCTGCGTTGGGCATCTTGGCCAGGTAACGGAGGCCGCTCTTAGCGACGGCAGCCAGTGGGGGGTGCGCCTTCGATACTCTTATGACGGGCCTACACTGCTGGGCACGGGAGGCGCTTTGCGCCGGGCATTACCTTTTCTGGGGGAGGCTTTTTTTATTCTATACGGTGATTCCTACCTGGAGTGCGATTATAGCCGGATTGAAGCGATGTTCCTGGCTTCTGGAAAGCCGGGCTTGATGACAGTGTATCGCAACCAGGACCGATGGGATCGCAGCAATGTGCTGTTCCAAGAGGGACGCATCCTGCGCTACGACAAGGAGGATCGAACTCCCCAAATGCAGCACATTGACTACGGTATTGGGATATTGCAGGCGGATGTCCTGGCCACCTATCCTTCGGATCGAAATTTCGATTTGGAAACGGTTTACCAGGATCTGGTCGCGAAAGACCAGCTGGCAGGATTCGAAGTCAAGGAGCGCTTTTACGAAATTGGTTCTCCTGCCGGCTTGGTGGAGACCCGCTTGTATCTAAACAAAAAACTGAACCGCGAAGACCTCAAAGACCTCGAAGAAAATAAAAATTGAATGCTTTGAGGTCTTCGTGGTTAGATTCTTTGGATCAATTGGCTGTGCCCCAGTTAGTTAGGAGTAAATGGAGGCACAGCTGCAATGAATAAAGAAATCGAAAAAGTCGCATCACACATTGTCGATTCGGCCATCAAGGTTCATACCGCGCTCGGGCCGGGGCTGCTTGAATCGGCCTATCAGCGCTGCCTGGTCCACGAACTTCGGAAGCGGGGGCTGAAAACGGAGAGCGAACTCAGCCTGCCCATCCAATACGACGGGATTCAGATTGATTCCGGCTACCGTGTCGATCTGCGCGTGGAGGACAAAATCATTGTCGAGAACAAAGCCGTCGATCAAATATTGCCAATCCACCAGGCACAGCTGCTGACCTATCTCAAGCTGAGCGGATGCCCGCTCGGGTTCCTTCTGAATTGGAAGGTCAAGCGCATCAAAGACGGTATCCAGCGGATGGTGTGGCGCCAAATCTGAACCGCGAAGACCTCAAAGACCTCGAAGAAAATAAAAAATAAAAAATTGAATGCTTTGAGGTCTTTGCGGTCTTCCTGGTTCAAAAGCAGCTTGACCTTAAAAGACGACGAAGATGAGCTATTCTGAGAAGCATCGGGATGAAGCGATCCAGATCCTGAAGCAGTTGGACCTGGCAACCATTGAGAAGATGGTTGCGCTGCTGGCCGATTTACGCACACGGCAGGGCCGCCTGTTTTTGCTTGGCGTTGGAGGGAGCGCGGCTAACTGCTCGCATGCTGTCAACGACTTCCGAAAGCTCTGTGGGATCGAAGCCTACGCTCCGACGGACAATGTATCGGAGCTTACCGCCCGCACCAACGATGAAGGCTGGGCCAGCGTCTTTGTCGAATGGCTCAGGACCAGCAAGCTGTCCGCAAAAGATATGATTTTCGTCCTATCTGTGGGCGGCGGCAGCTTGGAAAAAAACATCAGCCCTAACCTGGTGGCGGCTCTGCGACATGCACAGGAGGTCGGGTCGCAGGTGGTTGGGATCGTCGGACGCGACGGAGGGTACACGGCCAAGGTAGCCGACGCCTGCTTGATCATCCCTACCGTAAACCCGGACACGGTCACGCCACATACGGAAGCTTTCCAGGCCGTAGTTTGGCACTTGCTCGTGTCCCATCCTGCACTGAAGGCAGCACCCACGAAATGGGAATCGACCAGGTAACGCGTTGCGCTGTATAAGTTTCCGGATCTGAGAGAGGCAATGATGAAAAAGCCGGACGAACTGCGGGTGAAGATTTTCGCGGATGGGGCGGACAAGGCCGGCATGCTCGAAATGTACCGGAATCCGCTCATAAAGGGATTCACCACAAACCCAACCCTGATGAGGAAGGCCGGAATCTCCGACTACCGGACCTTCGCTCTCGATATTTTGAAAGAAATCAAAGACCGGCCCATTTCCTTCGAGGTCTTCGCGGATGACTTTGATGAAATGGAGCGCCAAGCATCGGAGATTTCCAGTTGGGCGCCTAACGTCTATGTCAAAATCCCGATTACGAACACCCGCCGCGAGCCCTCCGACGCTTTGGTGAGTCGGCTCTCCAAAAAGGGCGTGAAGCTGAACGTGACCGCCTTGCTAACGCTAGGGCAGGTCGAAAGGATTGCTCCCTGTCTGGCGGAGGCACCGGCCGCATGTATCTCAGTGTTTGCCGGACGAATTGCCGACACCGGCGTTGACCCGATTCCCATAATGGCAGAGGCGGTTCGATTCCTGCGCTCCTATCCCAATATCGAGCTGATTTGGGCGAGCCCGCGGGAATTGCTCAACATCTTCCACGCGGAGAGTACGGGATGCCACATCATCACCGTTACCAACGACGTGCTCAAGAAACTTTCTCTGATCGGCCGCGACCTTTCGGAATACTCCCTGGACACCGTGAAGATGTTCTATGACGATGGAAGGCAGGCCGGCTATTCCCTTTAGCAACTTTTTAAATCGAACCACGAAGACCTCGAAGACCTCAAAGAAGGGGTTGTTTCGGCTTCGAACGGTTGATGTTGTGTTGTGGTGGGTGCTGATTAGCTTAGTTGCGATTTCATTTATCGGCGACCACCCGCTTGTGGCTTTGACCATTGCAATAACGGGAGGAGCGATGATTGGAGTTCTGTCCGTAGTGGGTGCAGATGCGCTTTGATGGAAACTAACGAGCGCGACGCAAAACAACGTCACGCCTGGATGGTGTGGCTCGAACCGGCGCTGGTATTTGTGCTAGCGCCGGTTTTATTATTTCCCAGTCCGCGCAAGAGCCTTTTCTTTGTGTTATCGCCTCTTCTCTTCGTGCTGCATTTCCTTGCGCGGAGGAGGCTGATCGAACGCAGTCCGGCCAATGGCCCGCTGGCTCTGATGTTACTAATGGTTTTGGTCAGCCTGTACGCGACACACGACATAAATCTCAGCCTTCCCAAAGTGGCGGGCGTGCTTCTTGGGGCATCGGTCTTTTTTGCTATCATCAATTGCATCAACTCACCCCGGTTGCTGTCTCTCCTGCTCGCGGGATTTATCCTGGGCGGCATAGGACTCTCGGTTATGGGAATCCTGGGCACCCAATGGATAGGCAAGGTGCCCGTATTGGGCAGCATCACCGCCCATCTGCCACAGCGAATCAAGGGTCTCCAGGGAGCCGAAGAGGGATTCCAGCCCAATGGCATTGCTGGTGGGCTGATCCTGTTCGTGCCGCTTCAGATTGCCTTGCTCCTATCCGCGTGGTGCGGCGGAAAGAAGAAGCGGCTTATGCTTCCAATTCTGGCAAGCCTGTTCATAACCGGTGGCGTGGTTCTCCTTACTCAGTCCAGAGGGGGGTGGCTCGGGTTGGCGATTGGACTTTTATTGCTGTTTGCCTGGATGTCGCGCTGGGGCAGATGGTTGGCTGTGGCGGCATTGCTTATAGGAGGCGTTTTTGTGCTTTGGCTGGGACCTGGAAAAGTCGGCGACAGGGTGATGACCAGTATTGGGAGCACATCCAGCGTCGCGCCCTCCATCGAGGGACGCTTGGAGGTTTGGAACAGGGCTATCTATGGCATTAGCGATTTTCCTTTCACTGGGATGGGGATGAACACCTTCCGCAAGGTTGTCCACGTATTGTATCCGCTCTTCCTGACGTCCCCCGATACAGACATTGCGCACTGCCACAACCAGTTGCTCCAGACGGCCCTAGACTTGGGCATTCCTGGTCTCGTGGCCTATGTCGCGCTTTTGGCTTCAGCCATAACCATGGGAGTTCAGGTGTGGCGGCGCCCTGGCGTGCCCTGGATTCGAAGCTCTGCGCAGGGCTTGGTGTGCGGCATCGTGGCACAACAAGTGTTCGGAATCACGGATGCCATCGCACTCGGGGCTAAGGTCGGCATCTTTTTCTGGGTCGCATTGGGCCTCATCGCTGCAATGCATCGCTTAAAAACCTGAACCACAAAGACCTCTAAAACCTCGAAGAAAGTATAAATGCTTTGAGGTCTTTGAGGTCTTTGTGGTTCAAAAGCAACTTAACCTTAAGTGACTGTCAAGAGACTTGCTGTGCTCACGGAATGGATGGGCATCGCTCTGCCTCTTCTGTGCGCGCCGCTCATGTTATTCCCCAGAGCGCGATGGATGTGGGTGATTGTCATTATTCCGTTATCCTGGCTTCCCCGTTTGATGGCTAAGGGACGGCTCTTAGAGCCAACCCCCCTGAACGTATTACTGCTTTTCTTGATACTCATGGTTGGGGTCAGCCTGTATGCGACTTTCGATTTGGAATTCAGCATGGGCAAGGTTGCAGGCCTGCTGCTCGGGCTTTTTATTTATTGGGGAATCGCTCAATTCGCCAACAGCGAAAGGCGCCTCAATTGGTTATTGGCATTCTTCCTGATCGCCGGCATGGGCGTGGCTTTGGTGGGATTGGTCGGGACGGACTGGCGGCTCAAATATCCGGCCGTGAACCGGTTCGACGAATGGTTCCCGCTACGCCTTAAGGGTCTGCCCGGAGCGGAAAAAGGAATCAGTTCCACCGCTCTGGGCGGTGTGCTGATTCTGTTCATGCCGCTCGCCGCCACACTGGCGGCCTATTTCATGCCCCGGAAAAATCGTCCGCATGGGAGACAGAGTTTCGCATACGGCAGCCTTCTGGTGCTGCTTGCCGTGATGAGCGGCACGTTGCTGCTCAGTCAAGCCCGCGGGGCATGGCTGGCTCTTGCCGCGGCGATGGCACTGATCCTAATGCTGAAGTTCCGCTGGACGCGATGGGCCTTTCTGGTGATGATGATGGCGGGGGGACTGCTGGCAATCATCTACAGACCCTGGACCTGGGAGAACATGCATCTGAGTCCGAATAAGATGCCTCCAAGCGCCCGGGAGATCAATATAGGAGCGCGGCTGGAGTTCTGGTCGCGGGCGATTAACGGGATCCAGGATTTCCCAATTACCGGTATGGGGATGAATGCCTTCCGGAGATTGGTCCGCATCCGCTATCCTCAACTGAACACCGTGGAGTCCGATTTGGATGTGGCGCATTGCCACAACCAGCTGCTGCAAGCGGCGCTTGATTTAGGGATTCCCGGGATGGTGGCGTACGCCGCCATCTGGGCGGCAGTGTTCCGGATGCTCTGGCGCGTTTGGCGAAACGCCCAAGACTTTTTTCACCGCGCGCTGGCACTGGGCTTGGGAGGTGGCTTGCTGGCTCAGTTTGTATTTGGGATCAACGATGCAATAGCGTTGGGAGCGAAGGCGGGCATTTTCTGGTGGATTGTCTTGGCGCTCGCGGTAAGCCTGGACAAGCTGCAGAAGCAGGTAAGGGACAAGGCAGCCGGCAGCGAAAGCAAGTCGCCCAAGGCCTGGGAAGCGCCTCTATTATGGGTTCTTATCTCGCTCCTCTCGATTTCCCTTGTTGGAAATCATCCCTACATATCCCTTGCCGTTGCGATCCTGGGAGGAACTTGTCTAGGCCTCGAAATGGTTAAAAAACAGAACCGCGAAGACCTCAAAGACCTCAAAGAAAGAGAAACAGAGATGCTTTGAGGTCTTTGAGGTCTTCGTGGTTCAAGGCTGTTTATATGCGCAAGAAGCGAATCGGCATTCTAACCGGCGGCGGTGATGTGCCGCCGCTGAACGCCGTTCTGGCTGCGGCCCAGACGGCTGCTGCGAAAAGAGACGTCGAGCTTGTGGGATTTCTGTACGGATGGCAGGGAATATTGGATGGTCGATCTGTGCTCCTGAACAAGGTCAGGCTCAATCCGCACATTGGCGGCACCTTCCTGAAATCTTCCAGGGTGAATCTCGCACATGAGCAAAACGGCATCGAGCGTTCCCGGCAGGCTTTTTGCAAAAACAAATTAGATGGCCTGATCGTAATCGGCGGTGAAGACACACTCTCCAACGTTTTTCACCTGCCCGATTTCCCCCAGATACTGATCTCCAAAACAATCGATAACGATGTCGGGATACTCACCAGGAAGATCACGCCGGGGGATATCGTAAATTATTTCACTCTCGGTTATCCAACCGCAGCAAGGAAAATAGCTTCATTCGCAAGCCTGAAGGAAGGATTGCGCACAACCGCGTATTCGCACGAACGGATTATTGTCTTGGAATCCATGGGAATGCATGCCGGGTGGCTTGCGCTATCCTCGGCTCTTGGAAATCCAGATTTTATAGTTATTCCTGAATTTCCCCTGGATTATGGGGCGTTCAGGGAAAAGGTCGTCGAAAGATACGGCATGGAAAAGAATGCGATAATTGTGATTGCTGAAGGGGCACGCTGGAGAGATGGAAACCATGTAAGCGCGGATGAAAACGAGAAAGATGATTTCGGCCATCCACGGTTTAGAGGAGCGGCTGAGACTCTGGCGAAAAGGCTTAAGAAAGACCTGAAGAAGCATTTTGATACGAGAAACATCAATTTTGTTAATCCCTCCTACCTCTATCGGTCGGGAGCGCCGTGTCGACTGGACTTAGAATGGGCCAACAAACTGGGCCACAAGGCTGTCGAGCTGCTCGCAGCCGGTCATACCGGATCTACATTCTTGACCATCGGGAGAGAAAAAGAGCGGTTCGTCGTTCGTCCTTATGCGATTAAGGATATTGCGTCCATGGAGCAATTGCATCGCTTTGTCGACGACAGGTTCTATGACCCACATGAGTTAGCGATAACAAGAGCAGGCAGAGATTATCTTCATCCTATCAATGACGACATTCCAGAGGAACAATATGGATTAAACAAGGCGCGCTGAAGGCCAACCGCAAAAAAAGACATCTGAACCTCAAAGACCTCGAAGACCTCGAAGAAAACCTACAGGGACACAGATTTTCACGGATCTGCACGGATTCAAATCCGTGAAAATCTGTGAAAATCCGCGTCCCTTTTTTTGACTCAAAAACCTGACCTAAGCGCCGCTCCTGCGAGGCCGGGAGATTCATCGATTTCGAAATGTTGGAATTCGTCGATAAGGAACGGGTTACCATCGACGGAAGGAATCGGATCAGACTGGCTCGGGATTTCTTCCTGAGCTTAGCCGTCACCCGGATCAACCGCGCCGAGCAGGAGTTGGTGGCTGGATTCTATTCTGCGTACCAGCCGCTCAATACCAGCGAGGCTTTGCAATTGGAGCGGGAACTCGGTAAAGTAACGCCAGATATGGTAAGGGAAACTTCAGTGCCGGTGGTCCCTTTAGGTGTTTGTCGGACGAGGGTGATCTCGGCCGCAGACTCAGCAGTTTGTAATCCTCCCAATCAATCGACAGTGCCTTGAGTTCGCTGTTTCCGTGTGAATGCGGA
>Ga0315277_10005175_pt1 | contig 17246 bp, 13 predicted proteins | sample YL17G05_15_MG_FD_203695 | JGI IMG/M metagenome (GOLD analysis project Ga0315277, IMG submission 203695) | Sediment microbial communities from Yellowstone Lake, YNP, Wyoming, USA - YL17G05_15 | ecosystem: Environmental > Aquatic > Freshwater > Lake > Sediment | place: USA: Wyoming | collected... | reverse complement strand
AAGAAAGTTTTGGGCACTATGTAAGCGCCATTCACCTGGAAGGTTGCCGGGGCAACTTCACCCCGCTGCTCGGGCAAGCCAGAGGCGTGCCGTCACCTGCGCAGGCTGAAAGCCCGCGCCACTACCCGACGGCGTGCGAAGCTGCGCCGAGCTCTGACCCCAATTGGCGCTCGTCAGAAGCAACTGGATGTGTCACACGTATCGCCGCCATGAAAACCGACAATCGTGCCGGGAGTCCGCTGATGCCGGATCGCGCAGTGCTTGCGGTGCTGAGTTTGTTGCTGGCAACGGCTGCCTGGGCGCAAACCCGCCCTTCGCCGCCGCGGCTGCCGCGCACCAACCTCCTGGTCTTCCACGGCAAACAGGGCGAAGTCCGGCCGGTGAAATCCAAATCCGACTGGCAGAAACGGCGCGCTGAAATCCTGGGAGGGATGCAGCAAGTCATGGGGCCACTGCCCGGCAAGGCGAAGCGCTGTCCGCTCGATGTGCATGTCGAGGAGGAAAAGGATTGCGGCAATTACGTGCGGCGGTTGATCACCTACGCCTCCGAACCTGGCTCGCGCGTGCCGGCGTATCTGCTGATTCCGAAGGAGGCGTTGACCGCGAAACGCAAGTTCTCCGCCGTGCTGGCATTGCATCCCACCGACATGCAGTTCGGCCACCGCGTCGTCGTGGAGAAAATGCGCGACTACTACCGCGCCTACGGTCACGACCTCGCCGAGCGAGGTTTCGTTGTCCTCGCGCCGGCCTATCCGCTCATGGCCAACTACCAGCCGGACCTAAAGGCGCTCGGCTGCGAGAGCGGCACGATGAAAGCCATTTGGGACAACATCCGGGGGCTGGACCTGCTCGACTCGCTGCCGTTCGTGAAGCATGGGCACTACGGCGTCATCGGCCATTCGCTCGGCGGGCACAACGCGATTTACACGTCGGTCTTCGAGCCGCGCATCAAGGTCCTCGTCTCAAGCTGCGGCTTCGATTCGTTTCTGGATTATTACGACGGCAAGCCGGAGGTGTGGCAGCGCGACCACGGGTGGTGTCAGACGCGCTACATGCTGAAGCTTCTCGACTACCAGGGCCGGCTGGCGGACATCCCGTTCGACTTTCACGAACTCATCGGCGCCCTCGCGCCACGACCGGTATTCATCAATGCCCCGTTGCGCGACGAGAATTTCCGGTGGCGCAGCGTGGATGAAATCGTCAAAGCCGCGTCACCGCTTTACGCGCTGCACGGCGCGCGCCCAAACCTGCGCGTCGAACATCCCGACTGCGCGCACGATTTTCCGGAAGCCATCCGCATGGCGGCCTACGATTTTCTTGCCGCGAACCTGCGGTAAGCTCCCGCAGAAGAAGGAAGAATCCCATTCCGTTCGTGTCGGGGATAATCTGCCGCAGTTCTTCATCACTACAGGAGAGCGTCTCGTCACTCCAGGCGCGCCAGTGGTCACATCTTCGTTTTCTCCACGCCATTCCCGCCGTAAAGATGGCGGCGATGATTGATGCAAGCACCACGCGGCGCGGAACAGGGCAAATCGAATGGCCGAAGCAAAATCTTGAAACAAACAACCGCTGCCGCGGGTAGTAAACACCGAAACACTTGATGCAACAGAAAACGATGGAGAACCGAGTCATGAACGCAAACGCTGCCGATCAAAACCTGAAGAATCGTGAAACCTGGAAGACCCGCGTCGTCCTGCCGATCGCCCTCGTGGCGCTGACCCTGACGCTGGCCGCCGCCGCGCTGAATCAAGTCATCCCGAGCGTGGCCACCCGGCCGCAAGGGTTCACCGCCCGCGCCGGCTGGTATTTCCAGCAGGGACAGGCGAAAGCGGACATCCGCACGCTGACCGCGACCGTCCGATACCTGCTCGAGCCTGAGCCGGACCTTCGCGCTGTCGGCGCGCCAACCTGCGCTGGCAATTCGTTATGAACCACCTGCCTTGTTGGGATGGCACGACCCGTCGCTCGGAAGTGGCCGTGTTCTTGAGTCTCGGCTTGGCCAGCGTGATGATGGTCGCGATGGCCGCAGCGCAAATGACGAAATTTGTGGCGCGCAGCGACCGGATCGCCGCGTCGCTGGCGGCCCAGTCGTCGCCGGCCCTCGGTGGAGCGCATACCACCGCGGGTCGGCGCCCGATGACAAATGCCCAAGCTTCGGCGCCGACGTTGGGCGGCGCAATGCACCGCTCCGCAGGTGGCCTCGCAGCAGCCGCGCCCTGCCCTCGGTGGCGGTGACAAGATTTTTTAGCGACGCGAATCAAGTCGTGAGTTAAGCTCCGGGACGCATGGGACAGAGTTCGCGCAGCAGCAAGCTCCGCAAGCAAGCCGCCGCCTACATCGGCGTTTGGGTGGTACTCGCCGTGTTGGCGGCGGTGGAGCTGTACATCGCGCAGCAGCTCTGGGACAAACCCGTCGCGTGGGCCGTCGCTTTCCGGCGGGCGTTCAAGGAGGTCTTCGCCTACGCCCTTTGCACGCTCGCCGTGATCTGGCTTTGTGGACGCCTACGGCATGAAACCGGACGCCGTCTCCGATGGTTTTTCGCGCACATGACTTGCGCCGTCGTGTTTGCCGTTGCGCATGTCGCGTTCGTTTCATGGCTTGAGGCAGGCGAAATTTCCGTCCAGACGGGCCAGATCCTCACGTTCAACTATCTCTTCGGAAAGCTGCTGGTCACCTACACGCTCTCGAACATCTTCAAATACTGGATCATCGTGCTGGGTTGCTTGGGCTGGCATTACTACAAGGCCTTCCGCGAACGCGAACGCCAGGCCGCCGCGCTCGCCACCGAACTCGTGCAAGCCCGCCTTCAGGCATTGCGGATGCAGATCAACCCGCACTTTCTCTTCAACACCCTCAACACCATCTCCGCGCTCATCCACCAGAACCCGGACGCCGCCGACCGCATGGTGGTCCGCCTCAGCGAACTGCTCCGCCGCACGCTCGACCGCGGCGACGTTCAGGAAGTCCCGTTGCGCGAGGAACTCGATTTTCTCCGCGGCTATCTCGAAATCGAGCAAATGCGCTTCCCCGAACGGCTGACCGTGACTTTCGACATCGAGCCGAAGACGAACGAACTGCTCGTGCCGCACCTGATTCTCCAGCCGCTCGTCGAGAACGCGCTGCGCCACGGCATCATGCCGCGCGAAGAACCCGGGCGAATCGAAATCAGCGCCCATCTGGCGGCGGGCGAGCATCTGGAATTGAAGGTGCGCGACAACGGCAATGGTCTGACCCTCACCAATGGCAGCAACGGGCGCGAAGGTATCGGGCTGAAGAACGTCCGCTCGCGGTTGGCACAGCTCTACGGCGGCGCGCAGGAATTCACGCTGGGCAACGCTTCCGGCGGCGGCGTGGAAGCGCGCATTCGCATTCCGTGCTGCACGATTCCGCGCTCGCAAGCGCCGCAGGTGGTCGTCATGTCGGCGACGGAAGCCAGCAAGGCCGGTCTGTCGTTGCCTACGGCGGCGTCGGCGAAACCGAACTGCTGTTAGCCTGCATTGGACGTCATGAAAATTTCGGCACTCTTAGTTGCATTGCTTTGCATCGTGTTTTGTTCGTGCGAACGCAGTGCGAAGATTAAGATTGGCGGAGTCAGCGATGACTCGACGTGGGTTTCTACTGAGGAGACGCGTCGAGTTGGAGAGCGGTTGTTGACCAATCGCTATCCACAGGCGCGCCTTGTTTCCGAGCTGGGCGAGGGACAGATATGGACTTATCGTTTCGCCACGAATGGCACAGTTCTGCCGGTGTCAGTCGTCGTGGACCGGAAGACAGGCAAAGCCAGATTTGAAAGTGTGAGTTATTGATATGCGGGCTAACTGGAGTCATGACCATCCGCACGCTCATCGTGGATGACGAGGCGCATGCCCGGGCGCGCATCCGTCTCCCGTGCTGCACAATTCCGCGCTCGCAAGCGCCGCGGGTCGTCGTCATGTCGGCGACGGAGGCCAGCAACGCCGGGCTGTCGCTGCCCACGGCGGCGTCGGCCAAGCCGAACTGCTGTTAGCCAGCAGGGTGCGTCATGCGAACATCGCTACCATTCAAGCTGTTTCTCGTCACCGTTGCTGCGGTAGTGGCCGCTTATAGCCTGATTGGGTCCGTCAGTATCGGCGGACTGTTACCCTCCAACTTCACGGCACCAGATGTCATCAGAGAGCGATGTCCCTTTCACATTGTTCCTGCCTCGTGGGTCTCTGGCAGCGACCAAGCAGACATACTGATGCGTTGGGAGATTGCGGAGATAAAGGCCAGACTGACGGCGTTGTTGGTATTGTACCTATTGAGCGTGAGCCTGTGTGTGCGGCAGTATTTGCGGAGACGCGAGTCATGACCGTTAACCGGATCAGTCAAGCGAACCGCGGCCCCGCTTCTCCGATTGGCGCTGGGCGACAGTTCGAGAGTGCTTCGTGCGCCGCTTCACCCAGCCTCGCGGCGGCGGCGTTCACCTTATGCAGTCGCTGATGACCATCCGCACGCTCATCGTGGATGACGAGGCGCACGCCCGGGCGCGCATCCGACACGCGCTCAAGGACGAGCCGGACTTCGCGCTCGTCGGCGAGTGCGCCAACGGCCGCGAGGCGCTCGAAGCCATCCGCCGCGAGCCGCCCGACCTCGTCTTCCTCGACATCCAGATGCCGCGGCTCACCGGCTTCGATGTCTGCGCGCAGCTCGGCGAGGGTGGCGCGCCCGTACCGTTCATCATCTTCTGCACCGCCTACGATCAATATGCCCTCAAGGCCTTCGAGGTTCACGCCATTGACTATCTGCTCAAGCCCTTCGACCGCGAGCGGTTCAAGCAGGCGCTCGACCACGCCCGCGCCCAGCTCCGTCGCGCGAAGGATGCGCCCGCCGACCAGCGCCTCGCCGACCTGCTGGCGGACCTCCGCGCCGGCGCGAAGCAGAACGACCGGCTGGTCTTCAAACAGGATGGCCGCGTGGTGTTCGTGCGCGCCGAGGCGATTGACTGGCTGGAGGCGGACGGCAACTACGTGCGCATCCACTGCGGCAGCGAGTCGCATTACGTCCGCGAGACGCTGGCGGGCCTGGAGGCGCAACTGCCGGTGGAGAAGTTCATGCGCGTGAGCCGCTCGGCCCTCGTGAACCTGGATCGCGTGAAGGAATTCCAACCGCTCTTCTACGGCGACTACGCCGTCATCCTGCAAACCGGCGCCAAGCTGACGCTCAGCCGCAACTACCGCGACCGGCTGGAGGAATTGCTCGGGAGGCGCCCGTAGCACTCAGATCCAGCGTCAATCTCGGGGTTTTGCAGGAGAAATGGCTGGGAAGCGTGTTTTGTTCCCGGATTTCTTGCAGCACTCGAGGATTGTCGGGGGGCGCAAGCTCTCTGGAGGGGCGGTTGCTATTGGGGAAACCTGAGCAAGGATGTTCTGCGTCAAATTCCGAACGACTGGTGCCTGCGCCAACCTCAAGGCAGGTCGATTCCGGGGTCGCGTAAGTTCCTCAGGTGGCCGGAAGCGCTGAGGGCGAAGTTTGCTCAACGCGAGTTCGCGGACTTTCCAGCATCCCCACTCCACGTTCTGACGAACGAGTTACTGCTTGGCGGCGAGAGTTTGCTTCAGCACGAACGGCTCGAACAAACCATAGCCCACGGTGCTGTATTGCGCGCCCGCGGGCGGGCGGTTGTCCGGGCCGATGCGGAACATGCCTGGCCACGCGCTGCCCAAGCCCGGCTTGCCGTGATGCGGCCCAAGCGTGTTCTTCAACGTGCCGATGACAATGACTTCCACGTCGTTCGCGCCGCGCCGGATGAGCGGGGTCACGTCGCACTCCCACGGCGCGGAGGCGATGTAGCCGGCGGACTTGCCGTTGACCCTCACTTCCGCCACGCTGCCGTACCACACGGGCAGCGAGATGGTGTAACGGCCTGCGCGTTTGTCCACCTTGAACTGTTGCCGGTAGGCGACGCCAGCGGCGTAGAACGGCTGGCCCTGCTCGTTCCACTTGCCCAGCGCGAGCGGTTGGTCCGCCGTAATGACGAAGCCGCGCTCAGTGGGTTTGAGCGAGAAATCGCCGAGCACGAAGGCGGCTTCTAGTTCGTGCCAGATGCTGAACGGTTTTGCGGTGAGCGTGACGATGTTTTCGCCGGACTTGGCAGCGGCAGCGATGCGGATGCGGCCGAAGGATTTGTCGAGCCACCAATCCTTGAACTCGACGGTGTAGCCGCTGGAAGGAGATTTGTTCCGCCGGCCAGCGTCGGCGGCTGCCGGGGCGGCTACCGGCTGGCCGTTGACGGCGATAGCGTAGAGGTCAGGCCGCTCGATGACGAGGGCGAGGGTTCGCGGCACGGCGCCTTCAATAGTGAAACGGTAGCTCGCGGTGAAGCCGCTGTCCGCCGGAAATGTCTTCGAGATCATCTCGTCCTTGAACTGCACGGCGCTGTCCCACGGATCAGCCGGCATCCCGTTCTTCTGAAACGCAAACTTGGCGGCGGCGTAGTAATAGGTGTTTGCCTTGGTCTCGCCTCCGGCGGTGATGTCCACGTAATCGAGCTTGAGAACGTTCGGGGCGGTGCGACGGATTTGAATCGGGCCGGACGCAGCGAGCGTGGTGGTCGTCTCGGCGGCGGGGCTTGCGGGCTTGAGTGGCTTGTTCGAGAGGAACAGGAGCAGGCTGCCGGACGGCGGGAGGATGAACCTGGCGTTGACGGCGGCGCCGGTAGTTTCAAATGCGCAGGCCTCGGTCTTTCCGGTGTGGAGATTCCAGCGTTCGACACCCCGGAGATTCGAGGTGACGACGCCGGCGGTGGGTTCGGTAATGCTGGTGTTGACGAGGAACAAAATCTGACCATCGTCGAGCTGGCGGCGCATGTGGAAGAGCACGCCGTGGTAACCCACCATGCGGTAGATGCTGAATTCCTGCTCCCGATTCCAGCGGCGGAGGACGGATGCGGCATCCTCGGGCTTGGCGGCAATCCAACCGGGTTGCTGCGCCCCCTCGGCGGGGCGGGAGGATTCGCTGCCGGCCACCCGCGCCGGTGCGTCACCAAGGCAAACGATGCGGCCGCCGGAGGTCAGCAACTCCTCGCCGAGCGCGGCGACCCGGGCACTGATGTTTTCCGTGCCGGGCGGCAGCACGACCACGTCGTAGCCGCGGTTGCCGACCCAGAGCTGGTTGCTCTTCACTTCGCCGTGCCGTGTGATGACGTCTTCGTCGCCGAGGTCGTATTCGATCTGCGCCGCTTCGAGCGCGAGGAGCAGTTTGAAGAAAGTGTCGCCCAGTTCCTTGAGCTTCGCGTTGTCGCCTTGATACATCCACGCGGTTGTCGTGGGTTCGAGGACGAGGATACGATTGATCTGCTCGCCGTGAGAGAGCGCGGCGGAGAGGCGCGTGAAGTAGTTCGCCATGACGTGATACGCCGGCCACCAGGGTTCGTGGTAGGAGAAGCTCTGCGGGTGGTCGTTCTTGCGGGCGCCCCGGAGCGTGACGTAGGAGAGATGCTCATCGAGGGTGTTGACGCCGAGGACTTCGAGCCAGTCGCCGATGCGTTTCATGTCCTCGAAGCGCAAGTCCCAGCCGCCGGCGCCGTAGATTTCGCAGAGCGTGCGCGGGCGGCCCAGTTGGTTGGCGACGCTGGAGAGTTCTTTCACCATGCGGACGTTGCCGAACTGGGCATGGGTGTTCTCGGCGTATTGATTCATCAGGCAGTCAATGGCCGGGCGTTGATGCCACGCATACATGGCCATGTTGTCCGGCACGCCGCTGCAATTGGGCCACTCGTGATCCCAGTAGTGGCCGGTCCACTCGAGGTGATTCTGCTCGCAATAATCATGGTAGGGCTTGGACCAGCGCTCGATGAAGAGGTCGTTCAAAGTGCTGTAATAGTTGTTACGGATTTTGCGCCAGTCGCCGATGGGCGACTTCAGGCTGGCGAGATTGTCCAGAAGGCTGTAGCCCCAACGCTTCTGGAATTGCTCCGGCAAATCGTCACACCAGGGGAAACCTCCTGCGGGGCGGATGTTGGGCTCATCCGTGAAGACTCCGGGGACGCGCTTGCCGAACTGGTCGCCAATGTTCTTGCGGTAGGCCTCCAGCGTGACGTCGAGGAACTTCTCGGTGACACCGGGCGTAAGAAGGTTGACGTAACACCGGCCCGCGTGCCATGGCGAATTTCCTGCGCGCGCGATCGTGGCGACAAGAAACTTGCCCTCGCCCAAAGCGTCACCGGCCTTGACTTGTTTGGTCACGTCTTCGGCTTTGCCATCGGTGATGCGGAAGACGGCGAGAGTCTTGTCGTCCCACGTCGGCGCCGCGCTCGACTCCTTGAGGGCCAGCCCTTGCCCGCGGGATTCGGGCATCAGCTCCGGCACCCAGCCGCCTGCGAAGCCGCTCGGGTAGGAGTTCTCGTCGTAAATCCAGACGTTCATGTCGAGGCGATTGGCTTCGTCGAGCGCGATCTTCCAAAGCTTGAACCAGTCGTCGCTGAGATACGGCGTCATCAAGCCGGGGCGCGGATGAATGAAGACCTGTCGGACGCGCTGGCCGGCGAGGTCGCGCATGGTGCCGCGGATCTGGGCCTCGGTGAGCAGGTCGTTCCACACCCAGAGTGGAGCGGAGGCGTATTCGCGGGGCGGTTTCGCGAAGAGTCTTTTCACCGCGGCCGAATCCGCCGCGCGAGCGGCGAGGCCGAAGAGAGTGACCGACAATGCGAGCGCGAAGCCGGCGAACCGGCGGAGGAGAATCCTGGAATTCGTCTTCATGAGTCAGTGGCGGCGAGTGTGAACCGACAGCGTGGTCGTGGCAATCTGTTTGCGAACCAAGCCTGTGCCGCCAGCGGGCATCCGCTCACAGAATCCTGGCCCGCTCCGAGCCGCGGCGCACGAGACTGACGGCGGCGATTTCCACGGCGGTCTGGCGGCCCAGGAATTCCAGCAGTACGGCCACGCGCTGCCGGCCCGGCATGGCCCGTTGCACGACGGCTTCGAGGCCGTGAAAGGAGCCACCGGCGATCCGGACAGTTTCGCCGGGTTGAAACTCGTGCGGTATTTCGTGGAGTTCCTCGGCGCCGATGAGCTGGCGGAGGTCTTCGATGACGGCGTCAGGAATCGTCGGCCAGCGGTTGCCGAAGTGAACCACGCCGGCGACGCCCGGGGCGTGATGCACGCGGCGCAGCGACTCGCGCCAGTTGAAACGGGCGAAGAGGTAATTGGGAAACAACGCCTCAGTAACCCAGACCGTTCCCTGGCGCGTGCCCCGGCGAAAACGGATGCGCGGGAGCACCACCTCGACACCTTCCATCTGGCGCAAGTGGCGGGCGGCGATGTGCTCGCGCTTGAGTTGGGACCGGACGCAGAACCACGCCAGCGCAGGTTCGGGCGAATGCGAGGCCGATTTCACGGTGGCGAAGGGACCGCCTCCGCAGGTCAGGAGGCCTTGGGCTTGGAGTAATAGCTTTTGTACTTCGAGTAGTAGTAGTACTCCCCGATGTCCGGATTGACCGCATTGAAGACAACGCCCAGCACGTTCACGTTGCGTTGGTAAAGGAGATCGAGCGCGGCATGAGCGACGCGCGCAGAAGTGTGTTGCGCGCGGATGACGAAGATCACGCCCTGCGCCGCCGGGGCGAGGCTGGTGACGTCGTCGGCGGCCATCACAGGTGCGCTGTCCATGATCACGTAATCGTACTCCTTGGCGATCTCGCGGAGCAGCGCGGGTGTGGCAGGCTGCAGGAACAGCTCGCTGGACTTCAGGGACGTCGTGCCGCAGGGAATGAGCGACAGGTTTGCGAGACTCGTTGGCCGGACGGCCTTGCGCCATTCGACGTTACCTGAGAGCACCTCGGAAAGGCCGGGGGTGGCCTCCACCTTGAACTTGCGGTGGAGCACGCCCTTGCGGAGGTCCGCGTCAATGAGCGCCACCCGCGACCCCGCCTGGGCCATGGTGATGGCGAGGTTGGCGGTCGTCATGGATTTGCCGTCGTTGGGGATCGAGCTGGTGACCAGGAGCAACGTCGGGCGCGCATCGCCGTTGGGGGACATGAAAACCAGGGAGGAGCGGACGTTGCGGTAGGCCTCGACGAAGGCGTGGCGCATGTCATCGGGCTGGATCAACGAAAGCTCCGAGCCTTTCCGCAGCAAGCGCTCGCGCGGAATCTGGCCGATGATGGGTTCCTCGAACTGATCGCTCAACTCGACGAACGAGGTCATGCGGTCGTCGAAGCGGTCAATCAGGATCAACATACCGATGCCCAGCGCCAGGCCGATCAGGCCGGCAATCGCCAGGCTCTTCGTCAGCGTGGGCCGGTCGGGCATCGCCGGCGACGCCTTTTCGTGGATGGCCACCGATTCGGGCGTGATGTCTTTGTCCACGCCCACGGCCTGCATGGTTTTGAGCAGTTGGTCGTAGAGACTCTGGACGCGGGCGATGTTGCTGCGGATTTTTTGGTATTGCGCCATCTTGGTGCTGACTTCGAGGGATTTGACTTCCCACTCCTTGACCCGGCTTTGGAGGTTCGTAATTTGGAGCTCGATCGAACTCTGGCGGTTGTTGAGCTGCTCGAGGCTCTGTTGCTTGAAGATATCGAGGATCTTTTCCTTGCGGGTGATGTCTTCGGTGAGCGCAACCATCTTCGGGTGCTTGGACCGGAGGAATTCTGAGAGTTGCTGCTGCTCGGCCTTCATCAACTGGACTTGCTGCTTTACCTTGAGGTACTCCGAGTCGGCGGCGAGATACTCTGTGGCGTCCTTGCCTTCGTCCTGGGTCGCCGCGGCCTTGGGCAAGGTGCTGCCGCGTTGCTGGCGCTCAAGGTTCTGCTCGAGGCTGAGCATCTTCAGGAGTTCGAGCTCGGTTTGCAGGCCGGCGAGCTGGCGGCTGAGCTGGACGAGGTAATTGCCCGCGTTGTTCCCTTGTTCCTGCAGGAACACGACGCTGTTGGTGGCCTGGAATTGCAGCAACTCGTCCTCGCTGGTTTTCAATTCCTTTTCGAGCCGCGTGAGCTCCTCGGTGATGCCCGCGAGCGTCGAGTCAGAAGTCTTTGTGCGCATCTCCTTTTTGAGCATGATAAACTCCTCCATGATCGCATCGAGGTAGGCCGTCGTGTACAGCGGGTCCGGCCCCACGGCGCGGAGGGTGAAGATGGTCGTCTTGGGAATCACGCCAATCTGGAGTTTGGTGGGCGAAGGCAGCAATTCCGGGTGGAGCGTCCGCAAACGACTTTCGGCGTGCACCAGCACGGTCCCGCTCTGCATCAATGCCACCTGCGTGCCGAGGAAGTTGCTCAACTCCTCGATGTAGCCGGCGCCGGTTTGAAGCTGGAGCTTCACATTGACGATCATTGACCCATAGCTGGCGAACGCGGGAGGGGAATTCCAGATGATGAAGAGTTGAACGGCCATCCCGAGTCCCACGGTCACGAACAACAGCCACCCGCGGCGGCGGATCAAATTGCGAAAGCGTTGGACGTGGGTGAAAAACCGCGCGGTGCGCGCGGCACGGTTTTCAGTCGCGGGTTGCGGAGGATGATCGTGCATTCAAATCACCAGTTCACGAGGCGCTGCGGCACGATGAGGAAATCATCCGCCTGAAGCGTGACATCCTTCTCGGTTTTGCCTTCCTCGAGGATGGCCTGCATGTTTATTTCGATTGTTTGCTTCTGTCCGTCGGCGTTGGTGCGGACCAGCTTGACCTTCTTTTTGTTGGCGAAATCGCCAAAGCCGCCGCTGCGCAGGATGGCCTTGCTCGCGGTGAAGTTTTCGCCCGTCGGAATCTCGATGGCACCCTGGTTGCGGACCTGGCCCACAACGTAAACGCGCCCCAGCGTGCGGCTGACCTGGTCCAGGCCCAGCATCACGGTGGCGCGGTAGTAATAATCTTTTTCCAAGAGCGCCTTGAGTTCCTCGCCCAGTTGCTTGCAGGTCTTGCCTGAGACGTTCAGACGGCCCAAGTAGGGCACGTCCAACTCGCCAGAATCCGTGACCAGGAGACTCTTCGGCTGAGGCTCGCGGTCCTCGACGATTTGAAAACTCAATTTGTCGCCCGGCACGAGCTTGTGTTTGTCGTCAATGATGTAACCGAACACCTTGCCGTCCGAAGCGACAGTCGTGGCGGTCGCCGGCGCGTTGGTGATGACCTGGTCCGGCGGCTGGTCAGCCGATGGAGCGGTCACCGCGTTCGTGCGGGCAGGCGAGGCAATCGCCGGCAGGGACCCTTGCGTGTCCCGGTTGGTCGCGAGACTGGAATCCGCCGCTTGCCCGAACGCGCACTGCGCGCCCAGCATCAGCACCAGCCCTTGCACAAAACGCCTCATCATAGTCCCACAATTAAAAGCTGTAGCTCACGCTCAGCACAAGCTGATTCTGCACATAATTGTTCCCGGCGAGGTCCGAGGTACGATACAGGAAATTATAACCCGCCGCCGTGCTGAGCTTCTGGCCCAGCCGCTTGCTGACGCTGATGCCCGCCGAATAGCGCTCAAAACGTTCCACCGCGGTCAGCAAGCCCTGGGTGCCGTTCTCGTAGCCGAAGGAGTTGGAAAGCCCGTAGCCGCGCAGGATGTTCCAGGTGACGACCGTGCGCACGTAGAGCAGTTTCAACATCTCAGCGTAAACCCCAGCCTGCAATTGCTGTCCCGCCGAGATCGAGTAACCGACGTGCTGTGTGATCCTGTGGTTCCATGCCAGTTCGGCGTAAACCGCGTCCATGATGCCGCCGCTCGCCGCGTTGGTGTTCACGTGGCTGGTGGGTTCGTAAATGGCGTACCCGCCGGCCAGCCGCAGGCTCGAGAACTTCCCGGCCGGAACTTCGTAAAACGCCCCGAAGCTGTAGTGAATCAGGTCGTCCAAGTTATTCGCTCGTGCGATGTCCTGGTTGTAGTCCGTCGTGCCGAAACCAAGTTCCAAGCCGACCGGCGTCGCCGGCGTCACCAGCCACGCCGTCCGCAACCCGACCAGTTCGGACGTATGATCCACGAACGACAGATCGGATTCCGTCGAGAGGTAAGAGAGATGATCGTAGTTCAGTGAAATGACCGCCTTGTTCAAATCCCAAGTGCTCAGCACGCCGAGGCTGTTGTCGAACCGTCCATAGCTGCCGCGCCCGCTCAGGCTCGGCTGGCTCGCCACGTCGTGCGTGTAGTGAAACCGGTCGTGAAAGTTGATGACGAAATCGCCCACGTAGAGATCGAAGCCGATGTTCGAGTCCGGCGTGAGGTAGAGGTAGTCCAGGTCCGCGTTCCTGACGCATTTGGCGTAGCCCAAGCCGAAGCCGAGGGAGAGCCGGTTCTTCTCAGTGACCGGCCACAATGCCTGCACCGAGACGCCGGGACGAAAGATGAGGTCTCCCTCCTTGTCGGCTTCACGGTAGCGGACATTGTCAGACGCCTCGATGGCCAGTTGGGCCTGCAAATCCAGGTTGACGGGACCAAGGTGCACGTCACCCCAACCGCTGGAGATTTGACGTTTCTTCGCCTCCAGAGCGTACTGACCGGCCAACGAGGAGCGTAACGCTTCCTGGGCCACGGCGGCCTTTCCGAAAAGCAGCGCCGCGAACAGCAGCCGGGCAAACGCTGCGACAAGGCATCGCTTCCGCCTCTTCCTGCGTGAGGTCGCGTCGCGTCCTGCACCGGCGGGTTCAGGGATGGAGATATGGCCTTGCATGTCTAAAGCGGAACCGTTGGATACCCAGTTCTCTCACGACGCCGCTAACCGCCGAACTGCAGGCGTTTGTCCTCCGCTAGCAGTGCATTCAGATTCGGCCAGTGGACTTCGTTCATGTCGTCGAATGCGTTGAGGTAAATCGCCACGACTTCCGGCGGATACTTCGCCAGCAATTCTTCCACCGCCGGTTTCAGCTTCGCGTCGTCCATCGTCGCGGGCAGGTCTTCCACGACCCCTTCCTCGTGTTTGATGCCAAGCGCGTTGAGGAAATCCACCAGCACGGCCTTGTGCTTCTTGAGCAGCCAACTGCGGATGAGAGTGCCGGCGGCCGCGTCCAGTGCGGGGCGGGTAAGCGTGGCCAAGATGGCCACGTCCCGCTGCGTGCGCGGCTGCCGTTCCAGGTAAACGGGACGCAGCTTCCGCGCCTGCGCTACAACCGCCAGCGTTGCCTTGTAGGTCGCTTTGTCCGATTCGAAAGCGAACGCCAGGATGTCAGCCGCCAGCATCGGTGGCATGAAGCCCATCAGTTCGTGTGACTTGAGCATCGGTGTGTCTGAAGTTGAAATCCCAAATCCAATCAGCGACTCACGGTCGTCAGCGAGATACTGTGCCGACAGGCCAACGCGGCGCAAGCTTCCTCTTCCAGCACCAAACTCTGCCCGGCCTCAAACGCGAACACTGCGATACGCGCACCGGCGCAGACTTCCAGCGTTCGCGGACCAACGCATGGGATGTCAAAACGCATGTCATGCCCGACTTTCGACACCTTCACCGCCACCGCGCCGCCGTCCCTTCCTGCCAGTTCGCCGCCGCGCGCCAGGCATTTGTCCGTGCCTTCGAAACCCTCCGCCGCCATAACTGTGCCGTCCTTCACCACCACCGTCTGCCCAATCTCCAACCGCGAAATCTCCTTCGCGATGCCGAAACCAAACTCCATGTCCGCCCGTTGCGCCTCCGACGGCTTCGGGCCGAGGAGGAAACCCGCGCCCGGCATGAGCGGTTGCAGCCAGGGCGTCGCCTCGATCAACGCCACGCCCTCCCGCTTCAACTCGTCGGCGATGGCGCCGAAGATCGTGTGCGCATTCTTTTCCTTGAGCCGAAGCAACACGGCCATCCCCCGCAAGTCGGGCCGCACGTCGAAGAGGTTTTTAGGAGCAAGTTGTCCGACCATGACGCAGTGCTTGATCCCGCGGTCCGTGAATGCCGCGAGGAGCTTTGAAAGCTGGCCCACCTTGATCCAGACAATGTCATCCACGAGCGGCACCAGCGCGGGGTCGGTTTCGCCCTCGAACGCCACGGCGACGAGCCGTTTCACCCCCGCCGCCCGCGCCTGTTTGGCCAGCAGCAGGGGAAGCGAGCGGTCGCCGGCGATGATGCCGAGGGATTCGACGTTGGCGGGCATACTCACACGCCCGACGTTACCGGGTTTGCTCCGCCGCGCAATCCAAAGCTGCGGTGAGCCATGGGTGACTGATGGTTTTTCTTTGACACCCGGTCCGGGTGGGTTTGGAATCCCGCAAAACCGAATCCAATGAAAACCATACTGATCCTCATTCTCGCCCTCGCGCTCCAAACGCCGGCAGTCCGTGCCGCGGACACGCCCGCCCCTCCCGCCAGCCCGTCGCTCGCCAAAGACTCGCGCTGCTTCGAGCTGCGCACCTATGTCTCCGCGCCGGGCAAGTTCGAAGCCCTGCACGCCCGCTTCCGCGACCACACCAACAAGCTGTTCGTGAAACACGGCATGGAAATCGTCGGCTACTGGGTGCCGGCGGACGCTGCAAAGGGCGCGACCAACACGCTCGTCTATCTGCTCGCCCACAAGAGCCGCGACGCCGCCAAGGCTTCTTGGGCCGCGTTCGTCAACGACCCTGATTGGAAAAAGGCCCGCGCCGATTCCGAGGTGAACGGCAAGCTCACCGACAAGGTCGAGTCCGTGTTCCTCACTGCGACGGACTATTCGCCGATGAAGTAGCGTCCACGACCTGCCGGATCACGGCAAGCCATATGCGCAGCAACGACGACAGTGTGAAGCCCAACAGCGCGGGGAAGCCTCCCCAACCAAGAGGCACGCGAAGGACGTGCCGTTCGGGCGCGCGCCGGCTGGATTCCGGTTTGTCGCCCGGGGAGGCTGGAGCAGCGCAACTATTCCGCCTGAAGAAATGTCAGGACTTGCTCAAACAGCGGCTCAGCGGGCCAATGGAGAACCTGTTCGTTGAACTGACGGGCCTGCGCCTGCACGCTGTCTGGCATCAACCGTTAGACTTCCACAAGCCTGGTGAGTCGCCGGCGCTTTGCCCGACAGCGCGAGGAAAGTGCGAGCCGAACCGAGAACTTCCCGCCGCCTGCCAAGCTTGCCTGAAACGGTGGTGGACACTCGCCACGCGGCCAGCCTTGGAAGTGCCGCGCTTCGTCGGCCAGTGCGGTCTGACCAACGTCTGCGCCTGCGTCCACGCGCATGGCGCCGCCTGTCCCCCGCTGACGCTGGTGTTGCAGGCGCAGATCGAGGGAGAGAGTTCAGCACGCCCCGCGGGCGTTTCTGCCAGCGCCTTTGACCACGCTGCGGCGCTCTTGCGGCTTATCCACCGGAAACTGGCAGCGGACCTTCAGGCTTGGGCCGCCCAGAGCGAACTAAGAGGCTCGCAGCGGCAATTGCGAATCTCGGAGGTGGAAAACGCTGGGCTTCGCAAGCAAATTCACCGGCGCGATTCCGAACTGTCCGGAGCCTCAAAGCACCAGTCCCCAGGCAGCCACGCCGAAGACCTTGTGCAGGAGATGATCGCTTACGTCCATCAGCATTACCACCGCCCCATGAGCCTCGGTTACGTGGCCGCCGCGCTGAAGATGAATTCCAGCTACCTCTCCACTCTCTTCTCGCATGCGGTGGGCATTCCTTTCCATCAGTACCTCGAGGAAGTCCGGATGGCGAAAGCCAGGGAACTGCTTCTCGACCCGCACCGCCGCGTTTGCGAGGTGGCTTGTGCGGTGGGCTACGCCAACGCGGACCAGTTCCGCCACGCCTTCAAGGCCCATGTCGGCGTCCCGCCTTCCACCTGGAGATAGGCCCGCCGCTGGCCAGCCCCGGTTCCCATGCCCAAGATGGGCCTCGGCAGCCCCCGTACTGGCAAAGGCGCGGCGCTGACCGCGAAAGCTGTCCCTCTGGAATCACGCGTCACCAAGCCGCCACCGGGCTGGTGCTTGGGAATGTTCTGCTCAGCACGGATGGCGGCTGACCAACGCCGCGCACGCCACACCGGACTCCTGGCATTTCTTCCTTCCTGGAGGCCATTTGATGCCGCCAGTGCGATCCAAGGAAATCGCCGCTTTTCCAGAATGCTCACTGTTGCGCGATCGCTTGTGCCAGAGTTAGAGTGAACATGGAAACCCCCCAGCAACCAGTTCAACGACTGGAGTCGTTTTCGCAGGGTGTTCCTGTGACGGTGCGGCTGGGGTAAAGAAACATCTCCGAGAATCAAATCACGGAAGAGAAAGAAGAAAGCAGAGTATGAAGACTAAAATCATCACAAGTATTCTACTGACTCTCGCATAATATAGTGACATACACGATTCTTCGTGTTAGTCTTTGGGCATGGGAAATCCGAAAGGCGTGGAACGCGATTTCGATGCACTGGAACGGCG
>Ga0315277_10005173_pt1 | contig 17252 bp, 12 predicted proteins | sample YL17G05_15_MG_FD_203695 | JGI IMG/M metagenome (GOLD analysis project Ga0315277, IMG submission 203695) | Sediment microbial communities from Yellowstone Lake, YNP, Wyoming, USA - YL17G05_15 | ecosystem: Environmental > Aquatic > Freshwater > Lake > Sediment | place: USA: Wyoming | collected... | reverse complement strand
CCGATGGCGGAAACATGAATTACCCGGAATGTTGCCGGGTTATCGGGTGCTATCGATTGGGATTGGGCGAAATTACTTGTGGGTGGAGGCGGGACCGGCGGATTATTGGTGGAATCCCGAAGCACCGTTTGGGGATTTTTTCATATATCAAGGAAGCCCGTATTCAGGTGGTTTTACACAATTTGCATCCGGGCATTTCGTACCGCCGATATCCAATGGGTTACTGCCGGGAATGGCGAATGTGGAAGCACAGGTGACCTGGAATGGCAGGTTGGGAAAGGTGCCATTGAGTTCGGGGCAAATGATGGGATTGGTGGGAACCGGCAGGTACAATATTCCGGTGTTGTTTTCTGATGAGCCGGGGATTCGATTCCAGGAAGGAGATAGTTGGCGTCCGGGGTACTTTCAGGATGGGGAATTCCGGCAATATGCGATTACGGATTGGAAAATAGATGACCGGGGGATATTGTGGTTGGGGACTTGGGGATTAGGATTGGGGGTGTCGGAGGTGCGGACGCAGCGGGTGTCGTTGAAACCGGCGGGGTTGTGGGGAGAGGATGTGCAGGCATTAGCGTTTATGAATAGAGATATATGGATTGGGGGTATGAATGATGGGGCGCAGGAAGGGATTACCAAATGGCGGGAACGACGGAAATGGGAAGGGTTTGAAACGCCGTATATCACTGGATTGAATTCCACGATGGTTCATGATTTTGCAGCTGGGAATAATGAGATTTGGGTGGCGACTCAGCAGGGGTTTTCCCGATACGATGCTAAAAAGAATTATTGGAATACCTTGACGGTGTTCAAAGGATTGTGGTCGGAGGTGGCGTTAGCCTCGTCTTCATTTATGGGTGATGTTTATGTAGGTACGGACCGAGGATTGAATCGAATAAGTCAGGGGGTGGTATTTCGGGAAGAAGGATGGTTCAAGAATATTGGGGTGCTCAAGTTTGCGGCTGATGGGGATACTTTGTGGGCGGTGAATGATGATGGGATATTTCGGAAGATTGATGGAAAATCCTGGGAGGAACCTGGAGGTGGTCGGGGAACTATCGGACCCCAGACCACCGACATCGCGGTGACTCCTGAAGTTGTGTGGTTTGCGCGAAGAGATGGGGTGGAAGGATATATGAAAAAGACCGGGGAGTGGAAGTCGCTTCTTGCGACAAATTACTTCAACAGTCAGGAACCAACTGCGGTGGCGGCTGATGCCGATAATTTGTGGGTAGGAACAGGCAAGGGGATTTACCAGTTCAATAGTGAGAAGCAAACGGTGATTCATCTATATCAGCCTAAAGACGGATTGTTGAATGCAGGGATTCACATTCTCCGGTTGGAAGGGGATTATTTGTGGATTGGGACGCATAAGGGATTATGCCGTTTTTATTGGAATAAACCCAATCGGAGATATTGACAGAAGTGGCAGGGATTCCTGCCAAAATTTGCACGACTTGACAGGGTCAAGAGATAATAGGGTTTTTCAACTTGTTGAATAATAATGAATAAGAATCCATGACACATAGGGAACGGAATTTGCAGTAAGGTGTATCGGATAAATCCGGATTACAGTTAATGATGCCCGCCAGGTCACGTTTCACTTGATACCTGGCGGGAACAAGAGGGTTTTTGAATTTGCAACCCCCCTTTTGTTCCCCCCTTCAATAGAAGGGGGGAAAAGAAAAGCGTTCTTGTTCCATTTTTCACCACAATGAATTGTGGTGATAATACAATTGAGTTGTACATATAATTAGTTAATAGCAATAGTCAAAACGACATTTAGGCACTAACGATATAGGGTGATAAGAAAAATGAAAAGACTGGGAATTATTTTGGTGATGGTGTTAGTGGGAAGTGGGTGGGCGTTGGAAGTGACCGACCAGGTAAAGATTAATGAATTGTATTATGCGGGGACACCGTTATACACTTATCAAGACCAGTTTGTGGAATTGTATAATGCCGGCACAACCACCGCTTATTTAGATGGGGCGCTATTGATACGGGGGGTGGATACGTTGGCATCACGGGTGTTCCGATTCCCAGGAGAGGCGGGTGGAACTTACTATCCAATTGCACCCGGGGAATTTGTGGTGGTGGCGCAGGATGCCTATGATTTTTTCGCGGAAGATTCTTTCAGTGTAAATCTACTTAATGTGCCGTTTGAATGCTATTGCGAACATGAGGAAGAACCGGGGGATAATCCGAATGTACCTAATTTGCTGGATGCGATAGATATTGATGTGGATTTCGTATTAGACCGACGAATGGGACAGGTGTTGTTAGCCACGGGGGATAGTCTGGAGGTAGTCCCCTGCCCGACGGGCTGAGGGACAAATTCCGGGCGTGTCCCGTTGGAACAGGTAGTAGATGGAGTGGAATACATTTGGGAGGCGGGTCCATTTCCGCCGATTTTGAATGATGTAATCGATTCGGGCTATGTAGTAGGATTGGACCGGTGGACCGGGCATTCCGCCGAACGAATTTATCCTGGTTATGATACCAATAATTCCGGAGTGGATTTTGTGATATTGAATACTCCGACGCCGGGAACTCAACATATTGTGGGAGTCAATGAATCTAGGAATATTCCTCTTCCCCACTCTATCCGATTGTTCAGCAATTACCCGAATCCCTTCAATGGGGAGACGGTGATTCCATTTGCGATTGGAAATGGAAGTGGTGAAGTGCGGTTGGCGATTGTGGATGTGTTGGGAAGAACGGTGCGGGATTATCAGTTGGGGAATCTGGAAGCGGGGAATCATTCGGTCTGGTGGGATGGGAATGATGGTTTTGGGGTAACGGTGGCATCGGGGATATATTTTGTGACATTACATTCGGGGAACACATCAGTAACCAGGATGTTGACGTTGGTTCGATAAGTAATATCTTTGTATTTACAACCCCCCTTTTATTCCCCCCTTCAATAGAAGGGGGGAAAAGAAAAGTGTGTTTTCTTTACTTAACACCACAATAAATTGTGGTGATAATACAATATCGCAGTCAAACGTTCACAGTCTTAAATACAAGTTGATAGGCTTAAAGAAGCACAAAAAGACCTGCAGGGTGAGGACACCCTGCAGCACAGCAATACAGAAAAGATGTCAGGGTTGCAAGGATCCTGACCTAATGCAAAGATGCATGTGCAAGATGCCCATGCCACCATATTCGATTTAGTATTTTAGGGATTTGCCGATAGGATATATAAGCCCACGAGGGCTGGAGTTGGTGATGAATTGTCAGATTTGTCATAAAAATGAAGCGAATATCAAGTTCACTCACATTATCAATGGGGTGAAGTCGGAAACCTATTTGTGCCGTCACTGTGCGGAAGAACAAGGAATGAATAATCCGTTTTTTGCCATGCAGCCTTTGTTGGAGCAAATAATTTTGGGGATGATTCAAGAGAAGAAGCAGAAGGCATTGAGTCGAAAGACCTATAGCCAGAAGATTTGCACCAGCTGTGGGTTGTCGTTTCAGAATTTCTTGGATTCGGGGCGGTTGGGGTGCCCGAATTGTTATACCTCGTTTCGTGAGGAATTGAAACCGTTATTGCGTCGAATCCATGGCACAATAAGGCAAGAGCGGTCTCGAAAGAAACCGCAAGTAAAAATTGGACGGAAACGAATTCTGGAACGGCTCAAGCAAGAATTAACAATGGCGGTGGAAGAAGAGGAATTCGAAAAGGCAGCGGTGCTTCGGGACCGAATGCGGGAATTGGAGCGTGGTGAGAATGAAACTGCCTGATTTCCTGATGAAAACACCGGATTGGGTGCAGGGGTCGAAAGGTCAGGGAATCATTTTATCCAGCCGAGTGCGGTTGGCAAGGAATTTGACTGATATGCCATTTCCGCCGCATTCTCAGCCAGCAGACCGTCGGAAGGTGATTTCCAAAGTCCGGAAAGCCTTGACGAAATTAAACCCAGCGCCTGAATTCATGCCTTTGGAAGAGTTGTCTCAGGTGGAACATGGCTTCCTGTTGGAACGGAGAATTATTTCGTTCCAGATGTTGAAGGAATTCAAAGCCAGTGCTGTGGCGGTGTGGCAGGATAGCGGAGTTAGCGTTTTGGTCAATGAGGAAGACCATCTTCGGTTGCAGGCTATCGAACCGGGGATGATGATTGACCAAGGGTATCAAGCGGTTCGAGCTTTAGACCATGAACTAAGACACTATCTTCCGGTGGCTCGAACACAAGAATTAGGATATTTGACCAGTTGTCCGACCAATTTGGGAACCGGGATGCGGGTGTCGTTGTTTTGTCACTTACCGGGAATGGCATTATCAGGGCAGATTGAAAAGACTTTGGGAGGTATGATTCCATCGGGAATCGCGGTTCGAGGATTTTTCGGGGAAAGCAGCCCGTTTTTAGGAAATATTTTTCAAATATCCAACCAGATTACTTTAGGTCTTACAGAAGAAAATATCATTTCACGAGTGAAATCCATTTGTGAAGCGTTGATTAAAGAAGAACGGGAAGCACGGAAAGAATTAATACACAACACAAAGATTGAAGTGATGGACCGGGTTTGTCGGGCATTCGGGATGTTATCCCATGTCCGTACGTTGGAATTTCCGGAATTGGTGGGGATGTTATCCGATATCCGATTAGGATTGGATTTGAAATGGATTCGGGGGATTACACAGCAACGGATTAACCGATTGATGATGATAGCGCAACCGGCGCATTTGTGTCAGATGGAGAGACGGGTATTACCGGAACCGGAGATGAATGTTAAGCGAGCGGATTTGCTGCGTGAAACGTTTAGGAAGGCAGAATTGGTTGAAGAGTTAGAAAGTTAAGAAGTAGCAAGTAACAAGTGACAAGAACCCCCCTTCTATTCCCCCCTACTGTCGCAGGGGGGAAGATAATATGCCCGCTACTTGCGTAGGGGGAAAGATAAAACACTTGATAACACAAGATAATTTTTGTATATTATATTAGAATTTTTTGCTGTCAGGTGAGGACACCTGACAGCACATCCAGTATGAAAGCTGAGGACAGCAATGAATAATAAATTTTCATTACGAGTGCAACAAGTGATTCAATTCGCCAGGGAAGAAGCCTTGCGATTGGGTCATGATTTCATAGGTACGGAACATTTACTACTTGGCATCGTGCGGTTGGGGGATGGGTTGGCGGTGCAGATTTTAACTAATTTGGGTTGTGATTTGGATGAGATTCGGGAATCAATCGAAGAAATGGTGGATACTTCGAAGAGTACGATGAAAATTGGTAATATACCGTTTACCAAGCGTGCGGAAAAGGTGTTGAAGATTTCGTATATCGAAGGAAAGAATTATTCCAGTGAAATTATTGGGACGGAACATTTGTTGTTGGCGCTGTTGAAGGAAGAAGATTGTATGGCAGCCAATGTGTTGGCAGGATTCAATGTGACGTATGATGCGGTGAAAAACGATTTGGACAATATGCTTAAGGGGTCGTCAGCGCCAGGACAGGGGCAATGTTGTAAGCCTGCGGCTGGTCAGAAAGAGAAATCCAAAACCCCGAATTTAGACCATTTCAGTCGGGATTTGACGCAATTAGCCAGAGAAGGCAAGTTAGACCCGATTATCGGTAGAGCGAATGAAATCCAGCGGGTAGCACAAATTTTATCTCGACGGAAGAAGAACAATCCGGTGTTGATTGGGGAACCGGGGGTGGGAAAAACCGCCATTGCGGAAGGGTTGGCGATGAAGATTATCAGTCAGCAGGTGTCGCCGATATTGTTTGGGAAGCGGGTAGTGGCGTTGGATTTGGGTGCGATTGTAGCGGGGACGAAATATCGGGGGCAGTTCGAGGAACGGATAAAAGCCATCATGAATGAAATTCAGAAGGACCAGGAAGTTATTCTGTTCTTGGATGAATTGCACACGATTGTGGGAGCAGGGTCGGCATCGGGGTCGTTGGATGCTTCCAATATGTTCAAACCAGCTTTGGCAAGGGGGGAATTGCAATGTATCGGAGCCACTACGTTAAATGAATTTCGACAAACCATCGAAAAGGATGGGGCATTGGAGCGGCGATTCCAAAAGGTAATGGTGGAACCTTCGACAGTGGCGGATACTATACTGATTTTGCAGGGGTTAAAGGAAAAATACGAACAACATCATGGAGTAAAGTACACCGATGAGGCAATTCGGGCAGCGGTGTTATTGTCGGACCGGTACATCAGCGACCGATTTTTGCCAGATAAAGCCATCGATGCCTTGGATGAAACGGGGTCGCGGATTCGGATTTCTAATATCGTGGTGCCGGATAAGGTGTTAGAGATTGAGAAGCAAATCGAGGCATTGAAGCAAAAGAAGGAAGAATTCGTCAAGAAGCAGGAATATGAGCAGGCTGCGATGCTGCGTGACCAGAAGGTGAAATTAGAGACGCAGTTGAAGGTGGAAAAGGAAAAATGGGAATCGGGTGACACCCGACCACCTTTAACAGTTACGGCGGATGACATCGCATCAGTAATATCAATGATGACGGGGATTCCAGTGTCGCGGGTGGCATTGTCGGAATCGGAGAAACTGTTGCACATGAAGGAAACACTGTCTCAAAGGATTGTGGGGCAAGAGGAAGCGTTGGAGATTATCGCTAAGTCAATAAGGCGGACGCGGTCGGGATTGAAGAATCCATTGCGACCGATTGGGTCGTTCATTTTCTTAGGTCCCACCGGCATCGGGAAAACTGAATTGGCGAAGGTATTGGCGGAATACTTGTTCGAAGACCCTAATGCGTTAGTTAGAATAGACATGTCGGAATACATGGAAAAATTCAATGTGTCACGGTTGATTGGGGCACCTCCGGGATATGTGGGATACGATGAAGGCGGGCAGTTATCGGAAAAGGTGCGCCGGAAACCTTATAGTGTGGTGCTGTTGGATGAAATCGAAAAGGCGCATCCCGATGTGTTCAATATTTTATTGCAGGTATTGGATGCGGGGGAATTAACCGATGGGTCGGGACGGAAGGTGGATTTCCGGAATACAATTCTGATAATGACGTCGAATTTGGGGACGCGGGAAGCGCAGAAATCGTCGGGGTTTGGATTCAGTGGGACTACTGCTACTGACCACAGTCGAATGGCAGCCAAGATGTTGGAAGAGGTCAAGAACATTTTCCGACCGGAATTTTTGAATCGGTTGGATGAAATCATTGTATTCCGAATGCTAAGTCGAGATGATATTGTAAAAATTCTTGCTATTTATATTGAGGATTTGAATCAACGTTTGACTGACCGAAACATTACCATTACTTTGTCAGCCAAAGCTCGGGAATTCATCGTTGACAAGGGATATAAGCTGGAGACGGGGGCGAGGTTACTCCGGCGGGCAGTGGAAAAGTACTTAGAAGACCCGTTAGCGGAGGAATTGATTAAGGGGCAATTCCAGGAGGGTGGGATGGTCACAGTGAAGGTGAAGGGGGAGGAATTGATATTCCAGGAAGTCAATCCTAAGAAGATGGTGGAAGATAGTTAGTAGCAAGTTACAAGTGGCAAGTAGCAAGTAAAGAATGGGCAGGGCGTCCATTCTACCAATAAGACTCCCCTTTATATTTTCCCCCGGATACCGGGGGGAAAATGTCGCAATCCCTTTTTCGCTTAGGCTGATTATCCGAAGCATGGCTTCAGTTGTAAAGGCGGTAGCATGGCTACCGCACTCCAAGGTCTGACCCCCCTTTTATTCCGCCATAGGCGGATAAATCCCCTCTACAATAGTAGGGGGGATTTTTCCATTTTTATGGTTTGTCGGAAGGGCTTTCGGAGGACATGGGTTGAAAGCCGAAATTCCCGGATTGTTGCTGCTCCTTACCGGGCATTTTAATCTCGCCGAAATCTTTCTCAAATCGCTCCACATTTCCTTTCAAGGCGCTCAAGAGCATCTTGGCATGAGCCGGAGTCATGACGATTCGGGCTTGGACGACTGCTTTGGGCAAGCCGGGTAGGAATCTGGCGAAGTCGATAAACACTTCAAAGGGGGAATGGCTGATTAATGCCAAGTTGGAATAGATGCCTTCCCCGACTTTTTGGTCCAATTGAAGGGGGATTTGCTGGGGTGGTGGTTGTTGCGGTTGGTCTTTCATTGTTTTATCCTTCTATTAATAGTTTGAAAGTTACAAAGTTAGAAAGTCTTAAAGTTACCCCCCTTCTTTTCCCCCCTACTATCGTAGGGGGGAAGATAATTTAACCCCCCTTTTATTCCCCCCTGCAAATAGCAGGGGGAATTATTACATATAAAGTATTAGAAAGAGGATAAAAGTCAAGAAAAAAGAGAATTTTATTGCATTGACTGTTTATAGATATTATCTTGTAAAAGGAACGAAAAAACCTGTCAGGTGGGGACACCTGACAGCACCCAGTAGACTGGATCCCTGCTTTCGCAGGGATGACAAGCGGTGGAAGACGACATAATTAGAGAACAATTATGGAAACATTGTATTTGATTGATGGGTCGAATTTGGTGTATCGGGCGCATTTTGCGATGGCAAAGATGCCATTGGTGACTTCAAAGGGGGAAGTTACGTCAGCGATTTACGGGTTTATGCAGTCGCTATTGATGTTACTGCGGAGGGAGAATCCTGAGCATGTGGCGGTGGTGTTCGATAGACCGGAACCGACCTTTCGACATCAGATGTACCCGGCGTACAAACAGACGCGGGATAAGATGCCGGATGAATTGGTGGGGCAATTACCTCGCTTACGGGAAGTGTTGGAGGCGTCTAATATTCCCATTTTAGAATTGCCCGGGTATGAAGCGGATGACATCATGGGGACGTTGGCATTGAAGGCGCGGGAAAAGGGGTTGGAAGTGGTCTTATATACGGGAGACAAGGATTTTATGCAGTTGGTACGCCCGGGGATTCGAATGCTCCAGCCTAAGAAGGGGGAAGAAAAAGTGTTGGATGAACAAGGGGTGGTGGAATCATTTGGGGTAGCACCGGATAAGGTGATTGAGGTATTGGGGTTGATGGGGGATACTTCGGATAATGTCCCGGGGGTGCCAGGGGTAGGACCAAAGACGGCGGTAGAATTGGTCAAAACATACGGGTCATTGGAGGAAGTACTTATTCATGCTTTGGAAGTGGATAAGCCGGCTTTACAGCAAAAGTTGACCGAATTTGCAGACCAGGCAAGGTTTTCCAAGCAACTGGTTACTATCAATACAAATATTCCGATGGAGTTCAATTGGGAGGCATTAAAAAGGGGACCTTTAAACAATCCCAAGTTAGATGAATTATTCCGGGAATTGGAATTCAAGCACCTGTTGAAATTCCTGGAGACCCCGAAGGAAAAGATGGTCAAACACTACCAAACGATTACGACGTGGAAGGAATATATTCAATTGCTGCAAACTTTTCGAGAAGTGGGAATGTTTGCATTGGATTTAGAAACCACTTCGGTGGATGCGATGATGGCGGAAATTGTGGGGATGTCGTTTGCTTGGGCGGAAGGGGAGGCGGTGTATGTACCAGTGGAAGGATTTACCATTCCAGATGATGCAGAAATTCCGCTTTGGAAATGGCATGACAAGAAGGTATCTAAATCATTAAGTTATCAGTTGCAGCAAATCGAACCGTTGCTAAAAGATGCCTCAGTGAAAAAGGTGGGGCAAAATTCGAAATATGATTGCTTGGTGCTGGCGAATTATAGGGTGGAGGTTAGGGGAGTGGAATTCGACACTATGATTGCAGCGTATGTATTGAATCCGGGGGGGCGGCAGTTGAATTTAGATGCATTAGCGTTGGAGCATTTGAATTATATTAAAATTTCCACAGAAGCGTTGATTGGAAAGGGTAAAAACCAAATCTCGATGCGGGAAGTGCTGTTGGAAAAGATTTCCAAATATGCGTGCGAAGATGCGGATTGTGCGTATCGGATTATGGGGAAGTTAAAACCGAAGTTGGAACAGGAGGGATTATTTGAATTATTTCGGGATTTGGAAATGCCTTTGATGCCGGTGTTGATGACGATGGAACAGCATGGAGTGCGGTTGGATGTCGAAATACTTGGGCAGTTGTCCGGCGAATTGGAACAGATGATGGAAGGTTTGGAACATGACATATATACTATGGCAAAACATAAATTCAACATCAATTCGCCCAAGCAATTAGCGGTGGTGTTATTTGAGGAATTGAAGCTGCCGGTAGCCAGAAAGACCAAGACGGGACCTTCGACGGATGTGGATGTATTGATGAAACTGGCAAGATTTCATGAATTGCCACAAAAGTTATTGGATTACCGGCAATTGACAAAATTAAAAAATACGTATGTTGATAGTTTACCGAAGTTGGTGAATCCATTTACAGGGCGGGTGCATACATCGTACAATCAAACAGTGGCGGCAACGGGGAGGTTATCGTCCAGTGACCCGAATTTACAAAATATCCCAATTCGGACGGAATTGGGAAGTCAAATCCGGACCGCGTTTGTACCGACCGGACCGGGGTGGGTGTTGTTGTCAGCGGATTACAGTCAGATTGAACTTCGGATTGTGGCGCATTTATCACAGGATAAGACGTTGATGGAATCATTTATAAAGAATGAGGATATACATCGGGGTACGGCAGCACGGGTATTTGGAGTCACGATGTTGGAAGTGACGCCGGAAATGAGGAGGCAGGCGAAGGCAGTGAATTTTGGGATTATTTACGGGCAGACGGATTATGGGTTGTCGGAGGAATTGGGGATTCCTAAAACGGAAGCGGCTCAATTCAAGGAAGCGTATTTTGCGAATTATCCTGGGGTTAAGGCGTTTATGGAAGAGGTGATTGAGAAGACCAGAAAAGAGGGGTACTCGATGACGATGTTGGGGCGGAAGCGGCGAATTCCAGAAATACATAGCGAGCAGTTCAATATTCGGTCGTTCGCGGAACGGACGGCGATTAACACGCCGGTGCAAGGCACGGCGGCGGATATGATTAAGGTAGCGATGATAAAGATACATCACAGGTTATTGGATGGGGGTTTCCAAGCGAAGATGATTTTACAGGTACATGATGAATTGGTATTCGATGTGCCGGAAGATGAAGTTGATAGATTGAAGCTGATGGTTAAAGAAGAAATGGAAGGGGCGGTGAAGCTTAATGTGCCGGTGGTGGTGGATTTTGGAGTGGGAAAGAATTGGCTCGAAGCTCACTAAGAAGTTGGCAAGTTTGCAGGTTGACAAGTTACCCCCCCTTTATCCCCCCCTACTTCGTAGTTGGGGAGACATTCCCCCCCGCTTTTATTCCCTTTACTGACATTGGGGGGAAGGTTGTATAGGTTTTACTTGACTGTGAAAGGGGAATATGTTATATTATTTGGATTAAGGATTTTGGATGGAAGAAAGCAAAACAGACATCGAACATAGCGGGGAAGAACTCCGATGGGTGACGCATCCGATGATGGAGTTTCCCCTGAAAGCGGTGGTATTTTGGGTGGTGTATCTTTTGGTGCTGTTGGCAGTGCGATCCGCCACCAGGGAATGGGTATTCGTTGTGCTGGCGGGGCTGATTTTGATGGGGTCGTTAAGGGGATTTGTGTTTCCTACCAGTTATCGGATAAATAATGAAGGGATTGAAATCGACCGCTGGTTTTATAAGACTCGGAAAAAGTGGGGGGATTTCCGGAGCTATGTAGTGGAACGAAATGGGGTGTTTTTAAGTCCTTTTAGTGTAAAGCATCGGATGGAGAATTTTCGGGGAGTGTTTGTTCCAACGGGGAAGTATCACCAGCAAGTGGTGGAGTTTGTGGGGAGGCATGTGGAAAGGATGAAGTAGGCAAAATTCGAAATTCGAATATCGAAATCCTAAACAATATCTAATTTCAAAATATTAAATTCAAAACAAAGACTGGATCCCGCATCAAGTGCGGGATGATAATTGTTGACCCCCCTTTTATTCCCCCCTACTGGCGTAGGGGGGAAAAGACTGGATTCCTGCCTGCGCAGGAATGACACCGGGGAGGCAGGAATGATCAAGGAGAACTTTTAGATTGGCGACGACACCTAAGGATTTGACGGAACGGCAGATAATGATGCTGGATAAAATCGCAGACCGGGTGATACGATACCGGATGGCGATGCCGGCGATTTTGTTCTTGGAATCGGTCAAACCGTTGAACTATGTGGGAAGCCAGGCGATGGTGTTTTTGGCGCCGATTGTGCATAGTATATTTACGGTTCGGGAATACGATGAAGTGCAGCAGGCGTTGGAACATCGGGAAACCATTGCTTATTTTGTGGAGGTGTTGGAAGAAAAGGAAAATGTGGTGATTACCAAGGAAAAGGCGGAAAAGCAAGCACGAAAAACGCAGAAACCAAGAAAGACCATTGTGGACCTCTTTCGGCGACATCGGGGGGAAAACGGATGATTCTGAAGAATGGAACGGTGGTCACTATGAATTCGGATTTCGAGGTGTTCAAGGGTGATATCCGAATTCAGGGGGATTCAATTCAGGAATTGGGAACCCTTTCTGCATACGCTGGTGAAGAAGTAATTGACCTGGGAGGTAAGGTAGTAATTCCGGGGCTGATTCAGACGCATGTGCATTTGTGTCAGACGATTTTTCGGAATCGGGCTGAAGACCGACCGCTTCTTCGATGGCTTAAGGAAAAGATTTGGGTGATGGAAGCGGGATTAACCCCGGAAACTATTCGGATTTCAGCGGAATTAGCGATTGCGGAATTATTGAAGGGGGGCACTACGGCGGTGTTAACGATGGAAACGGTGCATCATACCAAGGTGGTGTTGGAGGCGGTAAGAAGGGGAGGAATACGAGCAGTGGTGGGAAAAGCATTGATGGACCGGAATGACCGGGGACATCCTGATGATTGGGTACAATCCATCGAAGAATCCTTAGCGGATATTAAACAACTATGTGATGAATGGCAGGGAGCGGAGAACGGTAGAATCGGGATTTGTTTGGCACCCAGATTTGCATTGTCAGCGTCCCGGGAACTTCTTGACAAAGTTCTGGAGTTTTCTGAGGAACGGGGTTTATTGATTCATACGCATGCGGCGGAATCACAGGAAGAAACTGAGGAAGTGCGGCGGGAAACCGGTATGGGGAATATTGAATATTTTCATCAACTTGGACTATTGAGTCCGAAATTTTGTGTGGCACATTGTATTTGGGTGGATGAACGGGAAATGGATTTATTGGCTTGGTCAGGGAGTCAGGTGTTGCATTGCCCGACCGCTAATATGAAATTAGGGTCAGGAATGGCGCCGATTGCGGAGATGCGGGATAAAGGAGTGTCGGTATCGTTGGGGGCAGATGGGGCGGCGTGTAATAATACTTTGGATATGTTCCAGGAAATGCGATTGACGGGATTGATTCAGAAGGTAAGAATTGGGGCGGAGGCGCTGCCTGCCAGGGATATTTTTGCGATGGCAACATTGGGTGGGGCACGGGCATTGGGACAAGAAGATAAAATTGGGTCGATTGAAGTGGGGAAGAAGGCGGATGTGGTGGTGTTGGATTTGGATAAGCCGCATTCGGTGCCGGGGGAACAGGATATTTACACCCGGATTGTATATTCGGCGCGGGCGGATGATGTGGATTCGGTATGGGTGGATGGGAAAATGGTGGTGGATAGGGGGAAGTTGTTGACGTTGGATGAAGGGGAAATGGTGGAACGGGCAAAAAGGGTGATGATTCAATAATTCATGTGGTTATCCGACAGGGAAACTCAACAGCAAAAAAATTTACAAACCTTCATCTATTATCATAAGGAGGTTTAATAATGAAGCAGGCATTCATTATAATACAGATCGGAAATAATCAATTAGAACAAGTCTGCAAAGAAGCTATTGTTCCAGCAATTGAAGCTTGCAATCTAAATCCAAAAAGGGTTGACAAACATAATGAAGGAGGTTTATTAAAAAATGAAATAGATCAATTTATCTCTTCATCTGATATCATTGTTGCTGATCTTACAAATTCAAGACCCAACTGTTATCTTGAAGTTGGATATACCATGGGATTAGATAAATTTAGAAATCTTATACTAACAGCAAGAGAAGACCATAATCAGGATAGTCCAAACTTTGATCCCCAAAAGAATAAGATTCATTTTGATCTTGGTGGATATCCTATACTATTTTGGAATCCAGATGACTTAGGTGAGTTCAAAATTGAACTGGAGAAAATAATCAGGAAACGCCTCATAACATTGCCATCCTATGAAACTCCTGTACTAAAATTTGATGAAGAATGGCTTTCCAAACACCGAAGTATTGCTTTTCAGGGTTTGCAGAAAACCGAGATGAGAGGATTTATGGAGATAAGGATGTCCTTGACAGGTTCAAATCTAAATATTTCGCAACAGGAGTTATTAAGAGTTGCGGGGGAAGCAACAATTCACACATTCGGTTGGCCAATTGGAGTTGTACTAACAAATCCAACAAATCCAAGCGATCGACCAAGACCAACATCTGAAGGAATAGTCTGTCAAATTGATGGTGAAACTTTAGGTCGCCATTACGATTATTGGACGATCAAAAAAGATGGATCATTCTACCTTCTCAAAAGTCTTTTTGAAGACATACATAAAACGGAACTACTGTTCTTCAATACAAGAATAGTAAGAGTTACAGAAGTGTTCTTATATGCTTCAAGATTGTATAATGGTCTTAATGTATTCCCTGACACCCAGATATTAATAGGCATTAAGCATGGTGGTTTAAAAGGTAGATATATAAGTTCATCAGTGGGAGGATATTTATCCCATCACGACCAATCAAGGGAAGATGAAATTGATACAGAAATCACTACAACATTAGCTGGACTTGAAACAGACTTAGTCGAGTTAGTAAACAAAATCACACAACCACTCTTTGTTGTTTTTGACTTCTTCAAAATAGAAAAAAATGGCTTGGAAAAAATTGTAAATAGCTTTGTTGAGGGAAAGGTAATTTAAATTTAATTAATTTCGGATTTTTAGATTAGGAGATAATTCATGGCGGAAAAGGATATACAGTCGATTTTGGCAACGGATTGTGGGTCAACCACGACAAAGGCAATTCTGATTGAAAAGCGTGGCGAGGAATACCGGTTGATTGTGCGGGGGGAAGCACCCACTACGGTGGAAGCGCCGTTTGAAGATGTCACCCGAGGGGTGTTGAATTCCATTATGGAAGTGGAGGAATTGAGTGGCAGGAAGATTCTGGATGGGGAGAAGATTATATCGCCGCAGCAGGGTGACCAGGGGGTGGATATTTATATTTCGACGTCATCCGCGGGCGGAGGATTGCAGATGATGGTGTCAGGGGTGGTGTTGTCGATGACGGCGGAATCAGCAGAACGGGCGGCATTAGGAGCGGGTGCGATTGTGATGGATGTGTTGGCGTCCAATGACCGAAGATTGCCGCATGAGAAAATCGAACGGATTCGACGATTGCGTCCGGATATGATTTTATTGGCGGGTGGAGTCGATGGCGGTGACGAAAAGCAGGTGGTGGTATTAGCTGAGTTGATTGACGCGGCTAATCCACGACCACGATTGGGAATCGGGTATAAGTTGCCGGTGATTTTTGCGGGAAACATAAATGTTCGGGAGATTATTGCCAAAACCTTAGGGGCGAAGGTTGATTTGACGATTGTGGATAATATTCGACCCAAGTTGGAAGTAGAAAATTTGGGACCGGCGCGGGAAAAGATTCATGATTTATTTATGGAACATGTGATGGCGCAAGCGCCGGGATATAAAAAGCTGATGACATGGACCGATGCGCCGATTATGCCGACCCCGGGCGCGGTGGGGAATATTATGCAAGCGATTGCGGAAGAATATCATATCAATGTGGTGGGAGTGGATATCGGGGGGGCGACTACGGATATTTTTTCGGTGTTTGGGGGGATATTCAACCGGACGGTCAGCGCAAATTTGGGGATGAGTTATTCGGTATCCAATGTGTTAGCGGAAGCGGGGATGGCGAATATTATGCGGTGGGTACCGTTTGAAATTGGGGAGGAGACCCTGCGAAACCGCATCGGGAATAAGATGATTAGACCCACGACGATTCCACAAACCTTAGAGGAATTGAGAATCGAGCAAGCAATTGCTCGGGAAGCGCTGCGGTTGGCGTTTATACAGCATAAATCGTTTGCAGTGGGGTTGAAAGGGGTGCAGCAGGAACGGACGATTTCGGATGCGTTCGACCAAACTGCTTCGGGATTGACATTGGTGAAAATGATGGAATTGGATATTCTGGTGGGGTCGGGTGGGGTGTTGTCACATGCGCCACGTCGGAGCCAGGCGGCACATATGATGATCGATGCGTTCGAACCGGAAGGGGTAACCAGACTTGCGGTAGATTCGATTTTTATGATGCCGCAGTTGGGGGTGTTATCCACGGTGCATCGGCAGGCAGCGACGCAGGTGTTCGAAAAAGATTGTTTGGTTCATCTGGGGACGGTGATTGCGCCGCTGGGACAGGGGAAGGAAGGCAAAGATTGTTTGCGGATTCGGGGGAAAAAGCCGGATGGGACGGAAATAGACGAGCGGATTCCGGTGGGGGAATTGGCGTATTACCCGTTGGGGTTGGGTGAAGAAATGACGCTCAAATTGGAACCAGCTAAGGGATTCGATGTGGGCGCTGGACTGGGGCGGGATATGGATGCTAAGGTGCAAGGGGGGGTGGTAGGGTTATTGATTGACACACGGGGACGACCGTTGGGAATTCAGGCGGATATGCCGGAACGGGTGGCGAAGATTGAGAAATGGAATCGTTTCCATGACCAAGTTAAAGCAGATAGTGACGACCAAGGGATTGCAACCCGCAGAGTGTAACTGTTTAGTAGAAGTTTAGTACGGAGGTGGATGATGGGACGCTTAGGGCAGATAATCGCTGTAATCACAGCAGGTACATTAGTTTTCCTATTCTGGGGATGCGATAGTAATGGTCCGTTTGGAGGAGGGGATGGTGGTGGAGGACCGTATCCGTCATTGGGAGGGAATTGGGAATGGCAATATCCGTTGCCACAGGGAAATGATTTGCTGGCGGTGGATTTTATCAATTTAGGGTTGGGATTAGCGGTGGGGAAAGGGGGAGTTATCATTCGGACTACGGATGGAGGAAATTGGTGGCAAGCGGTAGCGCCGGTGACCAATTGTGATTTAAATGATGTGAAATTCGTAGATGAAGAAACGGCGTTTGCAGTGGGATATGAGGGTGGAGTTACGGCACAGGTGCTGAGGTCATTGGATGGCGGTTTATCGTGGGCGGTTACGGAGCTTCCGGGGATGGGTAATACAGCGGTGGTGTTGGCGGTGGGGAGTG
>Ga0315277_10005172_pt1 | contig 17256 bp, 10 predicted proteins | sample YL17G05_15_MG_FD_203695 | JGI IMG/M metagenome (GOLD analysis project Ga0315277, IMG submission 203695) | Sediment microbial communities from Yellowstone Lake, YNP, Wyoming, USA - YL17G05_15 | ecosystem: Environmental > Aquatic > Freshwater > Lake > Sediment | place: USA: Wyoming | collected... | reverse complement strand
ACATTTCCAGGGCGTGCGTGCAGGAAGTTGTCAGCAAAACTTTCGGGACTCCGATCCTCTCCTCTAAATAAGCGCTGCACCTCTTGGAGAAAACTCCATCTCCCGAGATGTGGAAATCCCGAAGGGCCGCTTCGATATACTTCAGCTCATTTCCAGAAAGACAAGGCCGGTTAAAAGGGATTTCATATTCCATAATATTTCTGCTCCCATTAGCTATCATAAACCCCGACTTGAATAAATTCAAAAATAATGTATAAAGATATTCATTCCTAATCATCGCTTTTCTTTCATCAGTTGAGCGAATTCAAAATTTGCGAACGAGAGCTTTTGCCATGAACCATCCGGGGCATCAAGATTTGCCTCAATGGCAAATTCAATTTTGACTTTTCGGTCTTTAGGGATGATGTTTTCGATCTCGAACCAGCGGGCGTATTTGGTCGTTCTGAGGGGGAATCGCTCGGCAACCCTCTCATTTATCAGAATTAAAACGCTGAATGTTTCAGCGGCATTGCGGAGATCCGGGGCCTGGTAGGGAGGATACACGGCAACCCTGAATTTGCGGGGAGCGTCATCATTCACTTGGTATATATGACTGGCCGACACGCGGTCTCCTTTTTCGGGGATCCTGGCGTGTCCCAGGGTCAGGCGGAAATGCCTCTGGCCTTCGTAGATGGACTGGATTTTCCTGAAATATTTTTTGGCCTTATCAACACGATAATTGCTGCGGAGCCGAGTCCATTCCGTCATATCGAGATATCTTCTTTCACTGAAATGGACGAAAACGTGGACCGCGCTGAAAAGAAAGCAGGCGATGGCCAGGAAGATCAGAGCGCCCTTTATGAAAACAAAAATGTTCTCTTTGATGCGGCTTTGGCTTTGGTTTGTTTGAAGACCGGGCCGGGCGCCGAGCTGTGCAGCCATGAGCATCGGAGCTATAAACCAAATGGGATACATATACCTCGGCTGGTTTTCTCCTAAGATGAGCAGCGCTCCGGAAAGAAATGACAGCGTCAGCAGGGAAGGGAATGCCCTGGGATTAATCCTGTTCGTGATCAGCATAATAATAGAGGAAAGAATGAAGGCCATCTCAAAGAACAAGACAAAGACAACATTGTGATTGGTCAGGAAGTCCGCGATCTTTTTCCCCTTTAATCGAGATGATGGAAGCTGGATGGAGCTGCCGTAATAGAAGTAAGCTTGCGATCCCAATGCGTAAAGTCTTTCCGCGCGCATTAAGTAGTTTGAAATTCGATCAAATGAATTGTAATAGGTGTCGGATAATATCTTATCGACCGCTATGGAAGAATTATACGTATTCCCATTTTTGGCGTAGGGACTGTAATTTTTCCATTGATAGGAATAATCACCTGTTTCCCAACTGTCGCTGCCTCTTAAAAAATCAAATATCGAATCCTTGAATTTCACCTTATCGCTGAGGATCAGACCGTTGGACTCCAGCAGGACATAAACTCCCTTCGACGCAAGAAACGAGAAGAATACAAAGAGAAGGATAAGATAGGCGCGCCTGTTTAAAAAAAGGGGGATTTTCTTAGGCGTATCCCTCAACGAAATCCCCCGGGTTTGAGATGCCCGGTAAGCGATAAACATCAAGACAGCCAACCAAAAGACTAGAGAGGTGCTTCTCTGGATTTCCATGAATTCCACGGATATTCCAAGAAACAGGCCTGTTATCAGACAGGCTATCCATGACTTTTTATCAACACTCAGGAGTAAGGTATCAAGCAGCCAGAGAGAGCATAGAAAGAGAAAGGCTCCAGGAATATCATGCGTGGGGATACATAAATTAAAGAAGGTCTCAGGAACAAGAAGAATCAGAAACAGGCTTGCCCGGGCGACGTTTTCACCAAACCACCTCCGTGCAAGAGAGAAACTCATAAGGGAGCTCAGCATCAGGATCAGGACATTGCCGATCTTGTAGACGAGCGGTGAATTTCCAAATAACCGTGCGAGCGGGATGAGAAACAGGAGGACTCTTTCCTGGTGCACATGAGTGATTCTTTCAGGCCAGCCGGCTGCGATCGTTTTCGTAGCAATCTTCCACATGCTTTCAAAATCAGAGACAAGCTTGACATCCATAAGGTAAACATAGGCGAGCTTAAGGCAAAGCCCGACGAAAATAGCTAAAAAAACAAATTGTTTTGTCGACATTCCTTTAAACACGGACTTCCTGGCAATAAGGACAAATAGGACGCAAATCAAAATGACATAAAGAGTGTTTATGGACGTTATGAAAAAACTCCTGCGAGATGTGAGATTATCAATATAATGAGAAGCCAGCCCTGACATTCCTTTGAACATGGGTATTGTCAGGCCTAAAAGGATCAGCAACCCAATCGAGGCGTGCATGAGGTTTTCAAAGGTAAATTTGATGGGCCTTTTAAGATGAAAGGCATAGAGAATTAGCAATGCGGCAACACCGGTGAATAATGAGATGAACATCGGGACAGCGGGATACCCTTCGAACATTTGACAAAATACTATCACATTTATTGGTTCTCTTCCATTCCGTGTGGGTTACCCAAAATTGCCGATAGGACGTAAGTCGGGATTCCGGGACATGAACCAACTCTCTGGAATTGGTATCGTGTCCCGGGAATTCCGGGGACTACCAGAAGTCGGCGTCATCGCTTGAAAAGAAAGAATCCTATCGGCAATTTTGGGGGGCAAGTCAAGGCCAATTTACTGCTGGCGGGATAGGCGATGGCCTGGAGATAGCCGGTGTGCCTGTCGCCGAACGGACCCGTTTATTAGCCGATTCCGGGAAACCAGAAGATCCGCAATATACTGAAATCGCTCAAAAACTTGAAAACTTCACTTCACAGGTTGTATATTGAGGGGGGGGCTGGCCACCATTACTAATCTAAAAAGCATTCTTTCCCATGTGGAAATTCTATATATCGGCCGAGGGGACTTGTCTTCTGACATGGGTTTGATGAATCTACCGCTACAATTTAATCTAATCAATAATACCAATCTTCTTCATCGCTGAAATAATGGATCTCTATAATAGTCTCAAGCGCGGCATTCATGTATTCAACTATCAGAAGAGACTGCCGTCGGCCGACATCCCCTCGAATGCATCCAGATGATTTTTGATATGAAAAAAATTGCTACCTGTGGTATTAGTCTAATATGAAAATATAATGTTTTTTCCATTATTTTTGGTTGTATTCTTTTTTAGGAGGTGAACATGTTAAGAAATCTAATAAAAATATTGCCCAACTTCGTGTACCAGAACTTAAAAAAACAAAAGGAAAAATTTGAATTAAGTCGTATTCATAAATTAAATTGCGAAATATCATTCTTGAAAAATACTAAGCAAAAAGAACTTGATGATATTTTTTTATCAAGTTCAATCGAAAGTGAATGGATTAAGGAGAGCAAAGAAATTGACGTTCTAAAAATTACAGATCGAGCCCATGGTGTTAACTATGGAGATCGACGTGCCCTGTATTATTTAATGAAACATTTCAATCCTAATTCAGTTCTGGAAGTAGGGACACACATCAGCGCATCCACTGCGTATATTGCTCTAGCGTTAAAAAAAAATGGTACCAACAGGAAAAAGCTCATCTCGGTTGATATTTATGACGTAAACAAATTGAATACCAAAATTTATTCGGACTTGGGTGTTACAGATTCTCCCATAGAGATGATGAGGAAAATAAATTGTGACAGCTTTGTGGAATTTATAACTTGTCCGTCTTTGGAATACATGCAAAAGTGTAACTCGAAATTTGATTTTATTTTTTTAGATGGTGATCATTCCGCTAAAACGGTGTATCGGGAAATAGGTCATGCCTCAAAGCTATTAAACAAAAATGGAACTATCCTCCTTCACGATTATTTCCCGAACTTGAAACCGTTGTGGTCAAATGGCAAAGTCCTAATTGGCCCTTATATGGCTGTTCATCGATTGATCCAAGAGGGCCTTCCAATCAACGTTATCCCTCTTGGTTTGTTGCCATGGTCAACCAAAATGAATTCAAACAGCACCTCGCTGGCGTTGTTATCAAAAAATGAGTGAAATAACCTTTTTTGGCGTTGAGGGATAGGCAACATGATGTAATGTTCCGTTCATAACCATAAGCATCCAGGTGGTTTGCCCGGAGCGCATCGACCAGAACAAGGATGATATTCGGCCGCCAGCTCGGTTTAAAGACGAGAAATCAGCAAATTAAAATAACTGAAAAAATGACTCTGCCGATCAGAAAAGGATGTTTGAGTTTCTTCACCCGCGAAAGATACTTTGAATAGATTCTCGATTCAAGGTTGAGGGGATTCCATCATTCAAGGCAAGCGAAGCCGATTTTGCTTGAAAATTGACTTCATTTCTCCCTTATGCTAATTTGCTGTCGAATTCCTATGAGCATGTCTTCCAGCCGGCTACAAACGAAAAGCCGACGGAACTTCCTGTTCCTTTTCGCTCTCGGCGTCATCCTTATCGCTGCTTTTATCCTCAGGTACAAGGCGATCAAGTTCGGCTTTCCCGCCAGAACTCACCCCGATGAGTCGGTCATCTATAAGTCGGCCGTCAATATGATCAATACCCGGAATCTCCATCCGCGGACTTTCCTGTATCCTTCATTTTATTTCTATCTTCAGGCCCTGCTCTATAAAGCGGTGTTTTTTATTGGAAAGCTCAGGGGGATATTCAAGAATTTTTCGGATGTGAACAATCTCACGCTCTACTTTTGGGGGCGGTTCTTAACGGTGGTCATCTCCACGGGGACCATATTCCTGACGTATCTCCTCGGGTGTCGTTTATTTAATCAAACAACAGCTCTCCTATCCGCTCTTTTCGTTTCTCTTTCTTTTCTTCATTTAAAGAATTCTTTCTTGATAACAACAGATTCTCCCATGGGATTCTGGGTTTTGCTCTCATTCCTCATGTCCGTTCTCATCCTCACCGGGGAGCCAAAACTCAGGCATTATCTGCTCAACGGCCTGTTTATCGGACTGGCTATAGGCACGAAATACAATGCGGCTCTTATTCTGCTCCCCCTGATCGCGGCCCATCTCTTCAAGACATCCTTTTCTTTTAAGAGTTTATTCGACAAAAAGCTTCTCCTGGCCCTGCTTGTGGTTCCCGTCGTCTTTGTGCTGACGACGCCCTATGCCGTCCTGGATTTTCCTCTGTTCTGGGATTTTCTGAAGTTTCAAAATCGGGCTTATCAAGCGTTCCCGTTCGGCATAGAACGAAACGCCGTGAGTTTCGGCCGCTATTTTTCCGGTTTGCTGGGAGGGTGCGGGATCATTCCGATGATCCTCGCGGGATTCGGCATCTTTTTCGCATTCCGGAAAAGCTTCCCGTCGGCGGTTCTCCTGATATCTTTTCCCCTGCCTTTTTATTTATTCATGGGCGCCTATCCGGTCGTTTTCATGCGGAATATGGTTGCCGTCGTGCCCTTTTTGGGCCTCCTCGGGGCATTCGGTGCTTTCCAGCTGACCCGATATCTCTGGAGATGGGGGAGCCCGCCAAAAGCATTCCGCCAAAAATTGGGCTGGGCTCTCTCGGTCGCCGTCGTCATCGGAACCGGATGGGGATTATGCAGCCAGGGACTGAAGGACTATCACCATGTCCGGGTGATAACGTTGCCAAATACCCGCTGGCTGGCCGAAAAATGGATCAAAAAATATATTCCCCCAGGAGCGCGAATCATCAAGGAAGCCTACACGGCAAGGATCAGCGGAACAATATACAAAGTTGAAGATCTGGAGGTCGGCGGCTTTGCCAAAAAAGATGTCATATACGATTTGGAAGAATTCGACTACATTATTCTGAGCAGTGATAGTTATAACCGCTTTTTCGCAGATCCCGAGCGCTATCCCGATGAAGTCCGGATATACCGGAGTATTATGTCCACCCATCCGCTCAGAAAAATCTTTATTCCCGACAATAAGACGGTTTCCGGCCCCGTGATCAGAATTCACGAAGTTCGAAAGCGGGCGTCTGTTCGAACAGGGAGGACTTCCCCCTTCTGACAGGCTGAAGCGCGGACCTTCTCTTTGATGTATCCCAACGTTTTGAGCGTGTCCATCGTTTTTTTTGTCAACGAGCTTTCGAGTGCCGCTTTTCATGGCTCTTCGTGACTATTGACACCGTCATGCGGCTGGCCATACACTTCCGGCATGGATAGGCGGGGAGATTCATCGTCCGTTGCGGGAATTCGTCACGTCCCGGAAAAAGGAAATCTTATCCTTTGTGCAATGCAGAGCGATCAATGAGAATGCGAAAAGTAGCGGTCGCTTTCTTGGTCTCTGCCGGTGCTGTTTCGCTTATAGCCCTTCTAGCCTCAGGGCTTGTCCTGGGTTTTAAAATGATTCTTCCGATGGCCGTCGTATTCCATCTGGTTGCTGTGTTGTACGCCCTGTGTTTTCTAGCGGGATTTTTCGTTATTAAAGGATTGTTATGGATCGGAATTCCCAAATCAAAAAAAATTCTTGATGAAAATGATAGGCAGCGTTTTCATTGGACTCTTTTTATTTTTTGGATGTGTTTCTGTTTGGCTTCCTGGGTCATCAATCATTTTATTTTTGATTATCGGTTCAATGGGACGAGCTTTCCGGGAAATCTTGGGATCCTGCTTTTTACAATATTTTTATTGTTGACAACCCTTGAATGGAAAAAGGGGAGATATCTATTCTTCTATTCGTCCATTCCGCTGCTTGCGATCTCTGTCGTTTCTCTGTTCCTTCCTCTTTTCACAAATGAGAAGCCCAATCCCAATAAACGTCCTTCACCTGAATTGTTGACCTCCCTCCCTTATGCAAGATGGGTTTCAGAAGAAAAAACTCCCATGAAGCTCGGCGTTGTCCAATACGACCCAGGAAGGTCATGTCCTGGTCTCAACATCTACAGCTCTCGAAGCTCAGAAACAACTTATTTAATGGATATGAAAGGGAAAATCTTACACACTTGGTCGGTCCAGAAAAATTTCAAGCGCGCCTATGAATGGGTCTATGCGGAGCTCTGCCGAAACGGAGATTTGCTGCTGATCGCCACTAACAAGATGATCGTTCGAGCCGATTGGGATTCTAAGATCAAATGGATCAATAGGTTTCCCTTCCATCACGACCTGGACATTCTGGAAAATAATGATATCTACAGTCTCTCCCATAATTACGAAGTGATCTCCCAGTCTTTTCTTCCTCTGGCTTTCGGAAATGAGTATATCGTCCTTCTTTCCCCGGATGGGATGATCAAAAAGAAGATTTCTTTGCATAAAATATTCAAAAACAAGATCCCGAAGGACGATCTGAAAAGATTAGTTGAATGGCATTTAAGTCCTAGACAGTTTGTCCGCAGAATTGGAAGAGCCATTTTCCCCCCGAGAGATGTTTTCGGAGAGTTAACTGATCTTTTTCACACCAATACCGTGGAGGTCATAAGAAAAGATCTAAATTCCATATTAAAAAGAGGCAATATTCTTATCTGCTCGCAACGTCTGGACCTCGTCGGCATCGTTGACCCCATCGAAGAAAAGTTAGTCTGGAGTTGGGGAAGAGGAGAATTAGAGGGGCCTCACCATCCGGTTCTCTTAGAAAACGGGAACCTGTTGATTTATGACAATGGGATCCGCAGAGGATATTCCCGAATTCTGGAGCTCAATCCAACGACTCAGGAGTTGGTCTGGAAATATCAAGCCGCCCCGCCTGATCAGTTCTTTTCACTCTGGGGTGGGGCGAATCAAAGATTGCCCAACGGCAATACGCTCATCACCGAATCCGATCGGGGACGCGTTTTTGAAATCACCCCAAGCGGGGAGATTGTTTGGGAATTTTTTATCCCCGAATTTCAGAAAAAAGAAAAAAGAAGGCCAACGATCTACCGGATGATGCGAATCACAAATACCAGAGATTACCCTTGTCTGAATAGGCTGGAAGAACAATCCAAATGAACCGTCCAGACGATAAGGACATTTTTAGATCAAATTTGTCTGATCCTTGAACCGGGCTCGGCGGCAAAACGGTCAAAGGTGAAAAATTCATTCTAAGGCTCGCACATCAATCGGGGGCAGGTCATTCTCTGGAATTGGTATCGTGTTCCTGGAATTTCGGGGACCACCAGAGGTTGGCGTCATCGCTTGAGAAGAAAGAACCCTATCGGCAATTTGGGGGGGGCAAGTGAAGGCCAATTTGCCGGTGACGAAATAGGCGTTTGTGGGAACCTTTGTGGAATCCGCCGTGTTAACCTCGAGATTTATGGCCTTGTTTGGGGATGACGAGTTAGTGTACGATCAGGTTTGCAACAGCACGAACATAATTTCGCCATTGGCTGAGAAGGAGGGAAGGAGCGTGACACTTGAATTTGTCCTGAAGTTCCTCGGGGTCTTTCTGGGCGTCCTGGCCCGGACGCTCCTCCCCTGGCTGCGAAAGCTGCGGGAGGGGCAAGCCCTGCGGTTTAATAAGCGCTATTTCTATTCGACCATGGGGTCGTTGGCGATAGGCTTCATCCTGACGCTGGTCATATTCCCGCAGTTGACCGTGGCCAATGACGGCTCCCCCGTCGTCGAGGCGTATTTCGAGCTGTTCTGTCTGGCGTTCGGGTTCGGGTTTGGAGGGAATGGAATGGTCATGGAGGGCAGCCAATGGGCAGCCGGGTTCGTAAAAAAGACGGAATGATCTGTCCGGAACGGCCTATCCTTCAATCCGGACGTTCTTACGTTCCGGCGACACGGTCCCTATTTTGAAGGTGAGGGAGCAGATGCCGGACCTCGTCACGCTTCAGGCCGTCGGTGACATCGGGTTCGTCGGGAAGATCCGCGATCGCATCCGCGTTCAGGAGGACGGCTATCCCTTCTCGGGCGTCGCGAAAGACCTAGCCGCAGCCGACATCATGTTCGGGAACCTCGAGATCCCGGTGCTGGATCGGGAAGACGAGGGGCACAATCCCATCGTGCCTCGGACGCTCATCGCGACCGTCGAATCGATCGGCAGGCTGAAGAGTGCGGGGTTTCACATCCTCTGCCTCGCCAACAACCACGTGATGGACCACGGGTCCTACGGGCTTCGCACCACGCGCAGAGCCTTGCGCGAGCACGATCTGCTCGCGGTCGGCGCGGGGGAGGATCTTGCGGGCGCCCGTAGGCCCGTCATCGTCGAGAAGAAGGGGCTTCGGTTCGGTTTCCTCGCCTACACCTCGTCCGCCAGCACCTGGGCCTGTCCCGGCAAGCCCGGAGCGGCGCCGATGCGGCAGGAGATCGTCGAGGAGGACATCCGCGCCCTTAGAAGCCGGGTGGACGTGCTGCTCGTCTCGCTCCACTTCGGCCTCATGTACACAGACTATCCGCGGCTCAGCGACCAGGCGCTCCTCCGCCGGTGGATCGATCTCGGGGTCGACGCGATCCTCGGTCATCACCCGCACGTCTGCCAAGGGATCGAAGCGTACGGGCGCGGCCTTATCGCCTACAGCCTGGGCGAGTTCGTCTTCGATCCGCGGGCCGGGAACGTTGTCGCGACACAGTTCGTCGCCCGGCGCACCGAGACGATGATCCTCCGCTGCCGGTTCGGGAAGCCCGGTCTCGAGGGCTGGGAGATGGTGCCGGCCCAGATCGGGACCGACCTCGCGCCCAAGAGCGCCGAGGGGGAGGACGCGACGCGCATCATGCGCCGCTTCGAGGCTTTCTCGAAACCCCTCGCGGGAGACGGGCTCAAGGCTCTCGACTTAGAAGCCCTCACGGGCTCCGTCCTCCTCGACCACGAATCGCGCGTCCTCTGGCATCACATCAGGCGCTTCCACTTCGGCTACGTCCTCGGCAGGCTCAAGAACATCCGCCTCCGTCACATCCGCATGCTCCTCGGCTCGGTCCGTCACCGGTTTGGCCGCCCGAGCGCGACGCCGCCACGCTGAGAGCGCTCCCCCACCCACGGGCGGGCCGCCAAGCGACGGCCGCCGGCGAGGACGCCCGGGCGGTCTACCCGACCCGCATCCCATGCCCCCACGCGCGCGCTGGTGGCCCGAGCCCCGTCGAGATCGTTGCCGAAGAGAGACGGGCGCGCTTCATCCCTCTGAACGGTCCGGAGCCTATCGTCGAGGAGCCGCGCTTCATTGATTGTCGAAGCGGTCTCAGCAGCCAAACCCAAAACCCACCACCCGCCCAGCCAACGCTCTTCGATTCATGATTTTTTGGGGGAAGTCCTGTCAAGGCTTCATTCGTCTTGACGTCGATTGTGGTTCGGGTTAGTATTTCCAGCGTGATGGGCACTTGATTCCGAACGTAAAGGCGGGGAAAATGCCGGGAGAGAGAAAAGAAATTCCTGTCTTTGTCGAGCCATTTCCTGCACATGGGCAGGAGGCACCCATGAGAGCGGAGAAGGATGGCCCGGCAAAAGCATTCTCGTTTGCGAAGCCTGCGACATGGCTGGCCACGGAAAAAAGAAGCTGGCTGCTCCTGGGCATCCTGCTTTCGCCTCTTCTGTATTTTGTGATGTCCGAAGGCAGAGGTTTATTCCTTGCGAAACTCGGCCCGGGGATTGCCAGCCTGCTAGGAGGTTGGTTCATCGCCCGTTCGTCCCGCTGGAACGCATTCGCAGAAAGGATGGGGCCTTTCTGGAACAACAACTTTTGCATAGCGGCCGTTGTCATTTTGTACATGGTCATAGTCTTGGGCCTTTCGCCGCGGGCTTTTCGCACCAATGACGATATGGGTATCCTGTTCGATATCAGGGGAGGGTTTGCCGTCAGTTACATGAGCCTGATCCTCGGCCGGTGCCTGGGTCTCCTGTACGGCCTGGCTCCGTCATTTCCGTTCTATGGCATTTTTCTTTATTTCATGCATGCGTGCAGCCTTTACCTGTTCATCAAAGCCTTCTCGCGCCTCAGGAGATTTACCGCCTGGTTCCCGTTCTTCCTGATCGCTTATCTTTCCTTGTATGCGCAGTTCCTGATGGAGGTTAGTTATAATAACGCTTCTTTCATGATCGGCATCAATGCTCTGATGTATTGCGTCAGCAGGCTGATGGAAGGGGAAAGACGGACGGTTGTCTTCATGATGTCAGGCCTTTTATTCGCTTTCTGCTTCATGGTCCGCAAAGAGGTTCTTCTCGGGTTGCTGCTCTTCTCAGCGGTTATATTCGCATGGCTTCTGATCAGAGACAAACGCTCATGGAAAGGGCTCGCTGTCTTTTTCATCCCGGTCATGCTCATTTTTTCGGCGGAAAGGCTGATGGTGCGGTATGGTGTCTCGGAGACGTACAAGGCCTTTCAAAGGTTCAATTCTCTTCGCGGGGCATTGCACGGCTTCCCCATTCTCAACCAAAACAAAAGGAACCCCCGCCTGCTCATGGCCAACGGTTGGACAGAGAATGACATGGCCCTATTCAGATACTGGTTTTTCCCGAATGAGAGGAAGTTTAACGAAACGACGATGAAGAATTTTTTCGTTGAAAAACTGCCTGGCCACGCTATCAGACCGAAGGAGATCATAGCGCAGACGGGCTATCTTATAGATGAGTATCATATCCAGTTCTTCCTTCTGGCCTCGCTTCTTGTCCTGACGGTTTTATTGACAAGGTTCAAAGAGAACAAGTTCATCCTCCTGAATGCTGTTTACATTCTGGCCGGTATGCTGGCCATGGAATTGTTCGCGAAACTTCCCAACCGTATCGGCGATCCGCTTTTTCTCCTTCCCCTGGCATCGACTGTTCTGTTCGTTTTTCGGGGCGGTGCAAATGTTGAGCCTCGGAAGCCATGGAACAGGCCATTATACGCTTTTTTTATCGCCTGCTGTATGGCCGTCCTGTCGCTCAATGGCATTGGGCACGCGCGAAAGGCCGAATATCTGACCTCAATGCTGAAGAAGGAAAGGGCCATCACGCAAAGAATGAATGCCGAATATTCCGGCGCCTTATTCCTGGCGCAGATTTGGCCCTGGGCGCAATACATAGACCCTCTGAGGGACTCCAGCGACACTTTTGAGATCATCCCGTCCGGCTGGGAAACTTTTTCCGAGAGGTTTTATGATATCATCGGACGCCGCGTAGGAATAAAGCAAGGATATGATCTTTTCCCCTGTTTTTTTAGGTTGAAGAACGCTTATCTCATAGGGAGAACAAATTTTATAAGGGGTTCTATAAACCATTATCTGCGGGAGAATTACGGGCTTCGGTGCAAATTCGTCATGGTCGATATGCTCGATAAATCCACCGCGATGTTCAGGGTGTTTGTTAGGAAAGCCGATTGGCGAAGACACAGGACTTCCCCCAATAAATAGATCAGAATCGGTCTAAGTTGTTATTTCCATTCAAATTAATCAGGAACGATATCTGGAAATGAAAACGGTTCATCGCCGATATGATCCATGGCATCCTAACGTTTCTCTCGGACTTTCTTAATGATTATTTTATAATAGTGGTGACAGACTAAGCAGAGGAACAACAGAGATGAAAAGATTCGTCAACCGCGGAGGACTCCTTTTGTTCCTAATCCTATCGATGTTCACGGCCTGCAGATCGGGAAGATCTCCTGAATCCGATTTGAAGGACTATAACATTATCCTCATCTCCATCGATACGCTGAGGGCGGACCACCTCCACTGTTACGGCTATGAGCGTGACACCTCACCCAACATCGACCGTGTCGCCTCAGAATCCATCGTGTTCGAGAACGCTGTCAGCCAATCCGCTTGGACGCTTCCCGCTCATGCCTCGATGATGACCGGACTGCTCCCGTCCGAGCATGGATTGATCTTCTATAATGGTGAGGGCTTGGACAACAAGAAAGAATTCGGGACTTTGGATGGGAATATCACAACCCTGGCAGAAATCCTAAAGACTTTTGCATACACGAACGTCAGCTACAACGGAGGGGCTTGGGTTGATCCGGCTTTTGGGCTCAGCCAGGGTTTTGATCTCTACAGGTGGGGCGGCCGCTATTTTAAATATAATGTTCCCAAGTCCATCGACTGGATCAAAGCCAATCCGGGCAAGAAATTTTTTCTTTTTCTCCATGCTTTCGATGTCCATGCTCCGTACAATGCTTCGCCTGAATTCAATGTCTTTTACAAATACAGGGGCCCCTCCAAGGCGGAAGAAATCACCTTGGATATGATCAAAAGCCTGGAGAGCCCCGAATACGAGTACATCGTCTCACAGTATGATGCCGGGATCCGCCGCGCCGATCATGAGTTGGGCCAGCTGTTCAAGCTGCTCGATAGAAGCGGATTATCGGAGAAGACGGTCCTCATCATAACGTCCGATCACGGGGAAATGCTGGGAGAACGCGGCAAATGGGACCATATCTATCCTTTATACGAGGAACTCATCAGGGTTCCGCTGATCATCAGGATCCCGGGCTTAAAAAGCTCCGCCATCAAAGGTCAGGTCCCGGCCATGACAAGCATCCTTCCCACGGTCCTTGACATCCTTGGCATTCCCTTTGACAAGGACATCATGAAAAACAGCCTGATGCCTCTCATCCGGGGCCGAGATGCCCGTTTCGATGTGATTATCAGCGAGACCGGTAAGATCAAAAGGCACCGCCTCTGCAGGGCCATCCGGATGGAGAAATGGAAACTGATCTATTATGAAGAAGCGAATGAAAAGCCCCGGATTGAGCTCTTTAATCTGGAAAACGACCCGGAAGAACGACATGAAGTCTCCAGCAAAAACCCCCAGGTCACCAAAGGGCTTTTGGACAGGCTCCTTAGCTTTCAGGGCAGCCGCCGATACGAGACAATAAAAAAGAAAATCGACCAAAGAACCCTCGAACAGCTCAGATCCCTGGGTTACATCCAGGATAAGTAAAGGACTTAAAGGCCGGGGTTTCATCCCTGATGCATCATCCGGCTTTGGCTTCCCCTTTTATTGGCGGATTTATTTCCTTATGATCTCCTCGTCGATCTGTCCAATGGTCTCGGCAAAATGTCCATCCGCCCAAAAGCTTGAGCTACTCCCCAAAAATTTGACAGGTGGCTTAGGTACATTTTAAGGCCAAGGTCGCTCTGGAAGCGGCCATGGGGGAGAAGACAAAAAAAACTGGCTTTTGGGCATCGGGGCGGCTAAAATGGTCACGGCAGGCGGTCCGGGAATACACCTTCAGAAGGAGCCCCAACTGTCCAAAGAATGGGGGTCAGTACAGGCTTTTACTATGATGTTTTTACGGAGCATGGATATGGGACGGAAGAAACCACGGAGCACGTCGTCGTCGGCCCTTTTTTTGATTCTGTTGACAATCCTTTCGGGATCCTGCCGGAATCAAAGGAAAAACCCGGATTCCCCCTCCCCGAGCCTGCAAAATGTCATTCTGATATCGCTGGATGACCTGCGGGCGGACAGGCTGGGCTGCTATGGCAATCCACGACCCGTTTCGCCGGTCATGGACTCCCTGGCGGCACATGGGGTTCAGTTCAACCAGGCCTACACAGCCTGGCCCTTTACCCCTCCCGCCCATATCGCTATGCTGACCTCGCTCTATCCCTCGGTTTTCGAGATTCCGCTCGATCCGGGCCAGGATACCCTGGCTTCCGTTCTCAACCGCTGCCGGTGGAAGACCGCCGCCTTTACCGGAGGGGGATTCATGTCCTCCGATTACGGCACGCTGAACGGGTTCTCCTTCGTCGATGACGAAGTCTACGGCCCAGGGGCGTTGGAAAAACGAGCCGGGCGGTGGCTGAAAAAGAACGCCGGGAACAAGTTTTTCCTCTTCCTGCATACCTATTATCAGCACGTCCCCTTTGAGGCCCCGGAAAAAGACTTCGACCGGTTCAGGGATCCCGCCTACGACGGCCCCGTTGAAAATACCGGGGAGAGCACCAATGCCTTTATCGACCGGGCCAATACACGGGCCATCGACGTCACCGACGCCGATATAGCCCAGCTGTTTGCTGTCTACGACGCCCAGATCTGCCGCCTGGACGAATTCATCGCCTCCCTGATCGGGGAGCTCAAAAGCCTGAAGATAGATGACGAGACTTTGGTCATCCTGACTTCGGACCACGGAGAGCAGTTCTTCGAGCACGGCTATATCGGCCACACCTCCCCCCGTCACCCCACCTCGGACGTATCCATCAGGGTTCCCCTGATCATTCACGTGCCGGGCAGGACTGAGGGCAGAAAGATTGACTCCCCTGTCGAACTGATAGACATCCCTCCGACCATTCTCGGCCTCCTGGGGCTGGATCCCCCCGAATTTTTTCAGGGAACTAACCTCGCTCCACTCATCACTGGAAAAAACATACAGCTCAAGCCTGCCCGGCAGGCCGTCTTTCAGAGCTACGATAAATACCAGGGCATTCGAACAGGTGACTGGAAGCTGCTGCTAAATCTCGAATCCGGTGACGTTCACCTCTACGACCTTCAGTCTGATCCAAAGGAACAGAACGACCTCGGCGCCGACCCGGACAAAGCTGACGTCATCGCCAGACTGCTGAATGACTTGACTGCGTTTCAGGACCGGAATGAAGCCCTCAAAAAGAAACTCAACCTCTCGAGCATAAAACTGGCCGAAGGAATCCCATCCGAGCCCCATGAATTCGATGCCCACACCCGTCTTCTCATCCCCTGCGACGATTTTTCCTTTGAACTTCTCGATAATAAAGAACACCGGAAGATTCCTTTTCAATCGAAAGATGCGTCTTTCAGCGAAGGCCTCTTCGGTAGGGCGTTGAAACTTTCCTCCGGAACGGAATTCCGGTTTCCGATCGAAACTCCCCTGACGGAAGAAGAGGGCTCTTTCGAATTATGGATTCGTCCCGGTTCAGGAATAGACAAGTTTCACAAAATACTGGACATGCGCTTTGACGGGCAGGGAGAAGGGATGATCCTGTCCCTCTCCCATATCTGGAGCGGACGCTTCGCCCTCGATCTTTCCGGCAAAGGGAGTTCTGACGGGGATATCCGTATGACCGGCATGATCAGGAGGACAAACTGGAACTACCTCCTCATCGCCTGGGATAAGGAAAAAATCTACTTCTTCATCGATGGGACCCTGACCACCTGGATGAAAAACAGCCTCGAACATTTCCCGCCGCGGTCCGCCATCAAAAATCTGACCATCACCGGTGAACTCTGCCTCCTGGACGATATCCGCCTCTCCGATCAATCCCGGGTCATCAGAAAAAGCGCGAATAAATCGATCAGCCCGGAAGTCCGGGAGCGGCTGCGGTCACTGGGGTACATCAAGTAGGCCGTATCAATCAGAACCCTTATCCTCGGACCCTAAATTGCCGATAGAAAATGCGTTTGGAAGGAGGAGAAAAGACAATGCCGGGTCTTCATCTTGTTTTCAGTGAAAACCAGTTGTCCCGTTCGCATATCGTGGATAGTTACGATGACTTGAAATATAAAGACGGTTACGAAGTGAATGAGTACCATCGTGACGCCCATACGGCGATCGCCTTTTCGGGTTATAAGGACTATCCGAGAGAGGTTTACGAAGATGAGAATACGCTGTGTGTGTGTGAGGGGTTGATTTACGATAAGACAGGCGATGAAACAAAACGTCGTCTTCTGGAAATAGCCGATGATTATTTAAAAAACCGTGATTTTAGACGAAGCATTAAGGATTTTGTCGATACTTCGGATGGGGACTTTCTTGTTTTGCTGGACTTTAAAAAACTCGGCGAGATCATCGTTTTTAACGATCGTTGGGGAAGACTTCCCACTTTTTATACTGTTCAAAAAGATTTATTTGTTTTGTCACGGGAGATGAAATTTATCGCTCATTGGGTTCCGACCATCGAGTTTGATCGGTCTACCATGGCGGAATTCTTCATGTTCGGATACAACCTCGGCAGCAAGACGTTGATTAGAAGCGTTCGAAGGTTGGGACCGGCTTCCTTGATACGGAAAAGCATCTCTGCGGAACGGCTTGAGGTTTCTTGTGAAGAATTGTTGCCTGTAAATTTTGACACGATAGATTCGGGATTAATACGAGGAGAGAGCATCCAAAGGTGCGTGGCGTTATATCGGGATTCCTTGGACGCGAGAATGCGCAAGGTCAAGGAAATAGGATTGAATATCGTGGTTGATTTGAGCGGGGGATTCGACACTCGGACTGTCTTTGTTGGCCTTTGCAAAATGAGCGTGGACTTCACGTGCTGCACCGATCATCTGGCCGCCCGCAGTGAGGTCAAGATCGCACAACAGTTGTGCGATCGGTATGGCAGAAAGCTGCTGGGATTTGGAGCCCGTAATCCCGCCGATGATATCCCCGTAATGCGTCGGCTGACCTATCTAACCGACTGTATGGTGAATTGCCGGCTCACCATGTCTTCCTATTATGATATCAGGGAA
>Ga0315277_10005171_pt1 | contig 17259 bp, 14 predicted proteins | sample YL17G05_15_MG_FD_203695 | JGI IMG/M metagenome (GOLD analysis project Ga0315277, IMG submission 203695) | Sediment microbial communities from Yellowstone Lake, YNP, Wyoming, USA - YL17G05_15 | ecosystem: Environmental > Aquatic > Freshwater > Lake > Sediment | place: USA: Wyoming | collected... | reverse complement strand
CGTAGATCTCATGTTCGTGATGTTTTTGCAGTCGTTCCAAGTTTATTTGATTCATTTTGTACTCAAGATCTACTTTTGTATCTTGAGAGGATACATCCGAGTAAGCCTGTCCGATGTTGTTGTTTAGGGTTTGTACGAGTTCGGTGCGTTTTTCCTGTAAGTAGGCTCCGGTCTTTAATATTTCATCAGTCCAAAAGGATAATTCATCACCACCCCGGCCCGCGCCCCCTGAACCCATTTTATTAATTTTTTCCAAAACTTTGTTTCTTTGTCGAACGGCTTTTGAATAAGTTGTGTGTTCTTTCTTGTATTTTTGGTCAACTTTGCAAAGCAGATCGTCTAAAAACTTTCTTCTTAAAGCAGGGGAGCCGTTAAAAAGATCCAAATCTTGGGGGCAAAAAAGTACGGTGGAAAAATATCTGGTAGTTTCGTAAATTGGCTTGGATGTGCCGTTAACCTTAAAAGTTTTTTGACTAAAGTTTGTGTACGGACCACTTTTAACAATGATTATCTCCAGTGCCTCTTCGCTACTATCGTCCGATACAGTCCCACAAACCCTGCAAAACTCTCTATCGGGCGACGGTGGGGGGGCGTCGCGGCGGCTCGTGTCGTGGGCGGCGAGATCCGGAACCCGCGACGCGAATGCTGCGACGCCCCCACTGTCCTCGTTATGGTGGGGGATTTGGGGGTTAAGGATCATCTCCTGATCGTAGCGGGCTCTAAAGGATTTTCCTGTGGATAATAGATTTATAGCCTCCAAAATGTTGGTCTTACCCGATCCGTTCGGTCCCACAATAAGATTTACGCCGTCAATAAAGTCAAAACTAGCCAACCCGTGGTTTCTAAATCTTGTCAGTTTAAGGTTTTGAATAGTCACTTTTGGCAACTGGGGCAAAAATAAGTTCCTCGCCCGTTAATTTTTTTGTACTCAACTTTAGTTTTGCACCTGGGGCAATAAGCTTTTCCATAAATTCTAAAATGTTTTTGGTGACTGCCAGGTTGACCAAAGATATCCACATAAGCTTCGTCGGGCAAAGTGGCCCCGCGGTGTAAAATTCCCTCCGTTAAGATCTCTTTTGCCGATTTGAGTAAATCCGTTGACCTTTTTATATCGAGCTCGCGGGTTTTAGTTTCGGGATGGATTTTAGCCATCCATAGTGCGTCCGTAGCGTAAATATTGCCCAGTCCAGCTACAATTGTTTGTTCCAACAAGGCGTGTTTTATAGTAGTGTTTTTGGATTTTAATCTCTCCATAAAATCACCGGGCAAAATCTCCTGCATTATCATATCGGGTCCGTACTTTTCTTTAAGGCCCTTTATCTCCTGCCCGTTCCAAACTCCCACTTTTCCAAACATTCTGGCATCGCAAAACCTTAAAGCTAAATTTTTCTCCTTGTTTGATAACTTAATTTGGATCTTTTGATGCGTGTCTTTGGGCGACTTTGTGTCTCTTAGCAAAAGTCTTCCCGTCATAGCCAGGTGAAAGGTTAAAAAGTCACCTGAATTCAACTTAATAACAATGTTTTTACTGACTCGACCTACCTTGTCGATACGCGATCCCACGAGCTTTTGTGAAAAGTCTTTGTTATTTGGGTTAACTTTATACCCGTTTTCTATTTCTACCCCGTCGATGGAACAACCTTCAATGTTTTTCTTTAAATCAGAGGCAATAGTGTGGACTTCAGGAAGTTCGGGCATTTTGCTTCTCCTCCCATTTGCGAGTAACAAAGTCGCCAAACTCTTTTTTGAATCTTTCCGCGCTAAATTTTTTGGTCGACTCCTGTGCTTTTAACCCGTTGTACCTTCCCGCATCGATGTTTTTGTCAAATTCCGTTATTTTATGCGACAATGCTTCTGCATCCAAATCGTCAAAAAACATCCCTGTTACCCCATCATCTACGATCTCTAAGGGGCCGCCGGATCTGTGACACAAAACAGGTTTTCCGTACGAAAGCGCTTCTGCCACCACGATTCCAAAATCCTCGTAGTCGGTGGGGAACACGAATCCCTTACAATTGGCCAGCAAGTCCGCTTTTTCGTCATCGCTCACAAATCCCAGCATCTCCACTGTCCCGCCCTTTTCCCCAGCGAGCGTTCTTAATTCGGCTTCTTCCTTTCCCGTACCGGCGAGTTTTAATTTTAGGTGGGCCTGCCCCGCCATCGGCGGGGTCTTGTTAAACGTCCGGACCAGTAAATCGATGTTTTTATAAGCGGCAAGACGTGAGATGCAAAGATAATAGCCTCCTTTATCATTGGGCGGATTCCGCGGCGATTCGAGGAAGTCGCGAGCAGCGGGGCGGGGACCCGCGACGAGAATGCCGCGGAGTCCGCCATTAACATCCACAGGTGGATAAATAACCACCGAATCCCGTCTGTAAAACTTTTTTACTCGTCTTGCCACTTCTTGTGATATTGAAAGTATAAAGTCGGGGCGTTGGGCGGCGGAAAAATCCCAGAGTCGCAAAAAATGGTCAACGACCTTTAAAAATGGTTTATAGTACCAAGCATCCCTTTTTTGACCTTCGGTGGCGTAGCCGTACAAAAATCGGGGTGGGGTGTAAATGTAGGTTACATGAAGCTGCCGGGGGTTTGTAATAACGCCTTTTGGCCACGCCGTGCCCTCGCTAATAACTATGTTGTACTCTCTTAAGTCAAACGACTCAAAAACCAGCGGCATTAAAAACGACGCATAATTAAATAATTTTTGTACCCAAACGGGCTTCTTGCCAAGTCCGGAAAAGATCTTTTGCTCTAAAATTTTCTGACTAATATTATGAGGTTTGTAGTATCCCGTAAAAATGTCCGCCGTAGGAAAAATGTCCAAAAGTTGTTCTAAAGTTCTTTCAGCCCCACCATATTGGGTGAGTTGGTCGTGAATTATGGCAATTTTTAGGTCGCTAAAATTTTTCATCAAAATATTATTGCACATGCGCGCGATTTATGCTTTTATGTACATATGCCCACAAGTAGAAGAATACCCAAAGGTTTTGCCAGTCCCTATTTACTAATTGTCGCGCTCGTTGTTATCGGCGTGGGGGTGGCGGTGTTTGCAGGGTCAAAAAATTTTGCAGGATTGGTGCTGGGCGCAAAAACCCGTTCGGAAAATATTTATCAATACAAAACCAACGGAATTAAAGTTACGGTGATCTCCCCAAGTTCTTCTTGGGATTTAACGGAATATTTGTGCGACACTAAAGAGCAGTGCCAAACGTCTTCCACCAGCGGAAAATGGTGGGCCACGGTGAGCGGTGCTCCCACAACGGAAGACGGCCACGAAGTTTTTATTGAGAAAGCGGCAGGTTGGACCGGGTATGGGTTCTTGAGATTGGAGGTAAAGTCACCTAACGGAGTGCTGTATCGGCTGCTTGATACACAGGAAACCTCTGCGTTTGTCGACACTACAGCGCCCGTTACGAGCCTGACTTTTAAAGAAGTAGAAAAAAATTAGCAGCCAGATGGAATTAATACCAAGAAATTCAGTTTTATGGGAGTATCTTTCTTCCGAGCAAAAAGGTTTAGTTGAAGACGGCGAGCTTTTAGTAGAGTACGCGCACAAAATGTCCCATGGGGTGTCGGACTACTCTTACTTGGTATTTCCTTTTTCCAAGGCCTACGAAGGTTTTTTGAAGAAACTTTTTTTGGATATGAAACTTATGCGGCCCGAAGACTATTACGGCGAAGATGTTAGAATTGGCAAAATTTTGAATCCCCATTTTGTAAAGGAATACGGCTCTGTTTATAACAAGGTCTGCAAAAAAGGCTTTGAAGACGGAGAAAATAAAGTGGCGGAGAGACTTTGGGATACCTGGAAAAAAGGCCGCAATTTGGTTTTTCATTATTTTCCTCACAATTTTAGGAGACTTTCTTACAACGAGGCAAAAGAGATCATTGAGGAAATTATTAGCTCGATGACTTTTGCCATGGAAAAGTGCGATCTGCCCTTAAACAAACCGGAAAGTGTGGATTCTCTAGCTCCTGCATGAACTGCATATTCGCTCGCCCTTTTCGGAACGGGTCCTGATCTCCTGCCCGTTCCTCAAATTGCGCGCGAATATGCTGCTTTCGCGTTATAATTCCCCCATGTCGGACAAAAATGTCAAAGTAGCGGTGGGTTTAAGCGGAGGTGTGGACTCTGCGGTGGCGGCGTACCTGCTTAAGTCGCAAGACTACCAGGTAACAGGCGTGCATATGCAGTGTTGGGAGTACATCAGTGAAACCTGCAAGGGCAATGAGGATAGAAGCGACGCGGTAGCTATTTGCGGTCAATTGGGAATTAAGTTTAAGTTTTTGAACTTTGAAACTGAGTACAAAAGGAGAGTGATCGACTATTTTTATGCGGAATACAGGGCCGGACGCACGCCTAACCCGGATGTTTTGTGCAATAAGGAAATCAAGTTTGGACTTTTTTTGGATTGGGCTATGCGCGAGGGTTTTGATTATATAGCTACCGGCCACTACGCTCGTGTTGTCGGGGAGGGTGCCACAGCATTTTCGTCGCGGGTCCCAGATCTCACCGCCCGCTCCGAAAGCTGCTGCTGCACCCTCCCAGCACAACCGCCTCTACATCTACTTAAGGGTGTGGATGAGAGCAAGGATCAGTCGTACTTTTTATACAGGCTAACGCGGGAACAGCTTTCCAAATCGCTTTTTCCCATTGGCGGAATGAAAAAGAGCGACGTTAGAAAAATCGCTAAAGAGCAAGAACTGGTGGTGGCGGAAAAGGCGGAAAGCATGGGTATTTGTTTTGTAGGCGAGGTCGACATTAATAAGTTTTTAAAGCGGGAAATTACGCCCAGGCAGGGCGAGGTGATTTTAAAATCAACCGGAGATGTTGTAGGCACGCACGAGGGGGTTTGGTTTTACACTATTGGGCAAAGGCACGGCTTTGAGATTAAAAAGTATGTGGGTTTGCCGCTGTACGTGGTGGGTAAAGATGTTGAACAAAACCGGCTTATTGTTGGATTTTACAATGACTGTTTGCGCGACTCTTTTACCACCTCGGACACATACTTTATTAGAGGCGATTTCGAGGATGCTGATCAACGGGATTTTACCTGCGATGTACGAATCCGCCATCTTGGCCAGCTTTATAAAGCGCAGGTAACGCTGTCGGATGGTGGCACTGCCAGCGTCAAGCTTGAACAGCCCGCTTTTGGCGTAGCTCCGGGTCAATCAGCCGTCTTTTATATAGGCGACGAAGTATTAGGCGGGGGTATAATATCTTAATTTGTATTGAACAAATATTGACTTCCGGATGTTTTTATAGTAAACCAAACCCATAAACGCCTCAGCCAGTGCTCAACAGCCCGCTGAGGTTTTTTTAAAGCCTGATTTCAACTGCCTCGATAATCTACTCCGTTGCAATGGTAAAAAGCGATCCGTTTAAGGCAATTTCGTCTTTAAACAGTCCCGAAGTGTCAACCCGAAGAAGCGGGGAATCTTTAGCGGGTTCGTAGTTTTCCGCTTTATCCGACGATTTAAATAAAACTGCGTAAACACCCTCTTTTACCACCTGCGTTTGTGTTACATATTCTTCCCATGAGTTTCCCCCATCTGTTGAGTAAAATGATTTTTCGATCCCGGATCCGCCCTCTCCGTCATTTGCGCTTAAAGTTATTGTAGGCGACTCGGTATACCAGATTCCGTCTTTTTGTCCCGTAATAGCGATGTTTGTTTCAGGAGGGTTGGGGTCGGTTTTTTGCCCTACAACCACAAACTCGGAGAAATGGTCCGTTAAGGCTTCAAGTTTTTGGTCAATGGGGTTCCAGGTTGACGAAAGCGATTCCCACAACAGGATAGCGGGGTTAAAAAATGCTATGCGGAGAGTTGCCGGATCGATTCCGTTTAACGCCGCGTTTGATAAATCGTAGATGATTTTGATTGGTTTAGTAAAGTCGGATAAACCTTGTTTCAGTTGGTCCAGTGCGGTCAATTTGAAAGACGTATGCATAAGGGCTTTTAAATTATTTTCAAGAAAGGCCGTATTAGTGGAGGTCCGCGGGATTATTTCTATTGTGGCTGGAGCAGGGAAGCTGCCTTCTTCCGCTTCCAGACTGATAGGGTTTTGCTCAAGCGCCAATGCGTCGGATGGGCTTACGTAGCAATATGTGGGACTCGGAAGTGATGCCCACAAAAGCGGACTTGCGTTTCCTGAATGCTCACCCAAGGAGTCACTCCAGGTATAGGTTTCCCAGGGATCGTCCGCTGTTTCGTCTTGCCAGGAATAAGGATCCGTTTTTCCGTCCGGATAGTCGTTTGAAAAAGCGCCGTCCTGCCCTTTATCTTGGGTAACGGCAAAATGCAGGTGCGGACCGGTAGTGTTTCCCGTGAGCCCTACAAGTCCTACCACGTCTCCTTTGTCAACCCAAACGGGTTCTGCGCTTAAGGTAAATAAACCGTTTTTCTGTAAATGCATGTATGTTGTTTGGTATCCGTTTTGGTGGTCAATTTTTACGGTATTTCCGCCCAAAGGCGAGTATTGATAAGTTGCCAAGCCGGACGCGGGGGCCAGAAGCTTTGTGCCGTACAGAAGTCCAAAATCGTAACCATCATGACTTGAGTAATACAGTTGGGGCGGAGCTTCTTTCTCGCCTAAAAAGTTAAGCGTGGTAACTTTTTCCGCTTCTGGCTCCGAGTGAAGATAATACCCAAGGAGCGGGTAAGAGTGGTCAAAGTAGCTTGTTATAGACTGGAGTTGTTCCGTGGGGCTTGAATCCTTCCATAGCGGCCCTAAAAATGCCAAGGTTTTTAGCTCATCAGCTTTTATGGCGTATCTTTGGATTCCGTTTCCAAAACCGGCGGCAAAAAGATAGGCGGGTTTTGTGTATAGCCAGGTGAGACCCGTGAGAGGCTGAGTATTTGCAGGACTGTTTAGGTGGGTGCTTTCCCAGCTCAAGCCAAAATCATTGGATTCATATACCTGGTACGATCCGTTGGACTCTTTTTTTGTAGCGTACGCCCGTTTGTTATAAAGAATTACGTTTCCCACTTGCGATGTGGCCCAGGGTCCGTAGAGGTTCCAGTTATCTCCGGCGTCGGTGGATCGGTAAAGTCCGTACCTTGTTCCTGCCAAAACCACCTTATTGTAGACAGCAAAACTGCCGGCCGCTTTGCCGGTGAGGGGTGGTATCTCCTGCCACAAAGACCCTCCGTCCAAAGATTTATATGTTTTTACGTACGTTCCTGCCAGGCAAAAGGTGCCGGAGCATTCAAGTCCAGTAATGTCTTTGTCAGTTCCGGTTACCGTAAGGGTTTGGGTAAAGTCCGCGCCGTTGTTTCGGGAGGTCCAAATGCCGTTATACTTGGTTCCCACTATTACAGTATTGTCCGTTAGCGCTACTTTAAGGCCCGCGTAATTCGGGCCCAGGTGTTGCCAGGTCAGACCCTCGTTAGAGGAACTAAAGAGTCCCACCTCGCCCTGCGTTTCGTAATATGTGGCCGCGTAGATAACACCCTCACTATAGGCAAGGTCCGTTACACCTCTGTCCGTCAGGCCGGACATGGCCCAGGTTCTGCCAAGGTTCTTGCTTTGGTAAAGGCCGTTGTAAGCGCCGTACCAAGACTGCGTGGCGTACTGCCCGGCATAAACGGCATAAGGGGTGGTCAGCAAAACATTAACGGACTGGGATGAAGGAGCCACACTTTGCCACGTTCCAGCTTCTTGCGCTCTAGTTTCCAACGTTGTGACAATAAGCATCGATAATGTTAAGATGGCGATAAACGCAATTCTGCGCATGTACAAAGTCTGACCGAGAAATTTAAAAATACAATGGGGTTTTCTCTAATATAGATAGAATTTTGACATCCTAAAAAGATGATTTACAATACCAGACATGTTTTCCATGTTGGATACTCAATATAAAAATCCCGCCCTGAGAAAGGCGCATATTGACGGCATATTCTATCTTCTCAAGAATCTTGCTCCACTCCGTAGTTCCCAGCTAGCTTCGCTTACGGGACTTCCCAAGGAAACCCTGCGCGCGTTCAAACTGTCGGTTAAAGACCTATTAGAGGTCCCCGAAGGGGATAATTTGACTCTAAGCGAGATTGGTAAAGCCTTTGTAGCAAAGGAAAACCCCCAGCCCTTTAAATGGTCGCTCTTGGAATATAGCGACAAAGAGCTGGAAGAAAAAATTTTAGAGGTACGAAAAACTTGTTCCAGCGATCCAAAAAGGGAATATGATCAATTTTTTGCCTCGGCTACAACTTCTGCCTCTAAGGCTTTAGTGGTAAAGGACAAGGGTCTTTTGTATAACGGAGCTAAAACTGCCCTTCTAGGCGACGACGACTTGGTCTCGTTAGTATTGGCCTTAATTAATCCGGCGCTGGACATTACCGTTTTTGAGATCGACCAGGATATTATTGCTACCATCACAAAGGGCGCTGAGCTTTTGGGTATAAAAAATATTCAAACAATCACTTACGACGCTAGAAACAGCCTGGAAAAGCGTTTTATTAATGAGTTTGACGTAGTATTAACTGATCCTCCTTACACAAAATCTGGGTTTGGGCTTTTTCTTAAACGCGCCGTCGAGCTTGTGGGTTACGATCAAAGGTTGCAAAAAGGAAAGTATATTTTTATTTATTACGGCGCCTCCTTTAGATCGCCGGAGAGGTATTTAAAAGTCCAGGAAGTGATAGGCCGTTTTGGGCTGTGGCAGGAGGATGTTTTATATAACTTTGCTAGGTATACCGGCGCGGAGTCTGTAGGCAATGCCAGCACGCTTTACATTTTGCAAACCACGCCGCATACCAACGCCCAAGCAGTGCTTTCTCCGCAAACCATTTATACCTTTGAGGTACAACAGGAAGAAAAATTTCCCTACGTGGACCATTTTGTACTCAAACTTAATAAAGTGCCCACCAATATAGTAAATTCCAAGAAACAACTCCAAAAGATCGTGGGAGAGTTTTGCGATATTCACAAACTTAACGTGGTGCAGTCGGAAGTTTACAGATTTAAGTCCCACGGCTATTCTCTTACCTTTATATTGTCCAACTCAAACCTGCTGATTCACACTTGGCCCGAATACAACGCCGTCCATATAGACCTTATAACCTGTGCGCCGCTTTTTAACAAGCAAACCTTGGCCGACACCTTTTCGCGCCTGTTTCAAACCCAGTCAATTGAGCTTACGCAAATAGAATAGGTACTCGATGTTTTTACCCTTGGCTCCTAAAATGGGCGACTTTACAGAATCGACGACAGCAAAGCCTGCATTAGCCACATCAGCTTTAATTTGGTTTAGCAATATCTCGATGTCTATACCGCTCGATACCTTGACTTGACGGCCTTTTTCAAAACTTAACTTTACTAAGGCGATTACGTGACCCCCGTCTTTTAAATTTTTGTAAGCCGACGGTAAGATAATCGATTGTTTTGTCCAGCCGGTGTCTATGGTTATCAGGTCGACTTTTTCAGGCAGCTTTACAAATACCGCATTAGTCTTTTCCATTACTACAACCCGCTCGTCATTCCGCAGTTTCCAGTCCAAAGGCCCGTAGCCTGTTTCCACGGCATAAACTTTTTTAGCCCCGTGTTGCAGCAAACAGTCCACAAAACCCCCCGTCGACGACCCAAAATCGGCGCAAACCAGCCCATTTACGTCAACCTTAAATGACTCTAAAGCAAACTCCAGCTTTTCTCCCGCCCGTCCAACATATTTTCGATCTTGCATAATGACATTTTATCACCGTATTTAGGGGGAATTACTTTGCTTGTTTTAGGGGGCTCACCGTGATATAAAACGAGTGTCCTTTGACACAATTATTGTTGAAGCATCTCCCATAGAAAGGATTGACTGCGATGGACACTTGGGATGTCAAGATTGGAATCTATTCAACCTCGGATGCTCTGCATCGAGCCCTGGCAGATGCGGGTGTGAAAATTACTGGTGTCTATTTGACCACGGCGTCACTCGCTCGGATGCCACTGAGCCCGTCTGAACGAACGGTCTCTGTCGCGGTGGTATCTCTTGAGGAGCTAGGGCTTCAGAAGGGAGTTACGCTCTCCGACATCCGTGATGCGGCAAACAAGCAGGGCTTTGATCCATGTCCTGCCGAAGTCGCAGCTTACCTGTGCCTGCAGGATAAAGACCTGCGGGTTCTGCAGCCAGGGAAGTGGCTCACTATCATTAGTGAGCCAATCCTCTGTGGTGACGGGAGTCTGGGTCTCTTGTGTGTGGAACGTGATGTCCAAGGTGTTGTTTGGCTCAATTCGTACTCCGGGGATCCTAACCGCCCTTGGGTTGACGACGACCGATTTGTGTTTGTGCCACATGGGTAGATTTCAAGCTGGGTCAGGCAGATGTGCGCTCGACCCCATTACTCCGTGTTTTAGGTGTGTATCTGCACTTGGGACACGGAGTTTTTATTTGCGACACATTATATTGTGATTGACATAAAGGTAGGGTTTTGGTATGGTATGGTTTACCCAGGTCCTTTGTCGTTATTCACTTCCGACATTAGAATATGGGGTGTAGAAAGCTCTTTGAAAACTTGAGAAAGTATAGGTAAGAAAAAGTCCTTTCATTCAAAAGTTGAAAGGCGAAAAGAATGTTTCTTTGAGAATTTGATCCTAGTTCAGGACTAACGCTAGCAGCGTGCCTAAGGTATGCAAGTCGAACGATTTAATTGTCGCAAGATAATTGGATAGTGGCGAACGGCTGAGTAACACACAGGAATCTACCCATAAGTAGAGGACAGCCCGGCGAAAGCTGGAGTAATACTCTATGTGTCCCGTCGCAAGATTGGATAAAGCTTTACAGCAATGTAAGACGCTTAAGGATGAGCCTATGGCCTATCAGGTAGTTGGTGGGGTAAATGCCCACCAAGCCTATGACGGGTAGCCGGTCTGAGAGGACGAACGGCCAGAAGGGCACTGAGACACGGGCCTTACTCCTACGGGAGGCAGCAATTGGGAATTTTGCACAATGGACGAAAGTCTGATGCAGCGACGCCGCGTGAAGGATGACGGCCTTAGGGTTGTAAACTTCGATAAAGCACCGGCAAACTACGTGCCAGCAGCAGCGGTCATACGTAGGGTGCAAGCGTTGTCCGGATTTACTGGGCGTAAAGAGTTCTGTAGGCGGTTGCGTAAGTTAGGAGTTAAATCTTTGGGCTCAACCCAAAAACTGCTTTTAATACTGCGCGACTAGAGACATCTAGGGGACAGCGGAACTTATGGTGGAGCAGTGAAATGCGTTGATATCATAGGGAACACCAAGGGGGTAGCCAGCTGTCTGGGGATGTACTGACGCTGAGAGACGAAAGCGTGGGGAGTAAAACGGATAGTAGTCTAGTCCCTCCTTTAAGGCGACTTTTAGGAGAAAAATTCGGCTATATGCTGGGACGTCCGTCCACCAATCTTACACATTAGGTGGCATAGTATCTTGAACTACTAAGCATAATTGGATAATATCTAAGTATGCACAGTGAAAATGTTTCAAGTGCGGATAATCAGCAGGAAAGATCCCCCGCCGTGGCGGGGGGAATCCTCAGAGACTGTACGCCGAATATCTCGGGTTCTTTTGGTTTACCGTCCTTATTGGGCCTTCTTTATACTGACGGCTGTGTTTCAGCCAAAGGTAAAAGTTGGCGTTTATACTTTGCTGTCAAATCTTATAAGTTGGTATGCGTGTTTGAAGAATGCGTTTACAACGTGTTTAATGTTGACAGAGGTAAAGTAAGGGTAGGTAAAACAAAGGATGGTTTGTGGAAAGCTATTGTAGACTCTAAAGAAATTGGAAACTACTTAACAAAAAACTTTGGCTGTTTTAGGACAGCAAGGTTTAAGGACGGTTCCTTACCGGGAACCAGATTGCCAATAACCTATCTTAAGGAATGTAACGGAGTTAGAGAATTTCTGTCGTCCGCATTTAGTTGCGACGGTGGAGTTTCTTTCTATCCTGTATACAGAAGTGGTAGGTTTGGCGGAACTAAGTGGTTTAACAGAAATGTTTTTCTGGCTTGCATGCACCCTGTATTACTCAGTGATTATAGTTTTTTGCTAGACTCGTTGGGTATAAAAGGATCTGTGTTGTCAGACAGAATAAAAATTTCTTCTAGAGATGGCATGTCTAACTTCCAGAGGGAAGTGAATTTTATTAAAGGTGTTGAGGCTACCAACCACTCCAAGTTGTGGAGAGGGCTAGATAAGTCAACGCTTTTAGCACATGCCTTGGATTCATACACAAAATCGAGATAATGGTATAGCCCGATCTCTGTAGCGATACAGAGAGTTAGTAATAGTGTTCTAACCTTCCATCGTTGATCGACGGAAGCAACAAGCAGAAATGTAGCAATGTAGATACCCGTGTAATCCACGCCGTAAACCATGCCTGCTAGATACTTGTCCTTACGGATGGGTGTCGAAGCTAACGCGTTAAGCAGGCCGCCTGGGGAGTACGGTCGCAAGGCTAAAACTCAAAGGAATTGGCGGGGTCCCGCACAAGCGGTGGAGCATGCTCTTTAATTGGCTGCTAACCCAAGAACCTTACCCAGACTTGACATGCAAGAGTTCTAGGTCGATGAAAGTCGGCCGATCCGCAAGGAGGCTTGCACAGGTGTTGCATGGCTATGTGATGATGGCCCTTTCCGCCGTAAGGCGGATCGAACAAATTGGCTAATAACGGTGAAACCCTAATACAGAATGTATATTCTTGTAATATAATATTCGTATGGACAACACCGTGGGAAGTTATAGTAGTTTGCTCACTAAGTCACAAGATTCTTATATTTTAGGACTTTGGGGTGCCGACAAATATGTCAGAACCAGCAGTATTGGTTTAAGTAATACAAATTTACTTTTAATCAATAGGTTTGCCGGTTTTCTTATAAGTCGATTTCCTAAAGACAGGTTAAGATTAAGAATCTACGGAAATGAAGTTCCGGAAAATTTTGAAGGTACTAAGTCAACCTTCTGCAAAGGCTCTAAAAACAAAAAGCCGGCTTTTCACATTTATGTAAATTGTCGACCTCTTGTTAGAGAGTTTGTTTTTGCTCTTGGAAACAGAAGTTTGCTGCAGGGTGAGAGTGTTTATTCTTACTTTGCAGGTCGCTTTGATGGCGATGGTTCAATTTCTGTTGACACAAAAGGAGCAAAATTTTGCAGGATCGTGTATGGAAATCTTAAAGACCTTCAAAAAGATAGAGTTTTGTTGAACAACGTTAAGACGTCGGTCTACCGTTATCGGAGGGCCGGCACTTATTGTCTATATTTTTCAACTGAGACTCTTAACAAATTTCTGGAACGCATTAGTCCATACTTAGTGTCTAGCAAGTTAATATAACCCCGTATCGACTGATCCTTAAATGGAGAAATATGGTTTCAGTGTAACTTTCATTGTTACACTAAATCCAAAACCATATTATATGCCAATCTCCCGCCAGCGGCGGGATGATGATATAGTCAGTACCATTAGTAATAATGGACAAGTCCATTGCGCGCTTCGCGCTAAATGGAATTTTACATATGGTCGTCAGCTCGTATCGTGAGACGTACCCTTAAGTGGGCTAACGAGCGCAACCCCTACCGTTAGTTGTATCACTCTAGCGGAACTGCCCTGGTAACAGGGAGGAAGGCGGGGATGACGTCAAGTCAGGATTGCCTTTATGTCTGGGGCTAGAAGCATGCTACAATGGCGCGTACAGCGAGAAGCAAGGCCGCAAGGTTGAGCAAATCTCTTAAAACGCGTCTCAGTTCGGATTGGAGTCTGCAATTCGACTCCATGAAGTTGGAATCGCTAGTAATCGGCGGTCAGCTATACGCCGGTGAATACGTTCTCGGGACTTGCACACACCGCCCGTCACGCCAGCAAAGCTGGGGCTACCCTAAATCTCTGCATTAGTAGGGCTCACGGTAGAACCAGTGATGAGGGTGAAGTCGTAAATGGTAATTGTTGCGACTTGCAGGAGCAATTCTGCAAATAAAGCCGACTAATATCGGTGAAGGCCCCGCCTCTGGCGGGGTTAATACCGAGGGAAGTTTTTCCAAGTTTGTCGACAAGATAAGTTTGGATTAACCCCGTATCGACTATGCTGGTATAAAGCATGATATGTAGTATCACGATTATTGTGATAAACTAGCTACGTATAATATGTCGGCTCCTAACATTACAAAGTCTTATTTACTTGGTTTGATACACGATTCAACCACTTCAAGATATACCTATCGATTGTGTCAAAAATCGCTTTCTTTTCTTGAAAATATCCAACACGGAATTCAACAAATGGGTTCTAAAGCGTGGATATATAAGGAGGGGAAAGGCAGAAATGTCTACATACTTGAGTTTGCCAAAAGTCTACTTAAGGATGCGGCAGTCACAAGTCAGACAGATAAAATTGACTACATAAGAGGTTATTTTGACGCGGAGGGAAGTGTTCCACGAAATCTCTTGACGAGGTATTACATTTACTTCTGTCAAAAAGATTTTTCTGACTTGAAGCAGGTAAGAAATTATTTGCTGGAGTTAGGAATTGAATGTGGGAAGATTCACATACCAAGTAAGAACGTCGATCCGGATTATTACAGGTTTTACATTTTATGTAACTCCTGGGAAAAGTTTGGACGACTTATAGGCTCTTTTCACACCGAAAAGGGTAGATTTGTTAGGATGAAGATATAGTCAGCGCCATTAGTAATAATGGATAAATCCATTGCGCGCTTCGCGCTAAATGGAATAAGCGAACAAGGTAGCGCTAGGGGAATCTGGCGCTGGATCACCTCCTTTCTAGGGAGAAGACAAGGCTTCTCCATGCGATCTCGCGCATACGCGCTCGATCTAAATGGAGAAAGCAATGTTAAACAAAAACCGGATACTTTAATTGCCTAGCGCAAGGCGAGCCCGTTTTAGCGTTTAACACCGTTTGACCAAGAAACTCATAAGTCGAACGTGTAACCTCAAAAACTCACTGAGGAATGGGTAAGTTCTAAAGGTAAGCTTCAAACCTTTAAATGAACATTCTTTTTGCCTTTTTTCTTTTGAATAAATACCTATATGAACGACATTAATAAGCAGAGACAAATTGTGCTTGGGGTCATGAAGAACGCCCATGGTAAGGTGCTAATAATTGGCCGCGTTCATCCTGAGAAAACCAGTATTGGGGAGGTACTGTCGTGGGCATTCCCGGGAGGGAATCTACACCCTGGAGAAACCGACGAGCAGGCACTGTCACGGGAAGTGAAGGAGGAGACAGGCTATGAGGTTACTGTAGGAGAAAAAATATCCGAACGGGATTTTCCCGGCCTTCCGGTTCATGTTAAATATTTTAAATGCGATCCCGTTAGAGTAAAAACTACCATTATAGAAGAGACTCATGAAATAGACCGTGTTAAATGGATAGAGCCCAGGCAGATTAAAAAGTATTTTACCAGCGATCTTGACCCCAAAGTCGCCGGGTATCTGGAAGTTTAACCGACTCGTCACCCCGTAATGGTGGGTCGAGAAGGAGTCGAACCTTCGACCTCTTCCTTATCAGAGAAGCGCTCTAACCAGCTGAGCTATCGACCCGTATTTTCCTAAGTTTGCTTGACTATTCTATGTTAACACCGTCTTTTGGTCAATGATACAGATAGGGAGCTGATAACGCGTACCGTATTGGTACGAGCTTTCAGCTCCCATCTCCTCTTGGATCCGACCGGCGTACGGGGACAGTTGGCCGCACATAGTCTTGACCTTAGCCGCGTTCACTGCGTTCCATGCCCAGTGGGATGAGATCCGCTCCCAGTATCGCGGCGTCGAAGCCCCTCATCACAGCACTTAGAACGCTGTGACTGTTCTTAGCCGCCATATTTCGGAACGTGTCCACGTCAACGCCAGCGGGAAACAGCTCCACGCTGACTGCCAGGAATGGGATGCCTTGTTGTGAGGCGATATTCGCCCAACCCATGTCCAGCATCGCACCGCGGGACCCCACTACCACTGCCTTTGGGCGCTTCTCCAGGCATGCCTCGCCCGTTGTTAACCAGACGCTGCTCGGACATTGCAAGAGGATAGCTTCCTTGGCAACCTGCCGGGCTAGTCCCAGGATGTACTCGTTGATGCCTAAGCGATGGTTGGTTACGGTCACCTCCTCAGGAACAAAGACGGTTCCTGTGTCATAACCATCTTCGGCGACTTTAGAGTAGCCGCTAAAGAAAGCCAACTGGATATTGTACCGGTTTACGACTTTATGGAATACGTCCGTGGAGTTGTCAGGACCGACGCCGACCAAAATCGACCGGTATCCATAGATCCTTCCAACGTACAAGGTGATCGCGGTCTGGGCCCGGTCATCAAGGTAAACAAAATCAACCTTCTCAACGTCCATGACCCGCAACCACGGCAGCAGCCCCTCAAAGTACGAGGAAAAAACAGCAATTCGTGCCACCCCATCCTTTGGGGCCGCAGGGCCCTTGGCCATTGTCGACTGCGGAACAGAATCCGCAACAAACGCCAGCAGCACAACTGCCAGCGCGATCAAAACTCCCATTAAGCGTCTCATTGGTTCCCCTCCTTTATGGGTCCCATCGACTATTCAATTGTCAAGTAACAAAAAAACCGCCTTAGGCAAAACCCAAGTTCAGCGGTTATAAATGTTTTGCCGATTGTTATCAAGCATAAAGCTTTCTTTCGGCAGGTCATGTTGCTTTGTTACTATGCGAGTCTAAACTATATGGGCTATTAAGTCAAACACACTACTTGACATCTTTATTAATCCCTCTTACACTAAAATCGGAATGGTTAGAAAATTTATTTATTTGATACCTTTAATAACTCTCTTTTATACAGTAACCTTTTTATTTCCTAACAAGGCATTTGCCTGGAGCTTTGATGTGCAACTTGTGGGTGGTGGAGTCAACGCCGTCTGGGGTAGATCCACTACCCAATGCAGTCCTAATCCTACCAATTGGGTGGATCCAGGCTATCAGATTAATGTTAATCAGAGGGTAGGTACAGGTACGCCAAGCTGGACTTGCGGTTGGACATATGATGATGGCACTCATCCTCCTGTGACCAACCAACCTTATTACCGCTATAGTAGTGTTGGGGAGCCTAGTACTAATTTTAATGTTGATATCATTCCATCTATTGGGCAGTGCAATACAGTGATTGTAAGCGTGCAGGACTTGGGCTGTGTCTTCTTTAGAAGATCCAAACCAAATACCTGTCTTGGATCGAAGTGGTGTACTATCGGCGACATAAGCCCTTCTTATCCAGCCGACGGTTCTGACTATGCATACGATACTAATGGCTGTAACTACATTATAGGAAGGTTGGG
>Ga0315277_10005170_pt1 | contig 17259 bp, 16 predicted proteins | sample YL17G05_15_MG_FD_203695 | JGI IMG/M metagenome (GOLD analysis project Ga0315277, IMG submission 203695) | Sediment microbial communities from Yellowstone Lake, YNP, Wyoming, USA - YL17G05_15 | ecosystem: Environmental > Aquatic > Freshwater > Lake > Sediment | place: USA: Wyoming | collected... | reverse complement strand
GCACGAAGGGCGTGAACGCTTCCAGTTGGATGCGCACCGGGAGCTTGCTGTCGGCGAACTCGATGCGCGCCAGCGGATAACAGCCGAAGAAGCGGGCGGACTCCAGGTGGGGCAGGCCTTCGCCGCCGATGCGGCTATAGCCGTGCGCCCCGGTGAACGGCGCCGGGGGCGGCGTCTCCAGGACCCGGGCGTGCGCCTCCCCGCCCGCCGCCCGGCACCACAGGGCCAGAAACGAGAACGGCAGCTTCCCGCCCTTGTTCGGCCGGTTGAAGATTTCCCAGTCGCGCAACTGGCCGCGCCCGCCCAGCGACACCGTACCTGTGCCGATGCCGCCCAGCGGGAAGGCGATTTCGTTCAGGTAACGGCCTTCGAAGACGCGCGTCGCGCCCCCGGCAAACAGTTCCTCGCGGCTGAAGGGAATCTTGTTGCCGGCCGGAGAACTAAAGCTGACCGAGGGTTTGGCGGGTTCGGCGGGCATTGCCGGCCCGATCGCCACCAGGCCACTGCCCGCCGCTGCTGCCGCCGATTCAAGGAACCGCCGGCGATTGACGTTTTCAGAATCATTGTCGGCTGCCATTTGCCATCTCCTGTCTGGATGCGCATTATACGGCCAGAGGGGCCCGCACCGGAAGTTGTGGCCTGCAACGAGGCCCGGAAGACTATGCGCGAATTGCGGGGATTACTGGCTTCGCCTGGGTAACGCGCGTGTGTGATATAAGACAACTGGTAGCCCCGCCGTAGGGCGCCTCATCCGCTGCAAGGTGAATCCAAAGTCGGAAAAGCCGAGGGCGGTTCGTCATTCGTCATGAGAAGCAATCTGCGTGCGCGCCTGCGGCTGCGCTCGTGCGTTTCCAGTCCGGCAGGGCGGTTGCGGGGGTCGACACGGTGATACCGCGGCGTGTTTTACATGTCTTAGCTACTGCCAAAGCCCAGGGTACGGCTATTGCGCGCCTGGCCGGCGCCCTGGCCCGAGGGCTCGACCACGAACGCTACCGCGTGCAGGCCTGGTTTCTGGGCGGCGACGGCCCCCTGGCTGCCGAACTGAGCGCGGCGGGCGTCCCGGTCCAAACGTTCAGATGGACCGGGCATCGAACCGATCTCGTCGGCGCGTTGTCTTTCTGGCGGCGTCTGCGGGGAGAACATTTCTCGATAGTGCACCTGCACTGTGGCGGGCGCGCACTGCCATTTCTGGTGCGTTCCGCGCTACGCACGCGAATTGTCCTCCACCTGCACGCCAGCGGGGCCGAGTCCGGAGTCCCTGGGCGGCTCGTGGTTCGTCCCTGGGTCGCCGACCGCGTGATCGCGGTTTCCGAGGCGGTCGCACGATCCGTTGTGGGCGCGCGGCCCCACGTAGTGTATTCAGGTGTTCCGATTCCCAGGGTGGAAAGCAGTCGCCCGCACAGCGGAAAGCGGCACGAGATACTGCTCGGCACGGCCGGCCGGCTGGCCCCGATAAAAGGCCTCCTCTATCTGATCCGCGCCTTTGCCTCCCTGCGCAGTGAATTTCCAAATGTCTATCTCGAAGTGGCCGGGGAAGGTCCCGAACAAACTCTACTCCAAGAAGAGGCCAGGGCACTCGGATTAGAGGGGTGCATCAGCTTCCTGGGCTGGCAGGCAGATGTTGGGTCCCTGTTCGCGCGCTGGGACGTCTTCGTTATGCCCTCACTTGACGAAGGGTTGGGCCTCTCAGCACTGGAGGCGATGGCTGGCGGCCTTCCTGTAGTTGCCAGCACCGCGGGAGGCCTCTCAGAGTTGGTGGAGCACGGGCGAACCGGCTGGCTGGTTCCGCCGGGGAACGCTGCCGCTCTCGCGGAAGGGCTGCGAAACCTGGTCATCGACCCCGAGCAGCGGCGCTCGATGGGATGCGCAGGGCAGGCGCGCGCTCGTGAGAAGTTTTCTCAGGAGCGGATGGTTGCGGAAGTCGAAAGGATTTACGAAGAGCTTCTGAAGCCAGAGCAAACGTAACGTCCGACCATGCCAATCCTTGTGCGGGCCGCCGCCTGCACCGGGTTGGCCCGTGGTAAGCTGGAAGTCTCGTGACCGCCCGTGTATGCTTTCTACCCTTCCGATGGAAGACGAATCTCGCGGCACGCTCAGCGTCTGGTCGTTCCTGAACGGCCCTGTGCCGCGCTTGGTTCAGCCGCTCTTTCTCGGCTGCACGGTTGTCTATTTGTACCTGCAGCAGTTCGCCCTTCCGTGGACACCCATCCTGCCAAGCGGTGACTCGGTGCTCTTCCTGGCCGAAGCACAACGCATGTTGCGCGGGGAGATGCCCTACCGGGACTTCTTTCAGTTTCTTACGCCCGGCATCGACGTTATCTACTACCTGCTGTTTAGGATCTTTGGCCTGAGCGCGTTGGTGGTAAGCGCCAGCCTAGTAGCCGCCGGGCTGTGCGCGACCATCCTTATGCTGCACATCTCGCGGCGGGTGCTGCGCGGCTGGCTCGTGTTTCTGCCTCCCCTGCTCTACCTCACGCTGACGCTGAGCCGGGAACTCCAGGCTGTCCATCACTTGTTCAGCGCTCTCGCCGTAATGGCTGCCGTCGGAATTCTCATCGAGCAAAGGACGTCGAAAAGACTGGCACTGGCAGGAGTGTTTTGCGCGATCGCTTCATTCTTCACGCAGACTCGAGGGCTGTTCGCCCTGGCCGGGTTGGCGGCCTTTGTTCTGTGGGAAGGTCTTTCAACGAAGTCGGACGGCAGGGCCGTGTGGCGCCGTGAAGCCGCTCTGGTTGCGGCCTACGCAGTAGTGCTCGCTGCCCTCCTGTTGCCCTTTGCCCGCATGGCCGGCCTTCGCACCCTTGTGGACTCGATTGTCGTTTTTCCAGTCAGGTACTACGGGGCAGAGCCGCAGAACAACCTTGGTGTCTACCTGAGTGACCCCGTGCTGCCGGTGCCGTGGTGGCGATTCCCGCTTTTTGTCGACTGGGTGCTCCTTCACGCGCTCCTTCCGCTCGCATATGTCCTTGGCCTCTTCCGCTTTCTGCGCGAGCGAGGGCAGAAAGAGCGGCCCGCTGCCGGAGTGATGCTGATGTGCTTCGTAGGCATCGCGCTCTGCGCTGAGGTAGCTCGCGCTCCGTCCTTCTACCACCTGCAGTGGGTTTCGTTTCCGGTGTTCATCATCCTCGCCTGGCTGGTCCGGGGGCCGAGCCGGGCGAATGCCGGCATCATCGCCGCGCTGGCCGCCCTTGCCCTGCTGTTCCTGATTCCCGGGGCATGGAGGGCACAGCATTCCGTCTGCGCAACGATGCGTTTGCCCGTTGGTAATGTGGCATTCAGAAACCGCGATCACTACGATCAGTGCGCCTGGCTGGCGAGCCGAACTCGCCCGGGCGATTTCCTCATGGGCGACAGCTATCTCTACCTTTTTGCCTTGGGTCTGCGCGATCCCGCCCGTGTTGGATTCCTGGCGACCACCGGCGACACGAGGCCGGACCAGATCGATGACGTTCTTCAGAAGCTGAAGCAGAACCGAGTGAAGTTCGTGGTCCTCGGGGCGGGGGAATGCGAAGGGCAATCACCGGAGGCGGCACGCTGGAGGCCGGTCTGCTCGTTCATCTGCGAGCACTATCGGCGGGTGACGGCGTTTGGGGACCTCCAAGTGTGGGAATTGCGCTGACGCTCGGGCCTTTCTCGGTCGCATCGGCCAGGTATCCCTTCTCCCCCAGGAAGGCGCAGATGTACGCCGCAATATCCTTGCTGAAGGCAGCGGTGTAGTGGACTTCGTCGACATACAGATTCTCCCGCCGCTCTTCCTGGATGTCGGCCAGCCACAGGAAGTTGTTGCCCTGCTCCAGTGCCGCCCTGGAACGCTGGACCAGTGCGTACGCCGAAGGCGATGGAGCGCATGATTTCAAGGGCTTGTCGCCCCAGTCACGCAGCAGATGATAGCGCGCGTGATCGTAGCGATATGTGGGCACGGGTTGCCAGACGAACAGCGGCCGGACATGAAACAGGGCGGATAGTTCCTCAATCAGGTTCTTGTTCGTCAGCCAGCGGTCGCGCACGCGCGCCAGCGCAGCTTCGTCGTCGGCTTGCGGCCCCGGTTCCTCGGTGCGCCGGCGCTCCGCCCTCTTCCGGAGCCAGCGGGCCGCCCTGCCGAGGGAAGTGTTCACTAGAAAACTGCGCAGGTTGCCCTTGTCGTCATCCCAGCCGTACTTCTGAACCAGAGACTTGAGCTCGGCAGTGCCGCCCAGTTCGCCGGTCAGAAAATAGAAATCGTTCAGGCCGTCCAGAAAGATCGCCACGCGCGGTACCGACCCTTTCATGAGCAGCGAGTAGTACAGCATCAACTCCTGGGTGCTGAAGTACAAGACGCATCCGAAGTTGTAGACGAAGACAGGCCTCGTCGACGTTTTCGAAAGCAATTCCTGGATTGCCACCGGGATTGTCTCGCCGTCGGAAACGCCATAACCGAAGGTCGTCGAGCCGCCGAACACGAAGATGTTGAAATTGGCCGGGTCGGGAGGCCACGGACCTTGCGGCTTGCCGGCTCGGAATCCGGCTGGGTCGACATTTACGTAACGGCCGCGGAATGGCGCTTCCTTGAACTCAATCAGCACCTCGTACTCTGTCCGGCCGCCGACCTCCTCGGTTTCGTGCAGCATGGCCAGAACGTCTGCTTCCGCTTGGCCCGGGTGGCCCTGGAGCACGCGCGCCTTTCCGTAAGCAGCAACTGGACCCGGGCCTGGGCCAAAGCGGTGCCTGATCGAGCGCGTCACATAACACACGGCGTCCAGCAACAGCAGGAGGACGACGGTGTTCAACAGAATGATAGCCCCCTGCATATATAGCCGCTTCATTTTGTCGAAAGACATTCGACCGCCTTTCAATTTCGTAGATGTAATAGAACCGCTTCGGGTCGAATGGCGGAAGCGACGGTCCCTCAATGACCAAGAGGGTCCCACGCTGGTCCAAGAATCGAGGGATCTCAACGATCCGGCGCTCTTTCAAACGATCGCCCATCGTTCCCAGTAGAAGTCCAAGGAGCTACCCGATACAATCATCAGAAGCCCCGATTTGGTTTCTATGCCTCTTCGTCCGACCCTGTGCGGCGCACTCCCAGGAGCAGAGGAACCAATCATATCAGCCTGGACACACCAAGAAAGCTGGGACATCACCCGGGTGTGCGAGAGTGAAGCAATCGAGCCAGCCCCCGGCGTATCGCCCGCGCCCATCGCGACCGCACCAGAGCGGCCCCACATGGCAGGACGATGGCTGCATAACCGACTGCATAAGCGAGCGCGGATACCGTTTCGGGATGAGTCCCCCGCGCCAGGAACAGCTTGCCCAAGGCCTCTTGCTTGGTCAAATGATCCCTGGAAACGGCCATCAAAAACCTCAGGTGGGCGAGCCTCGCGGCAATCAGGCTTCGATATGGCTCGCGCGTGACGTACGCGAGCGCCTTGTCCCAGACTGCCTCTATCCCACGGTTCATGGCGGAAACGTTTGCACTCATTTGACCAGGCCGTACCCGTGAGAATCCCATGGGCGGCCCAGGGCAATGGCCAAAGCGGCAACCGGCCCAGGCCGCTCGCAGCCAATAGTCTAGATCAGAGATGTACAGGCTCTCGTCCCACGGGCCCACTTTCTCCAGCGCTCTCCTGCGAAATAGGGTGCCGAGCGTTCCGGTTGTCACCATGCGCTCCTCGGGAACGAGGAGCGCCATCAGCATGTCGTCCTCCTGTTGTGTCCCTGCATCTTTCCAGTTCGCTGTTCCAGCCAACGTTTGGAAGCCACGGACGTCGCCGTAAACGATATCCAACTCTGCATTAGCTCGGAAAACCTCCACTTGTTTCTGAATCTTATTTGGCGCCAGCACATCATCGCCATCCACGAATTGAATGAACTCACCGCGCGCGAGATCAAAACCGGCATTGTACGCACCCGAATCCCCTCTATTGGGCTGCCGGACGTACCGCACGCTGAGACCGAAGCGCCTGGGCACTTCCTGGGGCGTTACGTCCGTGGAAGAGTTGTCAACGACGATCACCTCGATCGGCTCATAAGATTGATGCAGGGCACTTTCAATCGTCATTTCCACATCTGGCCAGTTATTGAATGCACAGATCACCACAGACGCCAAACCGGGAATCATCTCGCTCGTTTCCATCACTGTATTCCTCGTTCAGCTCCTGCGGCCAACCAGCCGGTAGACGGCCGCCTTCAAGTCCACACACAGGAACGCGCGCATACGCGATGTCCAGCGCGGGCTCCAGGCGAGCAGCCGGAACGTCTCATGACAGCCCGTGCTCCACGTCATCTTATAAGGCTCCTCGCCGCGCAGAAAATCGTATTCCTGGTACCCGTGCGAAAAGCCGTAATCCAGAACCGCGGGAACCAGCAACGCACCGAGGGAGAAACGCGAGAAGGAGCGGTCGTAGGCCGTGCTATAAAGCCAGAGTTTCTTGCCGCAGCGAAAAGTCACTTGCCACGCGAGCAGCCGGTCACCCCGTTCCATCACGGCCAGGCAGATCCAGCGGCGCGGTCCCAGCGTGTCAAATATACGGCGAAACACCTCCGGGTACCGCGCAAAGAGAGGAGGCACGGGCCGGCCTCCGATACGCTTTTGGCTCTCCAGCGCTATCAGGCTATCCAGAAGGCCCGGTTCAGCCCCGGGATTTTCAATAAAGCGGACGCGCAACCCTCCTGTACTCAGGGACTCCAGCCGCCGCTGCTTCCTGCGGATCGTTTCGCGATTCCTCCGAGAAAGCTTCCTCACCATCCCGAACCAGTCCGCGTCGATGGCTAAGTAAGGGCAGCGTGCCTCGGGCAGGATGCGATATTCGAGGCTCGTGCTCGAAAGGGCCCTCTCGATCAGCGCTATAGCATTCCCCGTCTCGCGCAGGTCCCTTAGATCGACCAGGTCCCACTCGTCTTGCGTCTGGGCGAGGAAGTTCACAACCGCCTCGATCTGGCCTGCCGCATCCTCTCCCAACACAAAGTCGTTGTAATCCGCCGGGCTTTCCAGAAACTCCACCTTCCGAACGACAAGGCCGAAACGGGATGCTCGGCGGTGGATCAGGGGCGATATCCCGGCCACGGCCCCGTCCCTCTTCAAGACCAGGACCTGGGGCTGCCGCCGGCCGCCGTGGTCCTTACCAGCAAAGTGCTGGTTCCATGCCCGGAACCAGTCAAACGTCGTGAAGACGTTCGGAGATCCTGCAGTTTCGCTCAGCCGGTGCCAGTCTTCCTCGACACCGCAGAGGCCCTCGTTGGTCGTGATCGGCTCGATGGAGTAGCCGCTGCTTGCCCCGAATGGGGAAGGGCCAGGCATCGGAGCGGGTTCTCTACCGCATCGCGCATTTGCGCGGGGCCTCGACCGGACGACCATCAATTTGTCCTTCACTCGACGCCTCCAGCCCGCGACAGCGTCGTGCTCCAGGCGGTGACCAAACGGTGTAGCGCACCAATTATAGACTGATGGCTGGGCGCTCTCAAGCGGGGTGCGCCAGGCGTGCAGGCGTAGGCGCGCAGCCCTGGCGCCGCAAGTTGAGTCGGACACCGGAACTTGGGTATGATGCCTAAAGTATGACAGGCCCGAAAGACGCAGCGGAGACGCGCCCAAGCGTGTATCAGCACATAGGGATGGCGACCCAGTTCCTTGCCGTCAATGTCATTCCCCGGGAGCTTGCAGCCGCCTTGATGAGCGTAGCGCCCGCCAACCCCTTTTGTACGAAGTCCTACGCCGAGGCCATGCATGCAAACGGGCAGCAAGTGTGGCTTCTGGGAACCAAACGAGGGGGCGAGCTTGTCGCCGGTTGCTACGGGCTCATCGCTTCCGGGCACCTGAACCGCTGCCTTCAGATTCCCTCACTTCCTCATTTACCAAGCGGTGACGTTTTCTGGGACGGTCTCATGCGTTTCTGTTCTTCGCATCGAATCCACTGCCTGGAACTCGCCAATTCTCTTTCGTCCGGTACGCACATTCCCCTGCTACTCGGCGAGGTGGAGCGACGCGATACATTTGAGTACGTGCTTGACCTCGGGGATCCAGACTGGGAGCGAAAGCTGGCGCGGCACCACCGGCGCAAGATCGAGCGGGCGCTGCAAGCCGGCGTCACAGTGCGCAGGACCGCCGGTGTCGACGCCTGCCGCGAACATGTGCGCTTAGTGGCGACGTCAATGGAACGCCGCCGCAGGCGGGGCGAGTCTGCCGCTGTTCCCGGTGGCGTCAAGCAGCAACGGTCCTTGTCCCTCGCGCTGACCGAGAAGGGGGCGGGCGAGTTGTTCCAGGCAGTTGAGTGCGGCGAAGTGTTGTCGTCTGCGATAGTTCTGAGGGCTGCCGAAGGGGCCCGTTATTACACAGCCGGGACCTCTCCCCAAGGCACGAAATGTGGAGCTTCCCATTTCTTGCTCTACTCGATCGCCCGGGTGCTGCGCGGGGAATCGGTGCGGCGGTTTGATCTCGGGACTGCGGCGGATGGCCCGGGACTCGACCTGTTCAAGCTGCGCTTCGGGGCCGCTCCGGTTTTCCTTGAGCACGCGACCTTTTACTTAGGGAGTGACCTCCGGAGAAGGCTGACCACGGCCGCCCATTATCTCCGGCAGAGCGGATCAGCCCTTCTCCGGCGGATTGGCGCCGCCGGCCGTGGTCTCCAGTTGTCTGCGAGTGTTCTTGCTCCTTGTAGCACAGCAGACCGGGTTCCCGCGCTATGGCCACCTTGCGACAGCGCGCAGGGCCTCGGCTTGAGTGCCGCAAGCAGGCTCGGGTATGATTGCTTTACAGTATGACCGACCACAGACGCATACGCGAGCAGCACCGAACCGTCGGTCAACAGGAGCAGATGTCGACTGATTTCCTCGCCGAGAATCTGATCCCCCCGCAACATGCGGCCGCCATGATGAGACTGGCGCCCGCTAACCCCTTTCGCACAAGATCCTATGCGGAGTTCATGGGCGCTATCGGGCACAAGCCTTGGCTTCTGGGAACCGAACGGGGCGGCGAGTTGATCGCCGGTTGTTACGGATTCCTCTCTTCCGGGTACCTGAACCGCAGTCTTCGGATCGATTCGCCTCCGGACGTTCCCTGCGATGACGTTTTCTGGGACGGTCTGATGCGGTTCTGTTCCTTGCATGGGATCACCAACCTGCAACTCGACCGTTCCGCCTCGCCCGGTGCGCGAATTCCCCCGCTACCCGGCGAGGTGGAACGACGTGAAATCTTCGAGTACGTGCTTGACCTCGGCGATGCGGAGTGGGAGCAAAGGCTGGCGCGGAAACACCGGCAAAACATCAAGCGGGCGCTGCAAGCCGGCGCGACGCTGCGCAGGGCCGCCGGTGCCGACGCCTGCCGCGAACATGTGCGCTTAATGGCAACATCAATGGAACGCCGCCGCAGGCGAGGGGAGTCTATTATCGGCGACGTCGAAGGGAAATTGCCCGAGTGGATTCTTTTCATCGAAACAGGCGCGGCAGAGTTGTTCCAGGCAGTAGCCGGCGGCGAAACGGTATCGTCTGTGGTGGTTATGAGGGCTGCCGAGGGCGCCTACTACGATTCGGCGGGAAACTCTCCCGAAGGCATGAAATGCGGGGCTTCCCACTTTTTGATCTACTCCATCGCCCGGGTGCTGCGCGAGGAGTCGATCCGGACGTTCAATCTCGGGGGCCCGGAGCCGAACCCCGGGCTGGGCCTGTTCAAGTCGCGCTTCGGCGCCACTCCGGTTTCTCTCGAGTCCGCGACCTTTTATTTCGGGAGCACCCTCCGCAGAAAGCTGACAATCGCCGCCCGTTCCCTCCGGCAGAGTAGATCAGCCCTTCTCCGGTGGATCGGCGCGGGTGGCGCCTGATCGCCACAGCAGAAGCCAGATGAGACTGCCCGTACTGCTTTACCATCACGTGGGTCCCAGCCTGCTCGGCACACGATACGCCGGCCTGAGCGTTTCTCAGGAGAAATTTGAACGGCAGATGAGGTGGCTGGCCCGAAAAGGCTACATGGGCATCCGACCCCTGGACTGGCTGGCATGGCTCCTGCACCGCAACCCGCTGCCATCGAAGCCGGTCCTGCTCACCTTCGATGACGGCTATGCCGATTTCCCGGACAACGCCCTGCCGGTGCTGCGGCGCTACGGCTTCGGCGCCGTAGTTTTTGTGATTACGCGGAGGATCGCGGCAAAATCGAGGGAAGGCGCCCCGCTGATGAGCGCCCACCAGATTCGGGAATGCTCGGCTCAAGGAATCGAATTCGGCTCTCACACCCGCACTCATCCTGATCTGACCGGTCTTTCCGCGACTCAACTCCGGGAAGAGATTGCGGGAAGCGGTGAGGACCTTTCCGCAATTATCGGAACCCGGGTGACCTCCTTCGCGTATCCGTACGGTTTCTGGAGCGAGGAGGTGCGTGCGCGCGTTCGGGAATCGTTCGACCTAGCGTTCACCTGCGAGGAAGGCTTGAACCAAATCGACACCGATCCGCTCCTCCTGCGCAGGACCATGGTTCAGCCGGGCGATCTCCTGCTCGATCTCGCGTGCCGGGTTCACTTCGGATGGAGTCCCGTCACGGCTCTGCGTTCGCGCCTCCGCCTGCGCTCACGCTGGCGCAATGCAACGCGGTATGTGCGCGGCCCAAGCGGGTAGCGCCCCGGGTGGCAGGCCTTGCTTGCGTCAGAAAACCGGAGTGCCCTTCCCCTCCTGACCGGGAGGACACCCGGCACCGATGGCAGTGGCGGAGCGAAGGGAGTCCCGTGCTGTTTCGAGGTTTGTCAGGCGGCATGTCCGGTTTTGAACGATGTCGTAGAGGATGAGCCGGTCGCCGTAAGGGTAGACCGCTTCCATGGTGTAGATCGGCAATATTACGGAGTCCGGCTGAAGCCGTAAGCGTGGGTTCAAGACGTTCGCTCGGAGCGTCGGGTCCCCATAGAGGAGCTGCACCGCGCCACCCATGTCCCAGTCCGTTTCAAAAACGATCCCTGGTCCAACGTACCGGCAAACGCCGTCAACCAGCAACGTCGTGCCGGAAGGGAGGGTCACGAAGGCCCTCTTTATCTTCGCCAGGACCTCTTCTTGCCGGTGCCGGGCCTCTATCCAATAAGACGCGAGCGTGTTATTCATAGCAAATCCGCTGGCACAATATACTGCCACGAGTGCGGCGAATGCTGCTGCGCGCAGGCGCTGACCGGGCAGAAAACTGGTCGCCCACCCGAATAGTCCCACCAGCCAGATGGCGGTTCCCAGTGCCGCCGCAATGGTGACCCGGTTTTCCACGCCCGTACTGACGAAGTCCATTTCAACTGCGGCCGCAAACGGTGCAAATCCGAGCCCGTAGCACACCAGACCGAGCAACATCAGTGCCGCCCAGCCGCCACGGCTGGGGAGATCTTTCGGGTTTCGGCGTGCGATCCAAAGACAATAAGCGAAAATCACAGCTCCCGCGAGCGCGGCACAGGTGACAACTTGGATGTCCGGATGCCGCCGGACTGCCCGACATGCAACCGCAGGCAGCGCCAGCCCGTACTCCCCGATATTGAAATTGAAGAACTGTGACACTGCGTGCCAAAAGACCAAGCCAAGCCTGTGCAGGAACCTTCCCTGGAATCGCACACTGGTCTGAAGAGTCAGTTTCAGGATGATGGACAGTGCCAGGACAGCTAGGCTCAGCAGGACGACCGGCCTGGAGGTCCGCTTTTGCCGCGTCGGCGCGGCCGGAACTGTGAAACTGCGCCTGAAGCCCATGTATAGCGCGACAGGAACCAGCAGCATCAAAGGTGCGGAGACTTCATACGCGAGCAAACTAGCCGGCATGGCCAGGAGACTGGTCAGTATCCAAGCCCAGCGGCGCTTGGTGTTCGCGGAGAAAATTCTTACTGAACCATAGAAGCTCAGAAAGCAGAAGGCCATGCACACATTGGACTGCCCGGCTGCAATCCAGAAGCGATCTGTGGAGTAGTGCGGCATCAGCCCATAGACGGATGCGATCGCCACTGCGGGCATCCGGCTTAGCCCCAACTCGCGGAGCGCCATGTACAACAGGAGCAGAGTGCAAGCGATTAGGGCGCTATTGACCGCGTGGTATCCGAGAGGATGCCGGCCGAATAACCAGTACAGCCCCGTGAGGTAAAAACTCTGCATAGGGCGCAGGTACAGATCCGAGCCTTTGTAAAAGCCTTTGACAAGACCCCAGTACGACTGGTCGGAGGAGTTCGTCCACGCGGCCAGAAACGCCCAGTCGTCACTATAGTAACCAAGACCCCCGACGTACAGGACCGACGAGAGTATGAAGATCAGGCACAGAAACAGAAGATCCGATCGTTCAGATCTACCGCTGGCACGGGCGGGGAACGGGTTCAGCATCGTGTCACGAGACGGCCAGCGCGTGGAACGGGCGAGAATGCAACGCTTGAGAATCTGGAACACGACGGCAATCCTAACAAAATGGGAGTTGACTGTAAAGTTCAAGCGCAGCGGGTGCAGCGGGTAAGATCCGCTCCGCAGGGCGTCGCCACGCTGATCCGCGCGCCGTCAGTGCCTCTGATGCGGCTCATCGACAACATGGCGGAACTGAAAACGCTCGGTGCCGCGAAATCAGAACCGGGCGGCGGCCGGAGATTCCCCTGAAACTGATCAATTCCTTTGCCCTGCCTCAAGCCAGCCGTACTTTGCGAGCAACGCACGTGCGGTCTCCGCGATCCTCTCGACCTGGTGTGCGCCAAGCCCCTGATGCACCGGAAGGCCGAGAATTTCATCGAGCAGCCGGGAGATTTCCGGGAACTCGGATGGGTTGAGGTTCGGATGGGTATAGTTCCCCCAGGGAAAGCTTTCGATACCCCTCTCTTTCAGCGCCTCAAACAGTCCATTGCGTTGTGATGCCCGGATGACTGGACACCACGGACACACTCCTGCCGGCAACGTCTCGAACACCTTGCAGTATCCGGGAGAACCTGCGAAGCGACCGTTCCGCCTTACCCGGTGCACGAATTCCCCTCCCCAGTGCCGCCGAAACGCACCCCGCCTCGCCCAGCGACTTTAAAGGAGAAGCGGTCGCCGCGCTCATTCGCCGAAAAGAGCATGACTGTCCCGGCCTCCTATCTCCGACCGGATTTGAACTCCGGTCCAAAGGATGCTGAAGTGAACCGGGTGCGCTGGCCGCCGCCAGCACCGAGGAGGTATTCATGAAGAAGCTCGGCAGCGGCGCGGTGGCCCTCTCTGGTCCAATGGGGATCACTCTCGAAGTAAAGCCGCGTGCCCCGCCCCTCAAGAGCCTGGAAACGATCCGTCGGATCTATGTACTCGACCTGGTTCTCGCGAAACCACTTCCCCAGCGCCTTTTGCAAATAACGCTTTTCGCGAAGCTCGCAGCAAAGATCAGCCGTGTACGGCTGCCACCGAATGCACTCCTGATAGTCTCCAATAAAGAACGCTTCCGGGATCACGAAAACCACGAGCCGCGAGCCTCTGCTCTCCAGGTAACGGCTCAGCTTTCGAACATACTCCAGGCTCAACAGATTGTTCCGGGCGAGCTGACCTCGATGAAATTGACTCAGGACGTGAGGCGACACGCCGTCCCGCAGCCTCTGGTATTTCCCGGCCAATCTCTGATACACCACCAGGGAAAGCCTTCCAAAATGGAAGCGGTCCAGAAGGTTGAGGAACCTCCTATGCTCCGCGTAGAAATGGGTGACCTCCGTTCCATCCTCTGATATTTCCGTCGAGCGAGAGCCCAGGGCGGACACTTCTCCATTCGCGTCGAGGTGGAACTCCATGTCCTCGATGTCGTCGGTCAGGTCATTTCCGAGATACAGTCCCATTACGACCACTTTCGCCACATACTGGATATTGCGCTTCAGAAAAAGATAGTAGTGGGGCGGCGCATAACCATTGGCGTACGAATAGGAAAAAATCGATTGTTCGGGGAAATAACCCCGAAGGAGATCGGAGTAGCGCTCTCCGAACTCGACCCCGTGGCCAAAGGTGAAGGAATCTCCCACGAAGCCGATATCGATGGCTTCGCCGGCATAATCTCTCTCCTCCCGAAATCCGACGTTATTGGTCTTCACCGTGGTGTAAAATTCGTTGGTTCTGAAGACCTGCTTATAGTGTTGTTTGACCCCGTACCACAGAATTGGAGAGCTACGGTCGAAAATGTGGACATTCCCTTCCAATGCCTCACCGCTGAGCACGGGGGTCGGCTGCTTGAGAACGTAGCGCAGCCCAAGATACGCTCCCAACTCCAGAATGCCGCCACACAAAATAAGAGTGCCGACAAATAAAGGAAGTACCTTCCTTTTCATACGCGATCACCGGTTGTGTCTTTCGAGAATCGAATTCCAGCCCGAACGCCTTTGATTGTGTGCCACCATGGCCCACCCCTTAATTGTCTGGAAGCCGCCCTTTGCCGATCTCATGAGCCTACCCCAGCCCAACCGTACCTTGCGAGCAACGGGCGTGCGGTCTCAGCGATCCGGTCGATTTGCTCTGCGGTTAGCCGCTGGTGCACCGGAAAACAGATAATCTCATCCCGCAGCCGGGAGGTCTCCGGGAATTCCGATGGGTTGAGGTTCGGATGGATAGAATTTCCCCAGTGAAAGCTTTCGATACCCTTCTCTTGCAGCGCCTCAAACAGTGCATTGCGTTGTGATGCGCGCATGACTAGGAAGAGCGGACACGTCCCTGCCGGCAACGTCTCGAACACTTTGCAGTATCCCGGAGAGCCTGCCAAGCGGGCGTCCAGCGCTAGCCAGTTTGCGCGGCGCTGGTCAGCCACTGCTGCTGGGTCGGCGGAACTTGCCACTCGCCGCGAAATTCCCGCCAAGCGGTCCGCATAACGATTAGGCTCCTGAAATGGTCCATTGTGCCCGGTTGGTCCGAAAACTTCACGCAAGCGCCGGCGCAAGTGAGTGTGCAAATTGACGGCCCATGTTCCTCCCAGCTCGCGAATCGCTTCTCTCAGATAGAAGCGATAGGGCAATGAAGAGAAGCGTCCCCGGGGTGGGAGTGCGAACGGCAAATTGAGGTCTGTCAGCCGTTGGCGGTTCACTTGCAGTGCGCCGCCCTCGCACAGAGGAAGTGTCTTGCGCAAGCTGAAGATGGCCAGCGGAGCAAGAGCCCCCAGAGGTCGGCCTTGGTCGTCAGAAAACAATGCCTGGGCACAGTCTTCCACCCAGGGCAAGCCAAACTGTCGGCACATCTCGTCTACCGCGAGCACGTCCGGTTGGCCGAAGCCGAAGTAGTGGATGACGAAAACCGGCCCCGGACGCGCCACGAGCCTGCGTTCGAGATCGTCAAGATCGATCGTCAGGTCCCGCCGGATTCGGTAAAACTCCACGCGCAGACCGGCATCTAGTACTGCCTGGACCACGACTTCGCAGTGGTAAGCTGGCATCTTGACAATTGTTTCGGGACTGAGTTGCAAGCCGCGGATCGCCCAGTAGATTGCCGCCCGGCCAAGGCTGTGAAGGCTGGTGTAGCTTGCCAGAGTCGCGCCGAAGGGCCCTCGGCGTGCGACCCAGTCGAATGCCTGCGGTTGCGCAAAAGTCAAAATCCGAGTTCCCGCAGTTGGCTCCTCCGATCCTTCTCTGCTCATTCAGCACCCGACGTTCCCGTCTTGGCCTCCGAATCCGGCCCGTTGGAACAACCGGATATCGCTGCTTCCCGGGGGCACAACCCGCAAATCCGTTACCGCGGCGATTCTCGGCGTTACCAGTGAAATACGCACACATTAGACTCCCGATGCCTTGTAGATCGAGTACAGGGACGTCTCCTTGACTGGTGTCAGAAAGCCGGACTCATCCAAAAGAGACTTGGGCACATCACGGCGATACACGACGAAAATCTCCCTTGGTGTTGCCGCAAGCGATTGCCGAATATTTTCCAAGACCTTGCGCATTATTTCTGCAGTGAAAGGATTATAGAAGTAATATATGGCACGTTCCTCAGGGATCTCGTATTCGCTGGCATCCATGCAAACGAGCTGAACTGCATTGCACGTGCGTGTTCCGAGGTAGCTCCTCAGGTTGTTCTCTGCAACGCCAATCAGTTTGAACGAAAGTTCTATGCCGACGATCCGTTTGAAGGGCAGTTGCAACGCAAGAAGAAGCACCTTGCCTTTGCCGCATCCGAAATCGATGAACACGAAGCTGCTGTAGTCCACATCAAGCCGCCGCAGCATACGAAAAAAGACGGAACGAGGCGTCGGCTCATAAGTAAAGGCATGCTTGAACCTGGGGTCGGATTGGCGTTCGGGAAGGTCGAGGAAGCCGCCGGTGTCCACCGCGAACCGCCGATCGAATCGCTTCTCCAAATAACTGTACCACGGGTTTGAGAGGCAGCAAAGCCGCCATCGGTTGGTTACAGAGCGTTTGACAAGCGCGGCCGCGGCCCGGATGGTTCCGGCAAAGCCGCGGCGTCGCAAAGACGAGACAAGTTTGCCGCGCCAGGACTTGCTCAGAGCTGTTACCCCAAACAAATGCATCCGCATACACTAGGCCCCTGATGCCTTGTAGATGGAGTACGAGCACGTCTCCTTAACTGGTGTCAGAAAGCCGGACTCATCCAGAGGAGCTTTGAGCACATGATTGAAATACACGAGGTACGTTTCCCTCGGTGTTGCGGCAAGCGAGCGCCGCATATTCTCCAGAACCCGCGCCATCACTTCTGCAGTGAAAGGATTATAAAAGTAATATATCGCACGTTCCTCAGGGATCTCGTAGTCCACGGCATCCGTGCAAAGCAGCCGCAGCTCGCTGCATCTCCGTGTTCCGAGATAGCTCGTCAGATTGTTCTCTGCCACGCGAAACAGTTTGGACGAGAGTTCTATGCCGACGATCTGCTTGAAGGGCAGTTCCGCAGCAAGGAGAAGGACTTTGCCTTTACCGCATCCGAAATCGACGAAGACAAACTTCCGGTAGTCCACGTCAAGCGCCCGCATCATACGAAAGAAAACGGAACGAGGCGTCGGCCCATAATTAACGGCGTACTTGAACCTGGGGTCGGATTTGAGTTCGGGAAGGTCGAGGAAGCCGGCGGTGTCCACCGCGAAGCGCCGATCGAATCGCTTGTCGAGGTAAGAGTACCACGGGTTTGAGACGTGGCAAAGCCGCCATCGGTTGGTTACAGAGTGTTTGACAAGCGCGGCCGCCCGTTTGACCGTTCCTAAAACCCCTCTTTCTCTCAAGGAACGGACAGTCTTACCTTTCCAGCTCGTCCAAAAGTCAAGAAACAACATGCGCTTGCGAAGGCCTTCGGGGATCATATATGGACTCCAGCCGGCCCCGAGGAGAGGTCGATCTGTTCAGTAGTCCACTTTAAGTGCGGCCGCATGGCGCC
>Ga0315277_10005169_pt1 | contig 17261 bp, 14 predicted proteins | sample YL17G05_15_MG_FD_203695 | JGI IMG/M metagenome (GOLD analysis project Ga0315277, IMG submission 203695) | Sediment microbial communities from Yellowstone Lake, YNP, Wyoming, USA - YL17G05_15 | ecosystem: Environmental > Aquatic > Freshwater > Lake > Sediment | place: USA: Wyoming | collected... | reverse complement strand
TAGACATAGATATAGGCGTAGTTGCTCCAGCCGTTGCAGTAATACTGGAGGATGTGCCAGCCGGGAACGTCAGCAATGAACCATCTCTTGTACCAGCCGGGGTGGTAGACGTAGCCCGCATATGTAGTAATGAGATTTCCATAGGGAGGAGGGTACCATTCGTAGAACCAGACGTTGCCTGAGCCGGAAATCTTCATCCACAGCGGCAGGTTGGCAGAGAGATAGCAACCGGATATAGTCTGGGGCGCATAGAAGATATAAAGGCTGTTGGGCGCATAGGTTCCGGTCGGAACTATCATTTGAGCGTAGGTCGGGCTGGTCGCAGTAGCCGTCAGCCCCTGGGGTGCCGCCGCATAGGCTGATTGCTCAGACGACATTATCAACCCTTGGGATTTCTCCTGCGTTGTGGGAGCCTGCTGGGAGGCTGTGACTGATGGCGTCTGCAGTCCCAGAGATTCAGGGGTGGTCGGATTGGCTGGCGTGGGCGCGCCGCTAGACGTGCCAGTGGAATATTGACCTATCTGGCCCATTGCGTTATTGGAATATTCCTGCTGATCTATCATGTTATCAAAATATTGGTATGGCTGACTAGATGCTGTTCCTAGAGAAAGCACCATGAATAACAGCATCAATTCAAGTACAGTACTATTGTTCATGAACCTCAAGCTCTCCTTTTAGTTCTGATCCTTATGTAACGTTACCACTATTTAAAAATGGTTTTTATATGTATCTCATCTAAACAGGGAAATATGATGCGACTTTCTGGCCTCCGACAAGGTCATCAAATCATATGACAAGGCCATCGGGATCAATTCACAATATGCAGAAGTTTGTTGCTACTAAGACGTTGCTCTAGAGACCTTAAGTCATTACAAAGGCCGACGTAGCCTTTATCAAAGCCAAAGAGCTGGGATATATGGGCTATTTTTGCCCCTCGCCCGGCCATCCTAGTCGACCGGAACACACGCGACGAGCGAGCGGTCCTGCTCATCGATGCCTAAACTGTCTTCCTTCAGCGCTGCAGGGCCGGGCGGCTCCGGGGGCGCGTGGGGGAGGCGATCCGGCCCATCGCGGATTGCCTTCAACCGCCCTGCCAAGCCGAATCCCTACCGTCGCCATCGCCGCCAAAGCCGCATCCCTGCCGCCCCCTCACGAGCGGGCCAGCGGGCATGCGGGCGGGGCCATCGGCGATCCCCGCTCGACCGGAGTGCAGGCGGCCCGCCCGGAGAGCCCCTGGCTTAAGCTGAAGGTGACTGGATCTCCGGCCATCATGCCTCAACTTCGTCAGGTTTATTATAGGAAGACAGGTCATATCATTATGAAGCCCATATCCATTATATTGGCATTGGCGATGCTGATATCCATTAATTTGCCACTCTGCTGTGGCATCTGCGACCAAGGAAATCTGACCATAGGTGCCCTGCTTCCTCTGAGTGGAGACTATGCCGGCACGGGACTATCAGCTCTGATAGCACTTGAGCAGGCCGAGTCCGATATCAACCGGATGCTTTCAGATACGGGCAGATCTGCCAGGATCAATATCGTTTTAAAGGACACGAAGACTGATCCAGAAGCGACCTTCCAAGCTTTGAAGGATCTACAGGCGCAGGGGTTAAGGATCATCATAGGCCCTGAGGATAGCGCCTCACTTTCAAGGGTAAGAGAGTATGCCAATGCAAGTGGCATAATTCTAATCAGCGGTTCCAGTACTGCCCCCAGTCTGGCCATTGCTAACGATACGACATTCAGGATGGTCTCTGACGATACACACCTGGGTAACGCGATAGTTGGGCAGATGCGAAAGGACGAAATAAGAGCGGTAGTGCCTCTGGCCAGGGATGACCTCTGGGGAAATGACCTCATCAACACCACAGCTAACAGCCTCAATTCGGAGGGTGGCGTGATGCTGAATCCTATAAGATATAGCCCTAACACGGAAGACTTCGCCCAGGCTTTTGCAGACTTGAGGACTTGTCTGAGGGATGCCATGGAGCAATATGGCAATGGCTCCATCGCTGTCTATCTGATAGCCTTCGATGAGGCTAAAGATATCCTATCCCAGGCATCAGGGGATCCCGTCCTCTCGTCAGTGAGATGGTATGGCAGCGACCCATCAGAGGTCTTGATCCAGCAGGACGAACGAGCTGCTCAGTTCGCCAACAAAGTACGCTTCATATACCCAACCTTCGGGCAGGAGAATTCTACTGTATACAGAAAAATATCTGAGGAGGTCAGGCAGAGGTACGGAATTGATATGATCTCCTATGCCATAAACGACTACGACGCAGCATGGCTGGTGGCCTACACTTACCTGGTTGCCGGATCGGACGATCCTGCGACCTTTAGGAAGATGTTGCCGATCTTTGCCAAGACATACAGGGGATACTCAGGAGAAGCTGTTTTAAACGATGCCGGAGATAGGGCTTTTGCCATCTATACCTTCTGGTCCCTCAAGGCGTCAAACGGCACACTCCAATATAAGCCTGTGAGCAAGTACGTCTTTAACCCCTATGAGGGAGCTTACTGGAGCCATGTAGAAGACTCTGCATAATCTTCGAGCTCTACCCCCCCATCACCCTCCGTCCCAGGTCCTTCAATGCCCTCCTCGTTCCCAGGCAGATGCTCATCCAGGCCCTAAACCGCGACCTGAACCTGCAGACGATAGCACTAAAGCTATAACACGACCACCGAGATCACGGCTCCTATGAGAATGACCCAGAGGATATCGACCCTTAATAACAATGCAATGAATGCCGTAACTGCCATAATTGCATGTGCAAGATCCCCTGGCATATTAGATGCAAAGTGGAATGCTACAGAGCCTAGCAGTCCCACAAAGGAGCACAATATGCCATTAACAGCCCTGTTGAATCGGAGAGAGCTACTCAGTCGATCATAGTGGGGAACCGTCCCTATAAGCATTAGGAAAGAAGGCAGGAAGATGCCCAATGTGGCTACAATGCCACCAATTGGCCCATACATTATATAGCCAACGAATGCTGCGGTAATCACAATTGGACCTGGAGTGATCTGCCCTAGAGCAATTCCGTTCATAAACGTCTGGTAATCCATCCAGGAACGGACGTCTACAACCTCATTCAACATAAGGGGTAGAGATGCAAACCCACCTCCAAACGCGAAGAGGTCTATCCTGAACATCGATGCTGCCAGGTCGAAGAGGTTATGCTGTAGCACGTAAAGCAGAACAAATCCAATCGCTGCGGCAGATAAAATAAGTATAAAAGGCACAATCGTTCGAGGTGTATCCATCGGAGCCATTGGCCTGGATTGGATCGGTTGATCTTTGTGAATTATGAGCCCCATACAAGCTGCAAGTAGGATCACAATAAATGGGCTAATCCCGAAGATAAACATGCCTGCTGCGAAGGCAGCAATAGCAAAATCCCTCCAAAGCTTAAGATAGCTCTTACCAAAGGAGAGCGCAGCATAAGCGATTATGGCTACAATAATCGCCTGAAGTCCACTGAATAACGATACTGCAATGGACAAGTTATGCGTTTGCTCGTATAACGCAGAAAGAAGCATTATCATCAAGAATGCTGGAAGACCAAAGCCGATAAAGGTCACAGCAGCTCCGGCGACCCCGCGAGTTCTCAAACCAACATAAGCTGCCATTTGCATGGCAGACGCCCCAGGTATAGCCTGGCAAAGCGCCACCCCTGCACGAAATGTTTCATCGTCAAGCCAACTCTCCTGCTCCACAGCCATCCTGCGGATATAAGCAATCATAGCCGGCCCTCCAAAGGAGGTCAAACCCAACCTCAGAAAAGAAATGAACAATAGAGCCAGAGAAGGATGCTGGGATGGATTCATAAGCCAGCTCCGCGGTGCTCAGATGGCCGAATAACTCGCCGCCAAACCTCAAACAGCGCAATTAAGCTAAACTCCATCTCGGTCATCGCCATTTTTTGTTTCCTGCTTGGGGGCTTCCCTCATTACAGCAGCACACGGCCACTATGAGCGGCTTTTCAGTATTCTGCCGTCCAGCCTTATCGAAAAGACTATCTTGCGTTCCATGATGCGGCATCTTCTATTCCAATTGAACCTTTCCATTTCATCGGGCCTTCTGAGCAGGAGCGGGCTTTGCCAAAGATGTGTATATAAAACAACCTCTAAAGGAGTGGAGTTGAACAGGAAGTACGAGCGGGTGCATGATATGATTGAGGATCTCTATTCCTCCGCCTTTGATGCCTGAAACCGATCTCATCCGATGCCCTGTCAAAGACCAGAATATCTTTTTCTCTTTTCGCTGCCCCGAAAGCCCTATCAAGCTCCTCCCCCAGTACGGTCTCCCTTACGGCAGGATATTTTCAGAGCATACAATTCGTGGCGAATCCCCAACCAAATCTCGCGAGGCTACTCTCCGCCAAGTCCTCCTAGTTCATGCGCTCTTTCAGAGAGGGCATGGTCTCATTATTTTATCGTCTTCAATTGAACCTTGACTTTCAAATATCGCGTGCCTCCGCCGGTAAACGGCTGCCATCCACGGTCATATGAGGGAGTGTGCGCATAGAGCCACCAGGGGCATTTGTAGCTAATGAGTCCTTTGTTTTGATCCATAATTCATTGTATATGACTAGCTAGTAATAATAAAAAATCTCCCGTTTTTCTTGCCATCTGGATAAAATTAATATAATGGTATTTGGCATTACATTAAATCAAATAAAATATCGTATTGCCTAGAAGCACGGAGGGAATTTAATGGCCGAGACGAGAAATTTCGCCCTGAGAGACAAGAAGGGCAATGAGATTGGCGTCTTCACCGGAAAGCAGCCAAGACAGGCAGCCTTGAAGGCAGCCAACAGGGGCCACACGGATATAAGGCTCAGGGAGCGCGGAACGAAGAAGGTCCACATCTTCATGGGTGAGAGGGTTCAGGTGAAGAAGCCTAAAGGAGCACCTGCCTGGATGCCCGATAAGATCTGGAAGCCCAAGGTGAAGAAGATGGGCGTAGAGAAGCTGGAGGAGCTTTAAGACCTCAGATCTTGGCTTTTTTCTTTTAGCTCTGAGATAATTGGCCTGTGATGGCCTCTTTCCTGGTCTTTTTTTTGCGACTCACAAGCTCTTGATCTCTCGTTATCTCGGATTGGGAATAGATTACTATCACGATTATTCCCAGGGAATAATGCGCCTGCTGCACATTTAATTAAACTTAAATAGTTTAAAATACCATTAATCAATTGGAGCCTCCGATGAGCTGCCATCCCTCCTCCCTCGAAGGCTCTCGCCCCCTTATCGCCTTAGCAAGGTCTTGATGGAGGTTCTCTGGCTCACCGAAGATGATGTGATATCTCTATTACTTATATTTTAATTTGAAGCGGCATCATCAGGCGTTTTAACCCCAGAGTCAAGGATTACAGATATATCCTATTGAAACCTTAAGATGTTGCCATCATGTACGCGATCATCGCTTGCGGCGTCTTTGAAAAGGAGATCGAGGCCCTGCGAGATGCCCTCGGATTCTCCTTCGAGGCGCACTACCTTGCTTCAGGTCTGCACGTGGACTTCGACGATCTCAGAATGGCCCTCAAGGCCGAGCTGGAAAAGTGCAAAGGCTGTGAGGGCATAATAGTAGTATATGGCCAGTGCCATCCCAGGATAGACGAAATTCTTAAACCCTATGGCGCTGCCCTTGTCGACTGCCAGAGCTGTGTGGATGCCTTCATCACTCGCAAAGTCGTGGAGACAAAGGCCAAAGAGGGCCTTTACTTCTATCTCTCTCCAGGCTGGCTGGAAGCCTGGCATGATATATTCGACCGGCTGAACTGGGGTCCGGCTGAGGCCAGGCTGCAGATGGGCTCCTTCCGGGGTGTGGTCTTTATGGATACCCTGAAGGATGCCGCAAGGCGGGAAGAAGAGCTGATGGAGTTCTTCGATTTCACCAACCTTCCTTTCGAGGTGATGCCCGCGGACTTGAACCACTTCAAAACACTCATAGTCAAGGCCAAGGAAAGCGTGGAGGATTGAGCTTGGACGATCTGGACGAGATAAAGAAGAAAAAGATGGAGAAGATGATGAGCGAGATGAACAAGCCACTATCGGTGCAGTTCCCCAACAAGCCTGTTGTGATCACCGATGATACCATCGACTCAGCTGCAAACCAGTATCCTCTCCTCATTTTGGATTGCTGGGCAGAATGGTGCGGGCCCTGCCGGATGCTCGGGCCGATCATCGAAGAGCTGGCAGGGGAGATGAGCGGGAAAGTCGTCTTCGGCAAGCTGAACGTCGACGAAAATATGAAGACCGCCAACAGACACAGGATCTCGGCCATCCCCACTATGCTGGTCTTCAAGAACGGCAAGCTGGTAGATAAACTGGTGGGTGCCTATCCCAAGGCCTCGCTTTCTGCAAAAATCCAGAAGTACCTCTGAGGTCAGCCTCAGGGGATCTACTTCTCTCTGTTCTAGGGAATGCTGTTGGGCACCTTGATCAGCGGATATCCAGCAATATTGTAAACCGGCCTGGACGAAAGCGAGCTAGGCACCTGGTAAGTGGGCTTAATTCTTGAGTATTCGCTCACATTATAGATCGGCTTGTAGATGTCGGTATTATAGCTGATGTTGCCTGTCATTCCCAAACGCTGGCTGACATTGAAGACGGGTTTGACCTGAGAATACGCCTCAATGCTGTGTAGGGCCTTGGAGCCGTACACATCCAGGTTATTAATGGCCTTGGTCTTCTCGAAACCGATACGCAGGACCTTGGTGATCTGAGCGGCATTTTGAGTGGCGTTCAGAGTGGCATTCTGATGGTCCTCTGCAACCGCTGGCATCAAAAAGGCCAGCAACGTCAGAATGCAGATCAAGCAGGCAGTAATTTTCTGCATTATACCCTCCATAATGAAATCTTAAATATACTATCGTCGATTTCCTCTTCTTCTTCGCATAAGAAGAGCGATGGTAAGCATGGCCGCCGCAGCTGCTGCAATGGGAAGGGGCGATTTCTTCTCGGTGTTCGTAGTGTTGGTCTTGACTATCGGCTCGGCCTCAATTATATTTTCTTCCAGGTCCAAGACGTCGCCGCCCCTGCCCAGCAATACGGTGCGCAGCTGGTAGATGCCTGGCTCCAGGGTCTTGTTCCAGGAGATCTCCACTGTCTCGTCATCTCCGGTGAGAAGCACCGGCGTCCTCTTCTCCGTCGTGTTCAGCACTGTGCCGTTTTGAGATAGTATGAACCTGATGCTTCCCTCAAACGGGACGCGAGAATTGCCCACTACCGTGGCGCTGGCCCCGGTCTCATCCTGGTAGGTCTCGGTTATCATCGCGTCATCCCTGGCCAAGAAGGAGTTCATAAAGGTCCGGGTCTGATTATGGTTCAGCTCCACGATCTTCACTCGGCCGGTGTACTCTCGGTTGTTTTCCAGGATCTGCCTCCAGGCATAGTCCTTCTGAACCGGCGTGGCAAAGCTCCCCGTGATGGGAACCGCCTGGTCTTCGGTCACGTAGACGGCCTTGTTTTTGGAGATGAGCATGTAGTAGATGTCCACTATGGTGGAATCGCTGGCACTGATGGAGAGATGCATGCCGCGGGAGTCGGCACAAAAATCGCGCACATCGAACCTTATGGGCTCAATCCCCCCGTAAAAGAAGCTGTAGCACTTCCTGGAGATCACTGTCCCATTTTTATTTTTCCATAAGCTGGCACAGGCATCATAGGACCCCTCTTTTGCTTCGAAGGGAGACCATCGGGCCATCCAGGTCCCTGGCCCGTCCAGCATCATATTCTTGGTTTGAAGCACATCGCCAGAAAAGATCAGATCCATCTGCAGAGTATCCCCAGCCACATCACCCTTGATGGTTACATCTGATGAATCAATGCTGGAGTAGAGATCCATAATCTCTTGAGATTGAGCTGTGCCCATCATGGCCACAAGGGCAACCAAAAACCAGACCGCGTAAATTCTCATGGGACCCGACCTACAGGATATGCTGTGATTTCTTAATGGGTTTAAAACTAACGTATGCTCAAGAGAAGATTAAAAAAAAGCCTGGTTGGCCTTGGCCCGGCGCGTCTAAAGAGATAGCCAGTGGGTGAATGGCGCCATGATGGAGATGAGCAGCGAGGTCAGCACCAGCCAGGCCAGGAGCGCCACCACGGTTCTGGTGAGCTTCTCCGCCTGGCGGGCGTTGACCACTCTCTCAAAGCCAGTCTGGACCAGATCCCGGAAGATGTGGCCACCGTCCAAGGGCACCGCCGGAAGACAGTTGAAGAGGCCGGCGTAGAGGTTGATCCAGCCCACCCACAGCAGCAGGTTGGCTATCCAGAAGAACTTCCCGCCCAGGGGCTCTGCCCATCCGCTGGGCTCAAAGACGACGGTCAACCAGCCACTGAACCCCGGGAAGCCCTTTTGGGTGAAGCCCGGAATGCCGGCGAAGGGCAGGCTCAGCAGGTAGGTGAAGCCCTGCAGGCCGCTGCCGGGTATGGCCTTGAGGACCTGCAGGAACTGCTTCGCTGGGGCCTCCTGGAAGGCCACGCCCCCCGCATAAACCGCATCCCCAGAGATGCCGATGCCTATGAATCCGGCACCTCCGGCTTTCGAGGTGAGACTGACCTGATAGCTCTTGCCCTCCCCCGTGGTTATGGCTATGGTTTGGCCAGGTCGGGTCGTGTTCATCTGGTTCTTGAAGCCCTCTAAATTGACGATCTCGACGCCATCGATCCTGGTGATTGTCGAACGGGCGGGAAGACCCGCAGCAGCTGCTGGCGAATCCTCGAAGATCGAGGCCACCATGATACCGCGCCCCGGCTCTCCTGAAAGCTGCAGGCTCTCTTCTTTATCATTGTAGAGCACTTTGACTTGCGCGGAGCCGCGGCCAAGATCGCTGTAGAGCTCCTCCAGGCCCCTGACCTCTTTTCCATTCGCCTCCAGCAGCACCATGCTGCTCTCGAAGCCGGCGATGCTGCCAACGGAATCGTCCTGCACGTCGACTACTATTACTTTATCCACGGGCGAGATGGAGCCGATGACCGGTCCGAAGAAGAGAGCCATGGCTATGGCGGCAACGATGAAATTGGAGATGACTCCTGCGGACAGAATCCTTATTCTGGCACCTTTGGTCACTATAGCCGGCTTGTCCTTGCTGCCAAAAAGCTCCTCTTCATCGGGCTCCACAAAAGCAGCTATGGGAGCAATAAAAAGGGCAACGATGCCCATGGACTTGACACGAACGCCCTCGACTCGGCTCAGGATGCCGTGAGCGAACTCATGCACCACCATGGTCACAAAGAGGGCAATCCAGCCCCAGACGAAGGGAATGTACTCGTTCAGGCCCGGTATTAGCAGGATGTTTCTGGGAGCATTGTAGCTGCTGGGCTGGGGTGGCTCCTGAATCATGAGGTAGGTCATGAGCAGCACCAGTATCAGAAAGTAGCCCATGCTCAAGATGACCAGCGGCACTCCGGCCGAGGCCACAATTCTCCAGAACCTCTTGGGGCGGCTTAATCTGTCCAGCAGCTTCAATCCCCTGGTGGTGCGCAGGAATATCGCCAGAGGAATGGGACCCCACACTGTAATTCCTCTTTTGCCCCATCTCTCGCTATTATGCAGGGGCAGCAGGAGGATGGAATAGAGACCTATCAACGCGGCCGCAATCAACAGCCAGTCGATCGTGGTCAGCTGAAATGGCAAATTCAACTTTTTTCCTCGCTATCTCACAGAACGCCCTGGTCCCTCAGCGCCTCCTTGGCCAGCTCCTGATGCTTCTTCTCCAGGAAGCTGTAGACGTTGCCGTGGGGTGCGCCGTCGAGAAGCATCTCTATGGCCGCGCGGGCGATTCGGATCTGCTCCGGATACCCTAATAGAGCTACCGTCTTGCCGTATACCGATACCTTGGCGCCCGAGAGCCTCTCCATTATCTCTCGCGACTTTCCGTCTTTGCCGATGATGCGGCCCTTGATGCGTGCCATATCGCTCTTGGTGCCCATCATCTTGGAGAGGTCCAGCACATCCAGCATCAGCATATCGTCGTCTAGAATTGATAGCGCTCTCTCCGGCGAGAAGCCCCGGCCAATGGCTCGCACTAGGTCCATAGCTCTCATGGCCAGGAGGGGATCCTCGGTTGATGCCACTCTGACTGTGCCCGTCTCGCTGTCTATCTCAAGAGTGGTCCTAGTCCTCTCTTCGATGTGGTGCTTCATGGAGCCGCCAGGACCCACCAGCACACCTACGCGTTCTTCTGGAATCTTGACATCCATTTGATCAGCCTCGTTTCTTCCGATCAGTCTTCTCTTCTCTCTCGTCGCTTCTCAATCTGGCCCAGATCTCCTCCTCTGAGCCAAAGCCATACCTTTTCTGAAAGTAGCGGACTATGTTGGTTATATCGCGCTCCAGGAACTTCCTGGCCAGGGGATGATCAAGCGTTACCGACTGCCCCATGTCTATTATCACCGGCTCCCCGGCATAAAGAATATTGAATTCGCTTAAGTCGGCATGCACCAGGCCTGCTCTATGGTAAAGCAGGGAGATGTACTCCACCAGCCGGCCAAAGACCCGCTTGGCTTCTTCGACCTCCAGCTCCACCTCCTTTAGCTGAGGTGCAGCGTGGTCATTTTGGCCCACGAAATCCATCACCAGGATGTTTGCGCGCATGGCTATGGGATGGGGCACCCGCACGCCTGCCTCCTCGGCCCGCGTTAGGTTGCGAAATTCCTTCTTGGCCCAGGCCGAGACTATGGCCCTTTTCGTGCCCTTCACACTCCCAAATCTGGGGTCTCCGTGCAGGTAATCCTGCATGGCTTTGAAGTTGCTGGTGGATATGCGATAAATTTTCAGAGCCAGCTCTTTTCCGCCACCCAGGGCTCGAAATATATTCGCTTCTTTACCGGTACAAACTGAGCCTCCCAGGGCATCGATTATGCCTTTGCTGGCCAGGCTGTAGAGATCCATCAGGGTGCGCGAATCGAAGACGGCCTCCTCGACATCCAAGTCATCGGAGTCCTTGATCTTCGTGCGAAGAAGATCGATGCGAGTATCGAACTCCTCATCCTTGGAACGCCTGCTCATGAAGTGCCTTTGAGGAATCCCTTGCGCTGCAGCCAGTCCACCTGAGGCCCTGTGTATCTCCAAACCACATCTGCTTTCGCGTTCTGGAAATCCCAGGGAATGATTATGACCACATCGCCCGCTCTGATCCAGATCCTCTTCTTCATCTTGCCGGGTATGCGGGCCATTCTGGTTATGCCGTCGATGCCCCTGACCTTGATGCGGTTCGATCCCAGCAGGCTTTCCACATGAGCAAACATCTCTCTATCCTGCTTGCGGGGGAGGCGGACCCTGGTTATTACCGCCCCGTCCTCCTCCTTTCCTTTGCCTCTATTATACAGCGTATCACCTCAAATAATAATGTACATCAGATTGATGGATTCCTCGGGAGCTTTATAGCATCTGTTTCGCCCCGATGAGCCGAATCTTCTTTTATGCTATCGAAGGTAAAGCCCTTCTTAAATAGTTAAAGGTTGTGTCGCAAAAAAGAGTTATGGGCCCGACGCGATTCGAACGCGTGATCCCCGCCGTGTGAAGGCGATGTCATAACCAGCTAGACCACGGGCCCTCGGTTTAAGGGAAGAAGTCATCTGCTATTAGTATCTTGCCCCAGGGTGCAGTCTTGGAGTTCTTTAAGATCTGCGAAGAGGAATTATTTAAATACTAATTCGCGAAGTGAATGAAATGAATGAGTTTCGGCTTCACAAACCCGGCATATTCCTTCTATGAGCGCCTCCTCAAACGCGAGGTACTGGCGGGAGATGTCGTAGGGCACGTGGCCATCATTCAGGATGGAAACCGCAGGTATGCCAGGCAAAGAGGCCTTTCCAAGATACTGGGGCACAGTCTTGGCGCAAATACCTCAGAGATGGTCGCGGATTGGTGTTTGGAGCTGGGAATCAAACACCTTACTCTTTATGCATTCTCTACGGAAAACTTTGCAAGAGATGAGATGGAGAAGCGCTATCTCTTCGAGCTGATCAAGAACAAGTTCATAGAGCTGAATAATTCTGAAAAGATTCACGGCAATAGGGTTCGCGTGCGGGCCATTGGCCGAGTAGAAATGCTCCCTGCGGATCTGCAAGAGGAGATTGGCCGTACAGAAGCGGCTACGCGAACCTACGAACGGATGTATCTCAACGTGGCCCTGGCCTACGGCGGGCAGCGCGAGCTGGTAGATGCCGCGCAGGCGCTAGCTCGTCAGGTAAAGGCGGGAAAGATCAGAGCGGAGGATGTGAATGAGGACTTGATTGCCATGCATCTCTATCCTCAGGACGGCATGCCCGTGCCGAAAGTTGATTTGATCATCAGGACCGGAGGAGAGACACGCACCTCCAACTTCCTGCCCTGGCAGGCCAATGGCAACGAGTGCGCGGCCTACTTTTGCGCTCCCTACTGGCCGGAGTTCAGGAAGATCGACTTTCTGCGGGCCATCCGGGTCGCCCAGACCAGGGCATCAAGCCAATAACCTTAATTACCTGAAGCATGCCATGACGCATGTTGTCCCGATGGGGTAGTGGACATCCCGAAGGCCTGCGGAGCCGATTGCGCGGAAAGCCTTCAACCCGGGTTCGAATCCCGGTCGGGACGCTCTCTTACGGGTAAAATAGCTTGAGGGATATCAAATGAAATTGGGATCAACCCAACACGTAAATGTAGTCGAAACATTTTTAGTCTCAAAATTGAATTAAAAATGAATTGATATAGGGTGGGAGAACATGTTGAAATACTTGCTCTTAGCAGCCTTTCTTCTGATGGTATCAAGCCAGGCGGCCACCATTACCGTCGCCCCCAGCGGGGCAGACTTCTCGAGCATTCAGGCAGCAGCAGACGCGGCCAACTTTGGAGATTTGATTAATATTACGCCTGGCGTCTACTCTGAGAATCTGATTATAAATAAAACGATTGCCCTTCGCGGGATTGGAGCGCCGGTGATTGAAATTGGAGGCCAGCATGCCAACGGCCCTGCCATAATGCTTCTGGCAGACGGAATATCGCTGGAGGGACTTGTAATTGTGAACTCCAGCAGCACAGCTGGAGAGCCATCTGGTACAGGAATCGAGGTTCATTCCGGCAATAACACGATCTCTGCCAATATAATCAAGGGCGCTTTTGGAAGCGGAATTAATCTTTTCAATAGCAGCAATAACACAATAGCTAGAAACCAAGGTAATAGTAGCTTGACAGGGCTATCTCTCCGCTATTCAAGCTTTAACAGCATCATGAGCAACAACTTCAGCTACAATCAGGGAGACGGCATATCTCTGAATTACTCCAAGAACAACACCGTGGAGAGCAACGAGGTGAGCTACAATAGAGGCAGGGGATTTGTCCTCGATTCCGCGGACAACAACAGCCTTCTTTTCAATACCGCGAGCTACAATAGAGCCAGCGGGCTTTACCTCCATAACTCCAACAATAATCAGATTTACCAGAACAATTTCATAAATAACACCGGATACAACGTCTTTGATGATGGTCTCAATCGCTGGGGAGATTCCTGGATGGGCAACTACTACAGCGACATAAATTGCACAGACAGCAACGGCGATGGAGTTTGCGATTCGCCTTACCGCATACCGGGCGGCACAAATACGGATACTTTTCCGTCACCGCGGCCTATAATGATACTGTTTTATGAGGTGGCGAGCGACATCCTCTCAGGCTGGGAAAGCTATCTCGATGAGTCCCCGCCAAAGGATAGTGAAACGAAAGAAGGTACTGAGTTGATCTAAAGTCTCTCATGAGGGGCTGGACTTCAGTGCAGAGATAATATTGCCCTGGGCTTCGAGAGCAACGCCTTTGTAGTACCAGGCTGCGGCAAGTTTGGGATCTAACCTGATGGCCTTGTCACATACCTGAATGGCCTCATCGTATTTGCCATTACGTGAGTATCGATGAGCAGTTGAAGAATTTTAGGAATTCGGTTAAGAATATACGAATTGGCAGGAGGGAGTGATCACGAAAAAAATCGCCCTAGTTTTGATCTTTAACATTCTTTGAAAAAATTGGAAAAAAATTATCGCTAGAAGACTTCTTTCCAATCATTTTTCATGCTGACCACCTGCCAATCCCACTCCTGTGCCATCTCCAGACCTCTATCAAGCTTTCCAACCAAAGATTCTCTGTCGTAGGCGTATTCCCTGCCGGAATCATCATGATGATTCAGTATGCCCATACCTTGCTGGTCACCGCCCGTGGCAAATTGCAGCATCTGAATGTCTCCATCGGAATTGCCGTATGCGAAGACGGGGCGGTGCCCAATAAAAAGCTGGATGTTTATAGGCTTTCCTTGGGCTTCGCCAATACTCCAGATCTCGGGAAGCTTTAGGATCGAGCTGTTCCTATTGTGGTCCGCGAACTGGTATCTGGGGCTAGAACCGATCACTTGCGCCGGTGGGATACCATATACACTATCGGAGAATGCCCGCACAAAGTCAACGCCGCCGCCTGTCACGATGTAAATCTTGAAGCCATTGGCCCGCAGATAGTTCAATAACTCTAACATGGGCCGATAAGTGCAGCCTGAGTAAGGCCGTCCGAAGCGGGGATGCTTAGTGCTATTGAGCCAGTCTCTGACCAGCACTGTGTAATGGTCGACCGTCATGTTCGAGCAAGTGGCCAACGCGATCGCTAGGCTCTCATCGAGGCTGAAGTTGCGGGAAGATAGCCTCTTGCCCGAAAGAATCGAGCTGAAAGGTTCTTCGGTCTTCCACTCGGGGTGCTGAGGCGCCAGATCCCCAACTCGATCAATCATGAAAAGGAACTGGACATAATCTGGTTTCTCGCACCACAGGGTGCCGTCGTTGTCAAAAGTGGCAATGCGCTCCTCTGGCACCACATAGTGCGGATTGCTCTTATTGGTAGCGTTCGCCACGAAATTGAGGATGGCTTTCTTGGCCGGGCAATTGTTCCAAGAGGGCAGAGGATCTTTGACTTCCTGGGGCGATATCTCCTTTATGATATAAGCTCTTCCGGAGTCTGGTGTCTTACTGAAATTCCCACGTACTTCAAGGCTTGCTGCAATTTTTCCTGAGCAGTCTGCAGTGTTTTTCAAAATCCAGCGATCAGCTATCACAGCTTCTCCTTTAGAAGGAATATCTCCGCAGTAGTATTCGCCTCCATAGCCTCCGAGGCAGGCGTCTGGTGCTCCTGTGATTTCAAGCTTGCACCATACGTTTTCTGCCTTCTCTGGAGCAAGATTCTTGATCCTAACCGTCAGCTTCCGATCGCCCGTTTGGGAATCGTTCTCTTCATAAATCGAAGGCAAAAGGGCGCTGAAGGAGGCTCGCCAGGCTGTGTAAACATCGGTAATAGCTCGGTAATATGCCTGAGCAAGGACGCTGGAAGAATTATATTCCACTATTTGTGCAGATTCGTCCAACAGGGCCTTTTGGTTGTTAGAGGTCGTATTGGCGATCCTCTTCACATATTCAGGAGCATATCCTTTGGCCAAATATTCGGGTCGGCTGAAGTTCGTCCAGGCAAAATACTCCCACCATAGATGGGTGCTGCCAATCTCTGGCGAGGCTATTCCATCCTCAAGCCAAGGATCAAACCAATCCTCGTTATCCAGGTGCTTGTTCAGAGGTATCCAGTTATGCAACTCTCGCGTCCAGTTGGTGCAATTCATCCCGCGTGAACCTCTTTGTTGAAGAGCTTGGAGTTGAGGCGGCAGCGTATTATTATGACTCAGAGGATATTCCGGACAACCCATGCCCGTATTGCCCGTAGGCAAGCAGTAACCCACAATATCCTTTCCGAGAGGGAGAATACCATTTCTCGGCAGTTTTAAAGCATCACTGCTATTCATTCCATTGACATGGACTGGGCAGCATACATCAGCAACATAATGGGCAAGGTAGGCGGCATCCCTCGATATATTGCCCCCATCCACTAAGCCATTCTCCAGAGAGTCATAATATAATGCTGCCAAGCCTGGCGCATTGCCTTGCTGATTTCTTGGATTATAAACGTGGTAGGAATATTTGGAGTTAAGTGGATTATCCGGGCCGGAACCTGATATTTGGGGTTTGGAAAGGTTTCCCCTCACACTGACGCCCTCGTTGGCCAATATTTGATCCAGTTTGGGGAACTTATCGCTTATCGCAGAGAAGGCAGGATCTTTTTCAAGGCTTTTGTATGCCTGTTCATCAATATACTGATGAGATGGACCTACGAACCACGGTATTATGGTCTCTTCTGTAATGCTATTCCATGCGAGACCAAGATCACATGACAAGATCAGCAGGCTGAAGACAAAAAGAGCGACAGCCCCGATCTTGTACTCATCCTTGCGAATATCTATCCCTCCTTGAAATCAGGGCAATATCGCAATTTGCTGTATTTTAGCGCCTCTGCCCGTCAGGATTCTGCTGTTCGCTCATGATCTCCATCAGCGTCGTTTTACAGCAAATTTGGCATATTGCCAATAGGACCTATGTTGAATGTGCATATATAACCTTAACTCTTGCCAAAAATATCATGTACTGGGGTAAATCCGGAAAAAATAATTCAAGGTAATACGACACAGAAGCAATTGCTAAAGAACCGCCCCGAATCATTAGCGAGATAGGACCTGCCCTAGCAGAAAAGGGCCTCCCCAATCATGCTTGGACTTTTATGCACCAAAACTATTTAAATTTTTATTTATGATAACAATGCTGAATTGATAAGCGTTGTGGCTTCGTTTTCCTCGGCACGATCCAAAAGCCCCACGCCTTTCCTCGTTTTTTTTCGTATCTGGAGAAAAACCGCTACCTAGTTAAGCAAGTAGCGTCTCTAATTAAGGGGAAGAGCATGCAAAAGAGCAGGGTCAAAATAGGCTTGATTCAAACTTCGGTTTCTGAGGATCTCGATCTCAACCTGAAAAGATCCATTGAAAAGGTGAAGGAAGCCGCAGGCAGGGGTGCCAGGATCGTCTGCCTCCCGGAGCTTTACCGGACGCGCTACTTTCCTCAGTGGGAAAAGAAAGATGCATCACTCCTGGCCGAGACCATTCCCGGAGAGTCCACGCAGGCATTCTCTGCTCTGGCCAGAGAGCACCAGATAGTGATAATAGTGCCTGTCTTCGAAAAGGACGAACAGGGTTACTACAACTCCGTGGTCGTCATCGACGCCGATGGCAGCCTGCAAGAGACCTATCGCAAGATCCACATTCCTCACGATCCCCTCTTTTACGAGAAGAGCTACTTTTCCCCAGGCGATGAGCTTCAGGTTTACGATACCCGCTATGCACGATTCGCCGTGCAAATCTGCT
>Ga0315277_10005168_pt1 | contig 17263 bp, 12 predicted proteins | sample YL17G05_15_MG_FD_203695 | JGI IMG/M metagenome (GOLD analysis project Ga0315277, IMG submission 203695) | Sediment microbial communities from Yellowstone Lake, YNP, Wyoming, USA - YL17G05_15 | ecosystem: Environmental > Aquatic > Freshwater > Lake > Sediment | place: USA: Wyoming | collected... | reverse complement strand
GCCCTGCAGCGAGGTGGGCATCTCGGCGTAGACCTCGCCGACGTCGGGCAGGCCGTAGCCGGGCAGGTGTGCGACCGAGCCGCGGCGCGTGTTGAAGAGCCGCGTCAGGTAGTCGAGGACGCTGTGGAGCCGCGCCTCGTCGCTGTCGGGATCCGTGACGGGCTCGCCGTTCATGAAGCGGCCCGTCACGGCCTCGAACAGGGCGATGTTCATGAGTGTCCCGGTGCTCAAGCCACCGGGGTGAGCCAGGAGTCGGTGACCGTCAGGTTGCCGTCGAGGAAGGTCCAGGTGATCGTGCCGTACCGCAGCGAGACCTCCTCCATCGGGTTGAGCTGGCCCTCCTGCTTGACGTTGGGCAGGACGGTGTTCACCGAGCAGAGCTGGGCGTCCTCGAGCACGATGTTGTACATCTCCACTTCCTTGCCCTCCGGCGTGATGTGCCAGAAGTGCACGGTCATGGTCTTGATCGTCTCGCCGGTGACCAGCGCCTGGAGGATCGGCACCGAGGCCTTGTCGATCTCCTTGGTGAAGGTGAAGGGACCGTGCACGCGGTTGCCGGTGATCTTGCCGCTCATCCGGTCGGTGGGCACGTCCACGCCGTGGTGGGCCTGGATGCCCTCGATCATCTTCTCCCGGCCCTTCCGCTTGCAGCCGCCCTCGAACTTGCCCTGCTTCGTGCCCTCGATCTCGATGTAGATGGGAAGCGCCATGGTCCTCGTCCTCCTTGCGCGTTACTTCGCCTTGGGCATCTGGCCCACCAGCGAGATGCCGATGTCCATGCCTTCGATCTGGAAGTGCGGCATCACCGTGAGCTGCACCCGGAAGAAGCCGGGGTTCTCGGCGATGTCCTGGACCGTCACCTGGGCCGCGCGCAGCGGGTGCTTGGCGATGACGTCCGGGGTGGGCTTCTTCATCTCGGTGACGTACTTCTTGATCCAGGTGTTCAGCTCGTCCTCGAGCACGCTGCGGTCCTTGGTGCTGCCGATGTTCTCCCGCTGGATCACCTTGAGGTAGTGGGCGAGGCGCGAGACCAGGAAGATGTAGGGCAGGCGCGCGCTGATGCGGCTGTTCGCCGTGGCCTCGGCCGTGTTGTACTTCTGCGGCTCCTGCACCGACTGGGCCGAGAAGAACACGGCATAGTCCCGGTTCTTGTACGACACCAGAGGAATGAGCCCCAGCTCGGCGTAGGCCAGCTCGTCGGTGTCCGGGATGTAGAACTCGGACGGGACCTTGGCCTCCTTGTTGCCGCCGGCGTCGAACAGGTGGATGGGCAGGTTCTCGACCGTGCCCCCGGACTCCGGTCCGCGGATCTGCACGCACCAGCCGTTCTGCGCGAACGAGCGCGTGAGGTTGGTGGCCAGGGCGAAGGCCGAGTTCCCCCACACGTACTTGTGGTGGTCGGTGCCCTTCACGTCCTCGACGTAGTTGAAGGCCTTGACCGGCGTGGTCTCGGGTCCGTAGGGCAGGCGGGTCAGGAACTGCGGGAAGGTGAGACCCAGGTAGCGGGCGTCCTCGGTCTTCCGGAACGAGTTCCACTTGATGTACTCGACGCTCTCGAAGATCGCCTTCTTGTCGGGCTTGTGCTGGAGCTTGCGGGTGTCGTCGAGCCCGAAGAACGCGGCGTCCACCGACGACAGGAACGGGGCGTGGCAGGCCGCCGACACCTTGGCGATGTTCTGCAGCAGCGCGATGTCCTGCGGCGAGCGCCCGAAGTGGTAGTTGCCGATCACCGCGCCGATGGGCTCGCCGCCGGCCTGGTCGTACTCCTGCACGTAGATGTGCTTGTAGAGCCCGCTCTGCACCGTCTCGGGCGAGTCCTCGAAGTCCTGCAGCAACTCGTCCTTCGAGACCTGCAGCAGCTCGAGCTTGATGTTCTTGCGGAAGTCGGTGCGGTCCACCAGGAACTTGAGCCCGCGCCACGACGATTCCAGCTGCTGGAAGTCCTGGTGATGGACGATCTCGTCCAGCTGCAGGGAAAGCAGCCGGTCGATGTCGGCGATGTTCTTGTCGACCAGCACCTTGTCCACCTTCTCGACCGTGCCGGACTGCTTCACCTGGCCCAGGAACACCTGAAGGGCCACGCTGATCATGTCCGACGTGCCCGCGGTCCCTTCCACGATCGTATCGAAGTTCGCCGCGCCCTTCGGCGCCGCCACGTCGATCAGCTGGTAGAGCTTGTCGACCGGGCTCACCTCGCCCTCGGTGGTGCGGGGCTGCGGCTCGCCCGCTGCCTTGGCTTCCTCCGCCATGTTTGCTTCCTCCTCTTTCCGATCCAAAGGTTCCGTGCGCGGGACGCTCTCGCCGCTACTTCTGCTCCGGCTGGGGCGAGAGGCCCGGCGGCAGAGGTGCCACCGAGTTCAACTGCTGCAGCGCACCGTCGAGGCCGGCCGAGTCCTTGGCGAGCTTGTCGAGGGTCTTGCGGAATTCGGAGTTCGAGATCACCTGGGCGCGCAGCTCCTTGAGCGCGTTGCGCGCCGCGAGCATGGCCCGCAGCTTGGGCACCTGCTTCGCCACCGCCTCGGGGTGGAACGAGTCGAGGTCCTCGAACTTGAGGTCCGCGACCAGCTCCTCGTCGCCGCCGGCGATCTTGTCCTTGACGTTGAGGCGGACCGCGATGTTCTGATCCTTCATCACCGCCTTGAAGTTGTCCTTGTTGACGTTGATCTTCTTGCGCGTCGCCAGCGTATCGCCCGGCTTCGGCTCGCGCCCGGTGAAGTCGCCCGCCACCAGCAGCTTCAGCGGCAGCTCGATCTCCTTCTGGGCGCCGTCGGTCTTCTTCACGTACCGGATGTTGATACGTGCCGGCGGAATCTCGTTCTGGAAGCTCTCACCTGGCATGGGTCACCTCGTGATGGGTTCGCCCGGGCGGTCCGTGAACCCGCTGCTGCGGACGCGGGTCCCGGAGCCCGGGACTAGGCGCGGCTGCCCTCGGAGAGGGCGAGCCGCACGTCGAGACGGCAGATACGATCGAATACGCGGTCGATGCGGTTCTGGTAGTCCTCCTTGGAAGTCTCGCTGGCGGACTGCATGAGGCTCTGGTAGACGCGCTGGAGCTGGCTCCACACCTGGACGCACAGCTCGGGATCCCACTGGGAGAGGCCCTGGCGCTCGATCCGCTCGTCCAGCTCCTCGAGCAGCGAGCGGGCCACGGCCGCGCGGCCCTGCCCCACCAGCAGGCGGGCCATGCCGAGCTGGCGCAGGAAGCGGGTGCGCCCCACCCGCTCGGCGGCCTGCGCGGCGTGCAGCTTCTCGAGCGCTCCGGCCAGGTCGCCTCCGTCCGCGAGCCCGCGCGCCTCCTCCAGCTCGGCCTCGAGCGCGGCGTCCCCCGGCGCGGCGGGCGCAGCCGCGGCGCGGGCTCCGCCGCCGAGCAGCGGGCGGATCTCGCGATCCAGCCACTCGCGCGTCGCGGCGTCGGCGAACGGAGTGCCGTCGGAGAAGGCCAGGCCCTCGAGGCCCGGCAGGCGCTCGAGCAGCCCGGCCAGGTCGCGGCGCAGCGCCTTGCGCGCCGCCCCGTACTCCGGGCCGAGGGCGCCCAGCGCCTGGTCGGCGGCCCGCTGCAGGTCGAGCCAGTACTGGTTCGGACTCTCGTAGAACAGCTCGTCGCAGGCGGCGAGCAGCTCGCGCGCGTTGCCGCTGCGCCCGGCGCCCTCGAGGCGGGTGCGGTGATGCTCCTCGGGCGGCGGGAGCATGGTCTTGCCGCTCTCCTGGAAGGGCAGCCCCTCGAGCACGTCCCAGCGCGCGGCGCGCAGCAGGCGGTAGGCGATCGGGCTCGCGGGCAGCGACGCGCGCAGGAAGTCGGCCGCGCGCGTCACCGCCAGCAGCGCGTCATCGTCCGACCCCGGCGCCGCGCTCACCGGTGCCGCCGCCGGCGCGGAAGGTGCCGGAGCCCCGGCCGGCACGGCCGCGGCCGCGGGCCCTGCGACCCCGGGCGGAGGGGCGACCGCGGGCAGTGCGCCCAGCACCTCGGTCAACCCCCGGGTCAGCGCGGACAGGCTGGGCGGTTCCTCGGGCATCCTCTCCTGCAGCATCCCGTCCAGCACCCGGCAGGTCGCGATCGCCCGCTCGAGCGGCTCGCGGTCGCCGGGTCCCGCGGGAACGCCCGGGAGCGCTTCGGCGCCGCGCTCGGCCAGCCACTGCACGGCCTGCCGGCGCCCGTTCGCGCGCTCGGGGAAGAGCTTCTCCCAGTAACCCTCGACCAGGAGCCGGCAGGCCTCGAGGCCGTCGGCGAGCCCGGCGTAGCCGCGGGTGCGCAGGAGCCCGAAGCACAGGAAGGAGGCGACCTGCAGGTCCTTCGAGGCGCTGGTGAGGATCCGGGTCGCGAGCTCCACCACCTGCGCGAAATCGGGCCCACCCGCTTCCACCAGGACCGCGGCGGACGTGCCCTCCGCCCCACGGCCGCCCGTCAGGGCGCGCCCTTGCTGGACCAGCGCCTCGTAGTCCGTGGCGGCCGAGACCGTGCCCTGCTTGGCGACCTCGCTCTTCAGGGCGAGGAAGTCCTCGTCGTAGCGCACGTCACGCCCCGTCGGGGCCTCGGGGCTGATCGGGGACCGAATGGAATCGAGGGGTAGATCGCTCACGGCACACTCCGGCGTTTGGCAGGCAACTCCGCAAAGCGGAGCCTCACGATAGCCACGGCCCTATTCCTCCGCAACGCCAAACTGTTCGCTTCGGCGCAGACGCTCGCCGGCACGCTACTGGATCGCGGCCGGCAGCGAAAAGCGCAGGAACTCCGGGTGGAACGGGTGGTCCGCGGACACCGGAGCCAGCTCGTAGACCAACTGGAACTTCGTGGCGCCCGCCGTGAGGACCCAGGAGACCCTCACCGTGCCGCCTTCACTCTCGTAGTGCCCGTCCAGCAGACGGAAGAGGCCCCACGGCCCGCCTCCCACCAGGCCGGAGGGCTGCGGGCCGGAACCGGACTCGGCCCGGATCGCGGCGCCTTCGGCGGGTGACGGCCCGGGCCATTCCATGTCCTTCGGCTGCCCCTCCGAGCCCATGAGGTACACCGCGTGGTCCCCGCCCAGGTCGAAGAACACCCGCCTGAGGCTCACGTTGGGGCCCTCGATCTTCCTGGGGATGCTGGGCCGCAAGGCGAACCGGACCGAAGGGCCGGTGTCCTTCCACTCAAATGCATTGCGGATCTGATAGGCCTTCCGCAGGCTGGCGACGAAGTCGCCCGAGAGCGCCGTGCCCTCCTGGCCCGGCAGGGGCGAGCCATCCGGGGCGGCGATGCTCTTGAGCTTGGCCTCGTAGAAGCTCCAGAACACGCCGCCCGGCTTGAAGAAGTCGGCGAAGTCCTTGGGGCTGGCGTCGTCCTGCACGCCGCCCGCCAGCGGGTATTTGCCTCGAAGCTTGTCGAACGCCAGCACCACCGCGGCCCAGTCCGCCTGAAGTCCGGGGCTGGCCGGGATCTGCTGGCTCGCCGAGCGCAGGGGCAGCCGCAGCAGCCGCCCCACGCTGCCCGCCGCCCGGCCGCCGTAAGCATCGGCGTAGCGCTGGATCCAGTCACGGGCGGCGGCCAGGCTCGGGTCCGAGACCACGCTGCTGGCATCCCCGCCCGGGCGGTCGGCCTCGGCGACCTTCTGCTGCACCGGGTCCAGGTACTGGAGGTAGGTGTCCTTCGGCGAGGCGAACTGGTCCGACCCGGGGGGATGTTTCTTGCCGAAGATCCCCGTGATTCCCGACCACACGCCGCCGAAGAACCCCCCGACCTTTGCCCAGAAGCCACGCGGCCGCAGGACCGCCGAGCCGGTCTGGCCCCGGAAGAACTCGCGCACGACCTGGAAGTCGCTCTGCATGGTCCCGAGCGGCGAGCCGGCCGCTTCGCCCAGCGAGGTCTCGCGGTCCACCACCTGCAGCACGGCCACGATCGGCGACTCGCTCTTCTTCGCGAACAGCGCCAGCTGGGCCGACCAGACGCCCGGCCTCGGACGGTCGGAGACACGCGGGGCGTCCATGAAACGCAGCCAGTGCAGCTCGTAGTCGCGCGCATAGAGCGCGAGCAGGCTGTCGGCCAGGTCAGGCGGATTGCCCTCGAAGGCTTCGGCCAGCACGCCGCCCCGGGGATTCTGGTCCGCGCGGTAGCCCTCGATCAGGGGCTTCACCTGCCGCTCCCAGCCCTCCCTGGTGAAGCAGCCCGGCACGCTGTCGTCCCCGGCGGCGGCGAGCACCGAGGGGGGCACGTGCCGCTGCTCGAGCAGGCCCGAGACCCGCACGGAGGGCGCGCGCGGCTCCATGTGCGTCACCTCGTCGAGCATGCGCCCGTAGAACTGCGCCAGCCCCGTGCTCCACTCGTCGCGGATGCGCGCGGATGCCGACTGGATCAGCGCCGGGTCCGCGGGCGGCACGCGCCCCGCCTCGAGCTTCCACAGCCAGTCCGAGTGCTCAGTGAGGTAGGCCACCTGCGCGGCCAGCAGCCTGGGCGGCGGCGCGGCGAGGCTCCCCACGGTCGCCCCGAGCTGGCCGCCGAAGACGTGGGTGAGCACGCGGCTCACGGTCACCGAATCGCGCGGCGCCAGGGCCTTGGCCTCGGAGAGCAACCTCCAGGTGCGATACGCCTCGTAGAAGTCGATGAACCTGCCTTCGCGCGCGGCCGCCCGCGCGGGCAGCTCGCTGGCGAGCTGGTCCACCGCCGGCTTGACCAGCACGCGCAGGGCGGATTCCGTGTACAGCCTCCAGCCCGGCTCGAAGACCCCGTCGCCCGAGTAGCCGCCCAGCCGGCGCCACAGGGGCTTGTGGCGGGTGAGGGAGTCCACGCGCACCAACTGCGTGCGTAGCCGCTCGAGGGCGTCCAGGTTCTCGCCGAAGCTCCCCTGCGCCAGGGACTCGGAGAGGTTCTGCGCGGCCCGGCGCGTCGCGTCGATCACCCCGCGGTTGGCACAGGACAGCGCCGAGAACAGGATGGTCAAGAGGACGAAGGCGACGGCGAGTCCGCCGGCATAGAGCACGCGGCGCCGCTGCCGCGTGCGCTCGGCCCGCGTGGAGGAGCTGGCGAGTCCGGCGTCGCCGAAGATCACGCCCGAGAGCAGGTCCCGCAGGAACAGCGGCCCGGGGCCCGGCGCGGCCCGCCCGACGGGGACTGGCGGCAGCCCGGCGTGACGGGCCTCGATCTCGACCACGCGGTCCGCCGGCGTCCCCTCCTGCACGGCGCTCGTCAGGTAGAAGCCGCGGAAGAGCGGCGATTCCTGCGTCGCGTCCGGCTCGAACAGCACCTGCACGAAGCGGCGCAGGGAGAAGCGCACCCGCTCGAGCTGGCGCGGGAAGGCGAAGGCCCGCACGCGCTGCGCCGGATCCTCGAGGCCGGCCAGCCGCTCCAGCCGTCGCTCGGAGAGCCTCGCCCCGAGGTGGTGGAGTTCCGCGTCGAACAGCTCCGCGGCGTTCTCCCCGCGGGCGCGCTCGAGGTCGAAGGTCGCGCCCCAGGCCTGGCCGCGCTCGTCGGGCGTCAGGTCCGCGAAGTGCTCGGTGAAGCCGGCGAGCAGATCGGCCTTCGTGAACACGAGGTAGGTCGGGAACACGACGCCCAGCTCGTGGACCAGCTCCTGCAACCGCTCCCGCACGCCCTGCGCCAGCCGGTCCACCTCGTCGTCGGGGCGGTCCGCGAGCTGGTCGAGCGCGACCACGACCAAGACGCCGCTGAGCGGCTTGGGGCGCCGCCGCTTCGCCAGCACGCGCAGGAAGGAGAGCCAGTCCTCGGTGTCCTCGAACTGCGCGGTCGCCCCCACCCAGCGGCCCGGCATGTCGAGCAGCACGGCTTCGGAGCACAGCCACCAGCCGAAGCCGCGGGTCCCGCCCAGGCCCGAGACCGCGCGGCCCGCGCGACCTTCGTCCTGCTGAGGGAACTGCAGCTCGGAGCGCGCGAGCAGCGTGCTCTTCCCGGAGCGCGCGGGCCCCACCACCATGTACCAGGGCAGGGTCGAGAGCGCGGCCTGGCCGCCCCGGCGCTGCTTCAGCGCCGCGATGGCGGCGATCAGCTCTGCCTTGAGGTCCTGCAGCTCACCGGCCTGACCGGGCACGGAGCGCTCGATCTCGAGGTCGGCTTGCCGGGTGATGGTGCTCTCGATGTCCTCGGCGGCCCGCGCCGCCTTGAGCTGCCCGATGAGCACGATGATGACCGTCAAGAGCCCGAGGCCGGCCAGGATCAGCAGGACGAGGAGCGCGGGCCAATGCAGGACCGCGGACGCGGCCAGGACGGCCACCACCACAAGAACCGCGGCGAGGCCGATCAGGACCGGGGGCCGGAGCAGCTTCCCGAGGAGTTCCATGGCTACCTCGACAGGCTGCCGATCAGGTCGGCCGTGCCGCCCGCCCCGTGGAGGGCGAGCAGCTTGACGACGATCCAGACGAGCGCGACGGCCAGTGCAAAGAGCAGGCTCGAGAGCCAGATCGGCACGCCGCCCGCCGCCACGTCCGCGTACTCCTCCTCGGTCGCCAGGTGGGGGGACAGCGCGCGCGGCGGGGCGCCGCGCACGGCCGCAATGTCGCGTCCCACCTCGGCCATCAGCGCGGAGAGCTTCTCGGGTCCGGCCAGGTTGTAGCGGCCGCCGAAGCCGAAGCCGAGACAGGCGAAGTAGACCTCGAGCGCCTCGATGCGGTTGCCCCGCTCGCGCCGCAGCTTCTCGAGCCGGTCGAAGAACTCCTCCCCGGCCACGGTCTGGCCGTAGAGCTCGAGCTGGAGCGGCTTCATGAGCCAGGCGTCACGGGCCGGCCCCCGCGTCTTGAGGACGGTCTCGTCGAGCAGGGCGACCAGCGCGAAGCTCGCGGCCTCCACGTCCGCCGCCTGGAAGCCCACCTCGCGGCCACCCTGCTCGAGCTGCGCGCGCAGCTCGAGCACGCGGGCCCGCAGCGCGGCCGGGTCGGCCGGGGCCGAGGCATGGCGCACCGCGGCGGCGAGGCTCAGCAGGTCGGAGCACTGGTCCACCAGGTGAACGCGCGCGGACCCCGCGGGACGCGCGGAGGGACGGCGCCCCGCCCCGGTCTGGAGCACCAGGGTCTCGAGCGCGCCGCGCTGCTCCTGCCCCCGGGATGCGGACCGGCCCCGCCCGGGGTCGCGGCCGCTCCCGCCCCGCTCGCCCGCCATCCCTACTCCAGTAGACCCAGCAGCTCGAGGCTCTGGCCCGGGTAGTCCGGCTGGGCGTAGAGGGCGAGGTTCTTCGCCCCGCGCACCCACTCCCACTCGGGATTCGAGGTGTCGAGCTGGAAGTAGAGGAACGTGGAGCGGAACTGCGGCGCCGAGGGCGGCACGCGCGCGAAGCTCACCGGCACCCCGCGCAGCGCGTTGGCGATCAGGTAGTCGATGCGATCGTAGGCCGCGATCTTGAGCTTGGCGGGGAACTCGGCCACCAGCCGCTGCTCCTCGATGTCGGCGCGGATGCCGAGGAAGAGCTGCGTCCGCGGCGCGAGCACGCGCGGGTCCTCGATGCGTCCGACGTGGAGCGCCCCTTCCTGCGTGAGCTCGATGCGCACGGCCTTCTCGGGCACCTTGGGCTCGATCAGCTCCTTCAGGATCGCGTCGAGCTGCGCGAAGGTCGGTCCCGGCACCGCGTGGTCGTAGGCCGGCAGGTCCTTGGGACGCAGCCGCGCCGAGAAGCTGCACAGGCCCCCGGCGAGCGTGGCGAGCGTGAGGTAGACCTGCTCGGGATGCGAGCGGGGCTGAGCCGCGAAGTGCGCCAGGGCCGGGATCGCGGCGTTCACGGTCTGGAGCTGCCAGAAGCTGGCCGAGTCGGCGCTCCCGAACTCGACCACCTCGCCGCGTCGAGGCAGGCGGTCGCTCAGCAGGTCGCTCTTGGTGATGAGCCGCTGCAGCCAGTCCCGCACCAGGCGCAGCAGAACCTCGGAGGCCCCGATCCCGAGGCACGGGGGAACGAAGCTCTCGCGCAGCACGTAGCCGCCGTCCGGGGCGCGCGCGATCTCGGCCAGCGGCAGGAGATCGTGATCGCCCAGCGCGTCGTCGGGGAAGAGCAGCGCCAGGTTGGGCCGGGCGGTGGCGACCGGGCGCTCGTCCGCGCCGGTGTTGGCGTCGGGCACGACCTCGCTGGCCGAGGCGAAGCGGGGCCGCGGCGAGCCCGGGGCGGGGACAACGCCTGCGGACTCGAGCTGCGGGCGGCCCAGGCGGCCGACCGGGAGCCCGAGCTGGACCATGAGCGCGCCCTGCTTGGGGTCGAAGTGGCCTTCGATCGCCCGCGGCGGCGGCAGCGGGTCCTCTTCGGGAGCGACGAACGGCGTCCCGTCGGGCAGCACGCCGCGCACCGCGAGCAGCGCCATGCGACCGTTGCGGAGCGACTCGCGATCCACCTCGAGCCGGGTGAAGCCCCACTCGAACGCCTGCGCCGAGCGCGCTCGCTCGGCGACCAGGTGGTGGACGAAGCGGTCCCACTGCTGCATGTGCTGCGGGGTGAGGAGCATGCCCTCGCTCCAGACCACGCGGTGGTGCTTGCTCATCGCCGTCCCCCCGAGGCGCTCAGCGCCGCTCGCTCACGCAGAAGTTGTCGACGAACAGGTCGAGCTTCGCTCCCCCGCCGCCCTTGAGCGGCTTCACGTAGTACCAGCAGGCTCCCTTGGTCTGGCAGAAGTTCCCGACGAACACCACGAACTTCGCCTTGGGATCGCGCGGGAACGTGAACGACTTCTGGGTTCCCGGGTCGATCACGTTCTCGGCCTGCTTCGGGTCGTTGAGCAGCGCCGACCCCAGGAACTTGGCCTCCTGGTCCCAGACCTGCTCGGGCCTGGTGCCCGAGAGGCCGGAGGCGTCGGCGACCTGGAGCACGTGGAACCAGAGCGAGTGGGGCTCGCTCTTGCCGCAGGAGTTGGCCATCGGTCCCGCGGCGAGGTCCAGAGCGATGGTGGGCTTGCCGCCGACCAGCGGGACCTTGGCGCAGGAGGTGAGCAGGAGGGCCGCGGCCGCCGCGGAGACGGCCACGGCAAGCCGGACCCGGCGTGCCGTCATCCGTTGACTGGGCATGGTGCGCGTCACAGTAGGCAGCGAGGCCGGGAACGTCAAGGGCTTCGGGCCCGCAGGCCCGAAGCCCCGACGAGTCACGGCGCGGCGCTCAGTAGCCGATGTAGGCGCGGAGGCCGACGTTGAAGGCGAGGCCGGAGAAGCTGACGCTCTGGTCCGTGAAGCGCCCGAAGTTCTCGGTGTAGTCGGCCGGGAGGCTGATCACCTTGCCGGCGCTTGCCATTCGGCCCAACACCCGACCGCTGACCGCCAACCGCGGCATGACCAGGAACTCCCCTTCGACGCCCGCATGGGCGTAGAAGCCCGTCTTGTTCTCTGCGATCGAGATGCCGAGCCCCTCGAGGAACAGGAACGGGTACGTCACCTTGACTTCGGTGACGAACATGGGGCCCAACCCGCCGAAGACGTTGACCCTGAACTTCGGCCGCGACCAGGCGTTGTAGTAGATGCTCGCGACCATGGGGATCGCCGAGATCTGGAAGTCGCTGGGCGCGATCTCGTCGCTCGGCCGTCCCGAGTCGCTGACGGCCGCCCGGAATCGCATGATCTCCAGATCGAGCGAGATGCGTGGGCGGAGAGGGAATCGAACCGACCCGCCGAACTCGGATGCCCCCTTGATCTCCTCCGCGTTTCCAGTGTTCAGGTCCTCGTCGAACTTCTTGATCGCATCATTGATCTCCTTGGGATTGAACATCCCGTAGCCAAAGACTCCCCCGAGGCTCGCCGGGATGCGCTTCCCCTGCTCGAGCTGCTCCGCCTGGTAGTCGCGCAGGGCCTCGTCGAACACCGCCACCTCGTCCGGCGGGACCTTGTTGGGATCGGGCCGATAGGCGGCGTCCTTGCGCAGGATGGCCTTGAAGGTCTCGCGCGCCTCGCCCCGCCTGTCGGCCTTGACCATCGAGCGGGCCAGCAGCTCGCGCGCCGCTCCCAGGTCAGCCGGCTTGACCTCGCCCTTGTCGATCGCGCCCTTGAGCAGGTCCGCCGCCTCCTTGAACTTGCCCTGGTTGTACAGGTCGTTGCCCTGCGAGATCGGGTCCGCGCCCTGCGACCAGGCGCAGGTCACGAAGCCCGGAGCGGACGACAGGGCTGCGAGCGAAGCCACCAGCAGGAACGCGGTGAGGATGAAGCGGAACGGCATGCCTACGACTCTCATCGGAGCCTCCTCCCTGGAACTTGCCGCCCGTGCCCGGCTGCGCGAGCGCGGCCACGCGGGCGGCGTCCACCAACGATGGCTACTTCTTCCCTTGGGGTGACAGCGTGAAATCCACCTGAGCTTCACTGCCCGCCTTGACCGTCACGGTCTTGGCGCCACCTTGAACCTCGAACCCCTGCCGCACCAGAGAAATCGAGTGCTCCCCGGTCTTGAGGCCTGCGAGCACGCATGGAGTCGTCTTCCCCGTCGCCTTTCCGTCGAGAAGGACGTAGGCCCAGACCGAGGCTGCCACCCGGATGCCGCCCGAGTTCGAGGCGATGAAGTCGTGGCTCAGCCGCTTCGTCTCGCCCGCCCTCATCTCCACGGACCATTCCTGGCTGCCGAGGGTGGGGTGCGCGGCACGCACGCTGTGCCGCCCCCTGGGCAGCGCGAGCGTCACCGAGGGGACGTTGGCCCCCACCGGCTTGTCGTCCACGAAGATCGAGGCGAAGGGCGCCGCGCTGACGACGAGCGTGCCCTCGCCCCCACTGGTCGGCTCGGCGGGTGTCGCCGGTGTGCTCACCGCAGGCGCCGGCTTCAACGTGAAGCTCACCTGCCGCTGCTTGCCCGGCTCGAGCGTCACCTGCCTGCGCTGGGGCTCGAAGCCATCCTTCTCCACGCGCACGGCGTGGGCTCCGGCCCGGACCTTGCGGAAGACGGCGTTCGAGCGCATCTCCTGGGGCTTGCCGTCGATGAACACCTTCGCGTCGGCCGGATCGGTGGTGACGGCGAGCGCGCCCTCCCCCGTGACCGCGGGCGCAGGCGGCGTCACGGGCTTGGCAGGCTCCGGGCTCGGGGCCGGCGTGGGCGCGGGCACGACTGGAGTCTGCTCGACCACGGGTGGAGGACTCTCGGGCTCGCGCACCGCTGGCTTGCCGCGCATGAGCACGAAACCCAGCACTGCCACCACGACCACGAGCACCGCGGCCGCCCCGAGCAGGATGACTCGGGTCCGATCGGGCGGCTTGGCGCGCGGCTGCGGCCTGGGCTTCGCCGGCGCCGGCGCCGCCCGTGCCGCGGGGACCGGCTCAGCCTGGACACGAGGCTCGGCAGCGGGCGCGGAAGGCCGCGCCGGCGCTGCAGCAACTGGCGTCGCAGCAGGCCGCGGCGCGGGCGGCGGCACGCCACCCGCGGGCATCACCAGCGTGCGCTCAGCGTCGGGGATTTCGGGGACGACCGCGGCCGGCTCTTCGGCCGGCGGCGGCGCGGCCGCGGCCGTGCGCTCCCGCTCGAGCTTGCGCACGTGCTCGCTCGCCAGCTTGTTCTTCGGATCGAGGTGCAGCACGCGCCGGAACTCCAGCAGCGCGTCGTCGATCTTCCCCAGCCCCATGTTCTCGAAGTAGATGCCCTGATCGAGATGACGCTGGAGCCGCTTGCGCTTGAGCGTCTCGGCGACCTCCTTGGGATTGACCGCGTACTCGCGCAGAAAGTCGCGCCAGCGCACCAGGCCCATCAGCTCGAGGAGAGTCTCCAGGTCGTGGCGCACCTGGCTCATGTCCTGGTAGCGGCGGGTGGGATCCTTCTGGAGCATGCGCTGAACGATGGACACCGCTTCCTGTGGCACCAGCGGATTCAGGGTGCCGAGCGACGGCGGCTCCACGGTGAGGATCGCGCGCAGCACCGTGGAGTAGGAGTCGCCGGGGAAGGGGCGCGTCCCGCCCAGCAGCTCGTAGCCAACGACGCCGGTCGAGAAGATGTCGCTGCGGGCGTCCACCGTGGCCTCGCCTGCCGCCTGCTCGGGCGACATGTAGGCGGGCGTGCCCAGCACCGAGCCGGCCACGGTGACCAGGGTCGTCTCTTCGCCGCGGCGGGCGAGCCCGAAGTCCATGATCTTCACCGTCCCCTCGGGGGTGAGCATCACGTTCGCGGGCTTGATGTCGCGGTGGATGATGCGGTGCTGGTGGGCGTGCTCCAGGCCGCAGGCCAGGTCCCGCAGGATGAGGAGCGCGACCTCGACCGGCGGAGTGCCCCAGGCCTCCTGCCACTTCTTGAGGTCCATGCCCTCGACGAACTCCATGGCGATGTAGAACACGTCCTCGTGGCGGCCGCAGTCGATGACCTGGACGATGTTCTCGTGCCGCAGCATGGCGGCGGCGTGCGCCTCGCGCTCGAAGCGGGCGACGAGCTTCTCGTCCTCGGCGAGGTGCGGGTAGAGGACCTTGAGCACCACCCTGCGGTCGAGCGACTTCTGCACGCCCAGGTAGACCGACGCCATCGCTCCGCTGCCGATCTTCTCGTGCAGCTCGAACCCCCCAAGGTCCTTCTTCGCGCTCATGAAGTCTCCCGCGGCTCGACCGCCACCGGCACCGCCGCATTGCGGGGCCTGGATTCCATCGTCTTCCTCACCACCAGCCAGCCGATCGTGGCCAGGATGACGAGCAGCACGACCAGCGCCAGGATCAGGAGCAGCAGCGTCCTCTGGGAAGAAGGCGCCCGCGTTCCGGTCCGGCTCGCGGCGCGGCGCTTCGGCTCCTCCAGGCGCGCGAGCAGGACCGTGATGTTGTCCGGCCCGCCGCGCTCGCGCGCGAGCGCGATCAACTCCCGGCAGGAACGATCGAGATCGGGGCCGGAGCCGGTCTCGGCCAGCTCCCCGTCGTTCACCAGGCCGTGCAGCCCGTCGCTGCACAGCAGCAGCGTGTCGCCCGGCCGCAGCGCCTGCGGCAACGCCTCGACGTCCACCTCCACCTCCGGGGCCACGCCCACGCTGCGCGTCACCACGTTGCGGCGGGGGTCGGTGCGGGCCTCCTCGCGCGTGAGCTGGTTCTCGCGCACCAGTTGGGCGACGAGCGAATGGTCATGCGTGAGCTGCTCGATCGCCCCCTGCCGGACCAGGTAGGCGCGGCTGTCGCCCACGTGGGCCAGCCAGGCCTCGTGGCCGCGCACCACCACGGCCGTGCAGGTCGTGCCCATCCCGTGCAGGTCCGGACGCGCCACGCTCTCGCCGTGCACCACGCGGTTCGCTTCTTCGACGGCGCGCCGCAAGACGGCCGGCACGTCCTCGTCCTCCGCCGACCGGTAGACGCCGAGCACGGTCTCCACCGCGAGCCGGCTCGCCACCTCCCCGGCCCGCGATCCGCCCATGCCGTCGGCCACGACCAGCAGCACCCCGCGGCGGGCGCGCCGGGCCGCGTCCTCGGGGATCCAGAACCCGTGGCTGTCCTCGTTCTGTGAGCGCTTCAGCCCCAGGTCGGTCGCCGCTTTGACTGCAATCGTCATCCGGGTCTCCCTACCCGCGCCCTTCGTAACGCAGCTCGACGGCGCCACCGAGGCTCACGCGGTCTCCGCGCTCGAGCGGCCGGCGCTGGACGCGCGTGCCGTTCACCAACGTCCCATTCTCCGAGTTGAGGTCCACGATTTCAACTCTGCCCGCCCGGGCCTCGAGCTGGGCGTGGCTGCGCGAGACCCGGCCGTCCGGGAAGGTGATGTCGTTGTTGGCCGCCGCACCGAGGGTGACGGGCAGGGCGAACACCTCGTAGGAGCAGCCCTTCTCCTCCCCCGTCTGGACCACCAGGCGGCAGATCCGCCGCGGCCGCAGCGCCAAGAAGGCGAGCAGCGCGAGCAGCAGCAACGCCACGGGCGTGAGCCAGACCTGCGGGGCCTGCCACCACGCCGGACCGATCACGTCCGCCGCGTCGAAGGCGAGCTCGCCCGCCGGCCGCGTCCCGGCCTGCTGCACTGCGACCTCGAGCCGGTGGCGGGAGACGCCCCCGGCGGCGAACGACGCGTCGAAGCGCAGCCGGTAGGCACCGCGGGTCCGCGCCAGCAGGCGCTGGGCCTCGCCGGGCAGGCCTTCGGGCGTGGCCACTCGCGAGAGCGAGCCGCCCGAGCGCTCGGCCAGGGCGGCGAGCCGGTCCACGTCGCCGGCCGGGGCGGGCGACTCGAGCAGCAGCACGGAGACCGGCACGCGCCGGCCGTGCGCCCTGGCCATGGCCAGCACCCTGGCCGGGCTGTGGGCGCTGCCGGCGTCCGCACCGCGAGTGACGAGCCAGACCACGCGGCCCTCCTTCGGGCTCCCGCGGGCCGCCCGGCGCACCTCCCGATGGAGGACGTCGTAGAGCGGCGTCTCGACCGCTGCGCCCGCCGCGGACGAGAACTCCGCGGCCAGCGCGGCGGCGTCCGCGGTCCCGGCCTCGACTGCGCGCCCGCCGCGCGCGAGACTCACCAGGCGCAGCCGATCGCGCGGCCCGGCGTACCGGCCCAGGCTCGCCACCAGCGACCCCACCGGTCCGCGCGAGGCCGGTTGGAGCAGCTCCGGATCCACGAGGATGATCCACGTCGTCCGCGCGTAGTAGGCCGCGAATGTGGCCAGGTCGAGCATCGCCGCCGGGCGGCCGTCCTCGCTCACCACGAAATCCTGCGCCCTCAGGTCCGCGACCGGGAGACCCTCGGCATCGAGGGCCGAGACCCAGGCCTCCTGATGCAGGCGGCCCTCGACGGCGAGCCGGTGCACCTGGACCGCGCTCACGCGACCCGTGGCAGCGACCCCCGCGCCAGCGACGAGCGTCAGCGCGAGACCCGCGGCAAGCCACGTGAAGGCGTGTCGCGCCCCGCGCCTGCGCGCCTGGCTCACGACCCGGCCCCGGGGGCGCGGAAGCCGAAGCGCGCCGGCTCCTCGGCCATGATCCGGGCCGCGAAGATCCGCGCCACGTACCCGTTCGTCTCGTCCGGCAGCAGCCGGTCGCGCACCAGGAACCAGTACTTCTGGGACGAGGGCATCATCGGGTCGGGGATCTTGCGCATCGCGTTGCGCATCCCCGCGTCACCCAGGTTGTAGGCCGCCAGCGCGCACATGAACTGCTCGCGCCCGAAGGTGCGGATCAGGTTCCCGATGAACTGCGTGGCCGCGCGCGTGGCCTTGACCGGATCGGTGCGCTCGTCCACCCCGCGGGGCGGATCCACGACCAGGTCGAGCTCCCGGGCCTTCTCGGGCATGAGCTGCCACAGGCCGCGCGCCCCCGCCGGACTGGTGGCGTTCGGGTCCAGGCGGCTCTCGATCCAGGCCACGTAGCAGAAGGCCTCGGGCAGGCGGGCCTCGGCCACCATCCGGCTCAGCATGGGCTGGTAGCGGAGCGAGCGGTCGAGGATGCCCTGGAACCAGCCGGGCCGCTCGCTGCACG
>Ga0315277_10005165_pt1 | contig 17271 bp, 12 predicted proteins | sample YL17G05_15_MG_FD_203695 | JGI IMG/M metagenome (GOLD analysis project Ga0315277, IMG submission 203695) | Sediment microbial communities from Yellowstone Lake, YNP, Wyoming, USA - YL17G05_15 | ecosystem: Environmental > Aquatic > Freshwater > Lake > Sediment | place: USA: Wyoming | collected... | reverse complement strand
TTTCACGAGCTTGTACAGCGTGTATGTGCTATCCCTGCCGCCGCTGATACCCGCTGCGCAATCATACGCCCGGCTCTTTTTTCTTTCCTTTTCACTGGATAGCAGGCGCCTGAGCGCCTCCTCGCCGAGGACGTTCATCTTGCTTTCGTATGTCGCGCAGTAGCTGCAAACTCCCTTGGCATCGAAGGAGATGCCGGGTGTGCCCTCCGTCAAAACGCACCTCTGGCAGATTCTCTTTTCGTCAGTCATCGGGACGTCTCCTTGGCCCTATATAGTGTCGCCGGTGGACCAGCAGGCTACGCTTCCGTACCAAGCTAATACCTCTCTTTTTCTATACCACAAATTGCAGCCATTCTCAACTCATATGAAGTCCTGGTCATTGATGCGGGTGGAGGAGAAGATCTGTCGCGCCGACCTGCGGCGGTTACTCGCGGCTGGTGCTTGCCAAATGGGAGGGCAGAGCATATAGTTCATAAGCCGGGCGCTGTCCCAGAAAGGATTCCCATGAGTAAAAAATACCGTAGCTCCTGCGCCGCCTTCCTCATAAACGCCGGAATTAGGGCGATTAGTTTGATTTCATTTTGCGGCTTTGTTTTCGGACTCTACGGCGTGTCAAATCCGAAAATCCCGAACTCTGCTCTTCATAATCCGGGGCGGATATCAGCCGCCCATCCGGAGGCCGGCCATTTTTACAGGACCGCAAAGCCGTACACGCGCTGGTGGTGGTTCGCCTCCGAAATCCAGAAAGACGACATCGTCCGCCAGCTCAACTGGCTCAAGAAGCGGAATTTCGGCGGTGTCGAGGTCGCCTGGGTCTACCCGCTCAACATCAAAAGATACAAGAGATTCTATGCCTGGATCACCGATGAGGAGCGGAAGGCTCTGGTGCCCCGTCAGAAATGGCAGAGCCCGGAATGGTCCGAGATCGTGGCTTTCGCCAAGAAACACGCGGACAAAATCGGGCTCGGCATGGACTTCACCTTCGGCAGCGCCTGGCCGTTCGGCGACAGCCTTGTGCCCAAAGAAGACGCCACCAAAGTCTACGGCAATCCAGATTTCAAGCAGGAAGTCATCATCTCCTGGGAATATCCCCAAAACGGCCTGGTCATCGACCACCTGAGCAAGGGCGCCTTTGAGCGGTACGCCGCGCGCATGGGCGCCGCCCTGAGCCAGGCGACGCACATCGGCCGGAAGTCGGCGCTCTTCTGCGATTCCTGGGAAGTCGAGACAAACAAGATCTGGACAGGCGGGTTCGTCGAGGCGTTCAAGGCGCGCTACGGCTATGAGATCGAACCGTTCATGGCGGACATCCTCGCCCCGGAAAACGCCGGCCCTCGCTACGATTACATGAAGCTCGTCTCGGAGTATGTCATCGAGAATTTCTACAAACCTTTCACCGAGGCCAGCCACGCCATCAACGCATTCTCGCGCTTCCAGGCCAGCGGCTCGCCCACGGACCTCCTCACGGCCTATGCGGCCGCCGACGTGCCGGAAACCGAGGCCCTCCTGTATGAGCCGAACTATGCCCGGGTCGCCGCTTCGGCCGCCGCGCTATCGGGAAAGAAGGATGTGACCTGCGAGACCTTCACCTGTTCCTACGGCTATCCCCGCGAGCACTTCAAAGAAGAACAGACGGCCGACCTCAAGCTCATCGCTGACGCCGTCCTGGCCAACGGCGTCAACCACATCATCTGGCACGGCACCCCGTTCAGTCCCCCGGGGGCCGCGCACGACAGCGAGTTCTACGCGTCCGTACACATCGGCGAAAAGGGCGCGCTTGCCGGTGAACTGGCCCCGTTCAACCGATATATGGAAAAAGTCTCAGCCTCCATGGGCGAGGGCCGGACGTATTCGAACATGGCCGTCTACATCTCCGTGGAAGACGCCTGGGTGCAGGGCGAATACCCGAAGGAGCTCCAGTTCGGCTGGACGGGAACGGGCGCCTATGAGCTCCACTACATCAAGCCCGCGCTCGAAACCAAGGGACATCACCCGCTCTGGATCAACGGTGAATTCTTGAAGCGGGCGACGATGGAAGGCGGACGTCTGAATGTGGGCGATGTGTCCTTTTCCGCGCTTTACTTCGACGTTAGCTACCTGGACGGCGACGTTTTGGGGACGATTCTCGAAATCGCGAAAAAAGGATTTCCGGTCTGCCTGAAGAGAAAACCGGCGCAACCCGGCCGCGATCAGACCGCCCTTTACCAGAAGCAGCTCGAGGAGCTGACCAAGCTCCCCAACGTTTCTGCGGATCTAAAGGCGCTCGCCATCCCCAAACCCCTCATCGAAGGCGATGACCTCCCGGATTTCTGGTGCCGGGTCAAGGACGGAGAGTGCAATATCTTCTTTGCCCAACCCCTCGCGCAAAACCTGAAGCTGCCGCTCAGGTACGGTCAGTCGTACATGGACAAGGAGATGACGCGCCGGGTGACGATCAACGCGAACGGCCGGTCGACGGCGCTCGACCTCGTATTCAAGCCCTACCAGTCGCTCCTTGTCCGGGTGGACAAAAAGGGCCTGCCGAGCTTTATTGACATAGACTACGTCCCCAAAACTCCAATGGTGGAATAGTCGGCCTCCCCCTAATTCCGGGGACAGCAACTATAATTCGTGCGGCGAGTGGATGTCGCCTTTTCTCGGCATGATTACAGTTAGTGTCCCCGGAATCCTGTGTCCCCGGAATCCTTAACTTTTGATTTTCGCGGAACACAAATTGAGTTGAAACTTGACAGATCGGCAGGTTCGATTTATATCTAGATCTGAATAAAAGGACGTAATTTTAGAAATCTAAGCCCAGGGCGGACGAAATGAAAATAGATCAGCTAGCAGCCTGGCTCATGTCAACAGCAAGGAGGTGACCAGATGTTGGGCGGGATTGGGCAGACTGGCAAGCGGATTATCAGTGCGTTGTTGCCGGGCTCTCTTATGTACCGACAGGGCGAGAAATCAAACATCCTGCTCTTCTCGAGCCGAAGAGGAGGGTCGACTTACCTGGCTGGGTTGATCGCGTGTGAGCCGTCTATGCGTTTTGTGGATCAGCCCTTTGATATGACACCCCTCGGCCTTCAGAGAAACCCGGTCATAGAGGCACACCTTCCTCACAAGCTTCTCAGTCAATTCATATCCCTTTCTGATTCGGATGCCGACAAGGTTCGTAGTTACATGCGGCTCCTCCTAGGTGGAGGTCTAAGAGAGATGAGCCCGCCCTATCTCCTCCCTAGAAATCGCACTATTCTCAAGATCGTCAATGCGATACCGTTAGTCGACTGGTTTGCGGAGCAGTTCGAGGTCCTGATCATCTATCTTGTGCGGCATCCTATACCACAGGCACTGTCGGTTGTGAAGACCGACTGGCCGATCACGGCACAAGCGTATCTCGAGAATCCGGTTTTCTCCGGCAAGTATTTGTCGCCTTCCCAGCGACAGGCGGGAGCGAGCATAATGCAGAAAGGAACGCATCTGGAGAAGGCGGTGTTGAACTGGGTGCTGGAGAACCTTTATCCGTTGAAGTATGCCAGCAGGATCGACCTCACGCTCACTTATGAGGAACTGGCGCTGTTTCCCACTATGGCTATTGATCTGGTCGCAAGGACCCTCGAACTGGAGAATGTGGCGAGGATGCGTGCGCGAGTCGATACGCCCTCCGGGAGCAGTCGATTCAGCGATCGTGAGACAAACGACGCAATAGCACGCAGTGACCGGGAATCTCTCGTCGGCAGATGGTTGTCTAAGGTCGATAACAGCATAAGAGACAGGATCGGGGGAATCCTGAATGCGTTCGACATTCTCGAGTACAGTGTTGATGGACCTCTTCCGAATGAGAGACTATGTCACTTCCGTGGCTTTGCTTCCGAGTCTGAAGTGACGCAGTGAACTGCTTTGTGCGTGGCGAAATCCAGTGGAAGGCCGTTGCGTAAGGCCAGGTATCCGGCCAGCCTACCCGGGTCCGGTGTTCACTGGGGCCTTCTAACCCCTCGTTCCCAACGAGGGGAACTTGCAGCGGGTTTGTTCTCAACATCTTTCCCCACTTTGAAAAAGGGGGCAGGGGGGATTTCAATAGTGGCCGGTGGAGCCGAAACCGCCGGAGCCGCGCGAGGTTTCGTCGAGCTCGGCCTCCCCTTCGTCGACCAGCTCAACCACCATAACCGGCTGGATGAGCATCTGGGCAACCTTTTGACCCTGCTTGAAAATGAACGGCTCCTTACCCAGATTGATCATGACGACTTTGACCTCGCCCCGATAGCCCGCGTCCACGACGCCCGCCAGCCTGTGGACGCCCTGGAGCGAGAGCCCGCTCTTGTCCCAGATGAGCCCGACGTACCCTTCGGGAATGGCCATCTGGACGCCGGTCGGGACGGGCTTGACCTCGCCCGTTGCCAGGGTCACTTCATCAGCGGCGAACAAATCCATCCCCGCGTCGACCGGATGTTGATAGACCGGCAGCTTAGCCCCGGCGCCAATTCTTTTTATCCTAACCTTCATCGCCCGAATTCAAATTCCCTCTACCCGAACATCGTCGAAATAGGGCTTGACGAGCCCGGCCATGCGGCTGATCTCGTCCTCGGGGTACGGCTCAACCTGGGCAAAATTCTTGTCCACCGGGTTCCGTCTCGAGAACTGCTGAATCTGGAAGCGCTTGGCCCGGTGGAGCATCTGGGCGATCTCGAGCAGGTCCTTCTCCCCCACGAGTCCCGGCACAACCGTGGTCCGGAAAGTGTAGGGAAGCCCCGATGTCCGGACGAACTCGATGCTGCGGGCGATATCGTCTTCGGAGACCTCCGACCGCGTGACCTGCTTGTACCGATGCAGGGGCGCCTTGACGTCCATGGCGAGATAGTCCACGAGCCCGGCTCCGACGAGGTCGGCCAGCCGGCCGGGGTGCGACCCGTTGGTATCGAGCTTGACCAGCATATTCCGATCTTTAATGACTCTGAGCAGCACCTCCAAGTCGTCCTGGAGCAGGGGCTCCCCGCCGCTCACGCAGACCGCCTCGAGCCAATCTCTCCGCGAATCCAGGAAGGTGGCGAAATAATCGACGGGCATCGTATCGAGCGCCTCGGGCCTCAGAACGAGGTCGGCATTGTGGCAGAACGGACAGCGGAAATCGCAGCCGCCCACAAACACCGTCGCCGATATATACCCCGGGAAATCAAGGGGCGCGAACTTCTCTAGGCCCTTGATTTCAACCACCGGTCGAGCTCCATGTGGTCCGTGAAAATCCCGCTCACCCGGCCCTCCTCTCGCAGCACGAAAGCGGGCAGGACGATGGCGCCTTTCTCATCCCGCTTGATCTGCCCGAGATACTCCCGGATGCGCATCTTTCCCGCCTTCTCCACGAGGCTCAGCTCCTCGCCTTGGAAGGGTGTCCCCTTGGGGAACGTCCCCTTTAGATACGACTTGAAGGCGTCGCATTTGTCGCAGTTCGGGTAGGTGAAAAGCAGGTAGTCCATGGCCGCCTACTGGATCTTCTCGTAGGGCGTCCGGTCCTTGAACTCCTGCTGCTTGCCGTCGTTCCAGGTCCGGATCGGCCGCAGATAGCCGACGATCCGCGAAAAGACCTCGGTTTCGGTCCCGCACTTCGGGCAGGTCGGGTGGGCGCCACGGACATAGCCGTGGTCATAGCAGACCGAGAAAGTCGGCGTGATGCTGAAATACGGGATCTTGGTCTGGGCGATCTTCTTGACGAGCTTGCGGCAGGTGTCGCGGTCAATGGCCTCGGGCAGGAAGGTGTGGAAGATCGTCCCGCCCGTGTAGAGCGGCTGGATATCCTGCTGGTGCTGGAGGGCCTCGAAGACGTCGCGCGTCGCGTCGACGTTGAGCTGGGTGGAGTTGGTGAGGTAGGGGTGCTTCTCCGTCCCCGAGGTGATGATATTCTTATACTTGGCCCTGTCCTTCCGGCCGAACCTATAGGATGTGGACTCGGCCGGCGTGGCCTCCAAATTATAAAGGTTCCCCGTCTCCTCCTGGAATTTCTGCAGAACGCTGCGCATGAAGTTCAGCGTCTCGATGGCAAACTCTTTGCCTTCCGGTGTCGCAATCCCCTTGCCCAGGAAATTCAGGCAGGCCTCGTTCATCCCGCAGATGCCGATGGTCGAGAAGTGGTTGTCAAAGTGGCCGAGATAGACGAGGGTGTAGGGCATCAGACCTTTCTTCAGCATGCTGTTGACGACTTCGCGCTTGGTCTCGAGCGACTCCTTGGCCAGGACCATGAGCGCCTCGAGTTTGGAGCGGAACTCCTCGACGGTTTTGGCCTCGTAGCCGATGCGGTTGAGGTTGATCGTGACGACGCCGATCGAGCCGGTCGAATCGCCGGGTCCCCACATGTTGCCGGGTCGGCGCATGAGCTCCCGCTGGTCCAAGTTGAGGCGGCAGCACATGGCCCGGATATCGCCCGGGTTCATGTTCGTACCGATGTAATTTTGAAAGTAAGGAATCCCGTACTTGGCCGTGGCCTCGAACAACAGGTCGGCGATCGGAGTATCCCAGCCGAAATCCCGGCTCAGGTTGTAGGTGGGGATGGGGAAAGTGAAGACCCGGCCCTTCTGGTCGCCCGCGATCATGAGCTCCAGGAAGGCGCGGTTGATCATATCCATCTCGGCCTGGAATTCACCGTAGGTGGCCTCCTCCTCCTCGCCGCCGATGACCACTTTCTTGTCCTTCATGTCGGCCGGGACATTAATGTCGAAGGTGAGGTTGGAGAAGGGTGTCTGCCAGCCCCAGCGCGACGGCACGTTGAGGCCGAAGATGAGCTTCTGGATGTCCTGCTTGACCCGGTCGTAGTCGAGCCCGTCATACCGGACGAAGGGCGCGAGCAGGGTGTCGACCGAGGAGAAGGCCTGGGCGCCGGCGAACTCGCCCTGCATCGTGCCGATGTAGTTGACCATGTGGAGGGTGGCCGTCTCCAGGTGCTTGGCCGGATTGGAATGGACCTGGTTGGGGACGTGGCCGAAACCCTTGCGGAGGAGCTTTTCGAGCGACCAGCCTGCGCAGTAGCCGACGATCGGGTAGGAGAGGTCGTGGATATGGAATTCGCCGTCCTGGTGGGCCTTTTTGATGCGGTCGCTGTAGAGGTGGTTGAGGGCGAAGTTGGAAAGGACTTCGCCGGAGACGCGGGCGTTGAGCCCGGAGAAGCTGATCACACCCTCGTTGCTGTTCTCGCGGATTTTCCAGTCCACGTCGCTGATGTAATCCTTGATCAGCCGCTCCAGGTTGAGGCCGGTCTGCTTGGCTTCGCGGATGGACTTGTGGCGCTCGCGGTAGAGGATGTAGGACTTGGCGACGTCGTGGTAGCCCTGCTTCATCAGGACCATCTCGACGATGTCCTGGATCTGCTCGACCGAGGGGATCGTATAGCCGCCGAACTTGTCCTCGACCATGAAGGTGGCAATGTCGGAGACGGTCTTGGCGGCGGCGCGGTCATTTATGGCGTTGGCCTCCATGGCCTTGAAAACCGCCGTGGTGATCTTGTCCTAGACGAAATCAACGATGGAGCCATCCCGCTTGCGAATTCTGGAAATGCCCCTGGTCATTGCGCGCCTCCTTCCTCCTCCGATCTATCGGAAACCGGGTAAATAGCCAACAAAATGAATGCGATATTTAGTGTATCTTGCCGGCCCAAACTACAAAATATTGTAGTTTTCGCTCAAAATTTGCTCTTCTCAATCAGGCTTGTCAAGGGTGATTTTTTAATTTTTTTTTGCCCGGATTTTCCCCTGGAAATAAGCTATTGATACGGGAAATAATATGATCTTGCCCTGCGTTATGGGAGGCCCAATTCAAATCACTCCCCCTTGAGGGGGGAGGGTGAGGGAGGAGGGCGAGAAATATTAGAGGTCAGACATGAAAAAATTCGATGTCCAAACGGGAGCCAAAGAAGTCTTCGTAGATATCACGGGGCAGGTCGAGGGAGAGGTGAGAAAGGCGGGTGTGAAGTCGGGCGCTTGTGTCGTCTACGTGCCGCATACGACCGCGGCCGTGACTATCAACGAGAACGCCGACCCGTCGGTCAGGCAGGATATCGTGATGACGCTCCGTAAGAGCGTTCCCGACTCGCTAGCTTATGCGCACACGGAGGGAAATTCGCCGGCCCACGTCAAATCAAGCCTGGTGGCCGCATCGATCACCATCCCGATCGAGGACGGCCGGCTCGTCCTGGGCACGTGGCAGGGGATATTCTTCTGCGAGTTCGACGGCCCCCGCCGCCGCCACGTCTTCGTCCAGTTATTGGGGAATTCTCCTCTCCCCTGGCGGGAGAGGACCGAGGTGAGGGGGTAATAAGAAGGAATTAAGGTAGAATCCTTAGATGCTTTTAAAGTAGTTTACTTGACGTAGCCAAGTGCACGTAGCTGCTCAAGGAGTTTAGGATCGACTTTTTCTTCTTTTCCGCGGAAAACATGGGCTGTGGCCTCAAGGTCCTGGAGACTTTTATCCAGCAATGTCACCAATCCTTTTTCGTTATCTAAACCCTGTCCGTAAAGGTTGTGCATCGCTAGCGGATCTTCCGCAAGATTGAACAACATAATCTTCCTTTTTTGCCTGAGTTCTTCGCCAGAGGAGGCTTTCTGCCCTCTGGGTTCCTTGAATACAATCTGCCATCCACCAGTTATGGCACTGACCCAGAAGTAGTTGCGGCCATCGTCGAACTGGCTGAAAGCGATCTCTGATTCGCCGTTTTTCATCTCTGTCTTAATAACCCTCTTCACCTCCGGCGAGAAATAAGAAACCAAGGAGTGGCCACTCCAGTATTCTGGAGCCGGCACCTTGGCCAGTTCCGCAAATGTAGGCATGATGTCAATGCTTTCTATTATTGTGTCGACGCGGAGCGACTTCTTCTGTCCGGACGGAAGGGCAAGAATTGCCGGCACATGGATTGCCTCCGGGTAGAGGGATTTGCCGTGGCCCCAGTTCTTGTGATCGTAGAACTCTTCGCCATGGTCGGAGCTGATAAACAAGTAGGTCTTGTCCATTAACCCTTTCTCGACCAAGAAGGCATAGAGGTCGGCTACGGCCTGATCGACAGCCCTAATTTCGCTCCGATAGGCGTCGAGGACGCTCTCGCGTCGGCCCCCCGAATAGATGTTGATCTGCACCGGTCTGTGGGGGTGCCGGTAATATGGTGAATGCGGCTCCATGTAATGCACATAGAGGAAAAAGGGCCTCCTGTCTTTGCCCGCAACAGTATGTTCTATCTCCCGCTTAATGGTCTCGTTGATCCGCGGTGCTTCGAAATAGTGTGTCGAATGCTCCGGTGAGAAAACGAGAACCCTAAAGATGCGCCAGAATCTCAACCAATTCTTCAGAAGATAGAAGCCGGCGAATGGCTCAAATGAAGGTAACCGGAAGTGGTAGGGGCTAGTGGCGTTAAAGCGCCAGAAAACGTCCTGAAATCCGAACGAGCGATCCGTCGTCAGGGAATTGGCAGTGGTCATAAGCGTTCGGTAACCATGCTCCTGCAGCAACAAAGGCAAGGTCTTAACTGTCTCGGCCACCTTGTTAATAGTCCTGTAACACCCGTGCTGGGCCGGATATAGCGAGGTGAAAAAGGATGTAACCGAGGGCCGAGTTGCAGAAGACACAACATAGTAATTAGTCAACCAAATATTCTGCTGGGCAAATTGCCATAGGAAAGGCGCGTTTTCGCGCTTGAACTCGTCGCTACGGAATGCCTCGATATTCAAGACAATGAAATTGGGTGCGGCTGTATTAGTCATTTTGGTGGCGACTGGCTCATGCTGCCTGCTCAACATGCGTTGTTCCCTATCTGTGAACACACCGAGGACATTTATTCGGGGGACACCCAACAAAGCACAAAAAAAGAAGACACAAAAGGCTGTGCCGATTAGGTAAGGCAAGGCGAACACCCGATGCAACCACCTCGGTGCCTCACCAAGGTTATTCTTAACGAAATAGGTAAGGAGCAAGGCTACCACAAGGATTCCCATACTGATGCAGGTAGGTACGTAGAAAGAGGGGAACTTCAGGCTGACGTACATGCTGAGCATTTTGGCCTGCAGGTTATGTTGAACTATCGAGGTTAGGGGGGTAAAAAAAAGGGTAATTAGTGCCGTTGAGCTGGGTGCAAGTCTTAGACGAAAGAGTCGGGATAGGACTCTTAGTATCAGGTAAAATCCTAGAAAATAAAGACCAACAATAAAATAGAGAATCAGTCCGGACGCCAATACGTTCCCCAAGCCTGACCAATGTGCCGGTAGGAAAAGGCTGGGAGCACGACAAAAGAGAATCGCAATATCAGCCATAAAAATGCCAATAAGGAAGGCTCCGAGCAATGCGAATGCATTGCCTTTAGAATTGGAGCTTGAATACTTCATCTTTGGCCCTCTGCCTTAAATCCGGATATGGGGCAATTGTCCGGGCTGGCAATACACTTTGATTTCGGAGAGAATACCACCCTTATTTTACGTAACCCAAGGCACGCAACCTTTCCTTTGTCATGTCATCGATTTTTTTCGGGCTGACTTTGAGAGCCTCATATTTTTGCCTGATTGGATTCAATTTCATTAAATAATTATTCAGCTGCTGCAATATTTCTTGCTTTTTGCTTTGATCTTTGATGTCGTACATCTCTTCAGGATCGTCTCTTCGGCTAAAAATTTCCACTAGTCCTTTTGTGGATCTAATCAATTTGAATTGAGGATATTCAATTGGAATAATTGCTTCTAAATCTTGATCATACCTTGCTGGCCAGCGGTTGCTTAAGCGGGGGATTCGTCTTACTTCAGAAATAACAGGGTGATTGGCTTCATTAAAAGGCTGTCCTTGAACACCCTCCGGAATCTTGATTTTGGCGGCATTCAATATTTCAGCAAAGACATCGACATTCTGTATTGGCTTTTCATTTATGGAATTCCTGTGCTGGGAAAGGGGATATTTTACTATAAGCGGGACATGTAGCAATTCATTGTATAAGGAAAATCCATGGTCAAAATCATCATGTTCTCCCAAGAGCTCACCATGATCAGAGGTAATGATTATGAGTGTCCTCTCATATCGGTCGATTTTTTTTAGAACGCTGATAAAGCGGCCAATTTCGTTATCAACAGATGCGGTTTCATTGTCGTACCAAGATCGTATTCTATCGATTTGTTCATGCGTTACGATCGGATATCCGGTATTCACATCTTTTTCCGGAAAGGAAGGGGCGGGGGGGGAGGTAAATAGTCTAGCAAAACCCGGAGGCAGATATGCGCTACCATGAGTTTCCATGTAGTTTATGAACATGAAGAAAGGATAATTCTTTTTGGATTTCAGCCAATGCAAGGCTAGTTGATTTATCCTTCTTGCCGATGTATGAAAATCAAAGCCACAGAACCTAAAAACTCGGTCTCTCGCCTTTTTAGGAAGATGACCGGATAAAATTGATGTCAGCAAACCTCCATCTCGAGACCGCCCCCACCAATAAAAATCAAACCCTTGGTTTAAGCCCGTCCATGGTCCAAGACAGGCTTGATTGGCAACGATAGCAGCCGTTTTATATCCGGCCGACACCAAAAGCTCGGCAAGAGCATCAAATCCCGCGCTTAAAGGAAGTGCTGGCACCGCCTCATCCGTCACATGATCGGCGCCATGAATATTGCTAAAGTATCCTGTAAATAGAGAAGCGTGCGAAGGTAATGTCCATGGAGCTGAGCTAATTGCATCTAAAAATGTAATTGAATCTTGGGCAAATATATCAAGGTTAGGTGTTGTGTTCCTTTGATATCCATATAAAGACATATTTTTTGCTCTTAACGTATCAGCAACAATAAGAATGATATTTGTCGCGTTTTCCTGGGCGCGCGTTATTTCAATTTTATTACTTCTTGCTTGAGTAAATACCTGATTATGAACAAATGAGCAAAGGTATCGCTCTTCAAGTACTATTGAGAATCCTAAAATAACAAGGATATAAATGAATTTTTTTAGTAACGTCGTTCTGTTGAAAAGGATGACTAAGACAGAGGGCATAATCGCACAGAATACAAAAACTAAGGCCACGTTGAGCGGCCAATTTTCTAGCTGCGGTTCACAAGTTAGCAAGAGCGTTCCAGAAATGCCGAAGCCCCCGAAGAGCAGATTATAAGCAACGCTGTCAAACAGACTGATTTTTCTGTTTTTCCATGTCCTGTATAAAAAAATAGCTACTAATAAAAAGATAACAAGCGCAAAACCATCCAAAAATATATTGAGAAGTGAATGGTAGGTGCCAGGCAAGCTCTTATTCAGCTGAATCAGGCAGTAAAAACACGCTGGTGCCAGAGCAAAAAAAGCTAGTATCTGAATTGGAATCACTTGTTCTAGTCGGACAATATGCCCAATTAACATTGCCAGCCAGTAAATCAAGAGAGAAGCTAAGAGTCCAAAAAGCAGCCACAAACAGGATGAGAGGAGATAATAACCAAAATACTTGCCCACGCAGAAAACACTTATTGTGTTTTCCATAATACAATAAATTCCCCATCCTAGAATTCCGGTTAGAATCAAGTGGGGTTTTGATATTTGGCTTCCCATTTAGGACCTCAAGTGTTCAACTTCTCTAAAGATTATGTTTGTTATAAAGATTACATGTCAACAACTTGTGGGCTCTATAAGAAATAGTGTGGTAGATATGGAGCAATTTTTTTATCTGACCTGCCGAGGTTTATGGGGTCATTAATTGCTATCAATCTAAATGATCAAAATGCGGGAGCGCAAGCAGGCGTGCCGCTGTGATACTTAATTTTCACTGCTAGGTCTCTTGTGAAGTTTGGTATTGGAACTGATAAAGAGCCGGAGTTAGTAAGCTGCGTCTGGGATATAATCGTTCCTGTCCATGTGTTCCAATATTCTAGATCATAGGTTCCTGTTGATAAATAGTTTGATATGAAATCGTCCCTCGTCTCAGGCTCATTTCCAGAATTCGACCCCGGGATTGACTCTCTGCATCTCGAATAGGGCGGCGACCAGATTTCCGCTATTTCCGACCAAGTGGGGGCTTAGGAATTCCCAGACGATGGACTTATCCGGCGTCACCTCAAACGCTCGTCCGGCCATGGATTCCGTGATCAGCGTGTTTCCGTTAGGCAGGCGTTGCTGATAGCCAAGATATTTTGAAAAAAAACTTGCCGGCGGATCTCCCTGGTATTCCCATGTGATCTGGTTATCTATAGGATTGAATTCTACAACTCGGGAAGCGTCCGTGCCGTTATCGAAGAGTAGGATGTGACCGTTTTCGAGAAGCTTGGCATTGTGTTGACGGACGAAGTTGTTGGGTCCCATGGCCCAGACGATCTCTTTCTTCTGGACATTGATAATAGCGACCGTGTTCAATTCGCGGATTGAAACCAGGATATTCCCCTTTTGAAATAAAGGAGATTTCTCCGCCAACCGGCCGTCGAAAACTTCAATGCTATTCGTATGAAAAATGTCGATGCTCCTCGACAATATTGATTTTATCGAATCAACGGGGAACATCAAATATCTATAGCCAGAACGGCGGAATAACTCAAGAACGGAGTATCTTTGGATTTCCCGACCGTTAACGTCCAGGGCGACGATGAAATTTTCGCCGATATCGTTCCAGGCATTCAATTCGGGAATCCTTCGTTTCTCGTACGACAACGTCCAAAGGGTTCCGTCGGCTTGAAGATGAACATCATGATGATAGCTGCCCTGCCAAGCCCAGAGGAGGTTTGAATTTTTATCGATTTTTATCAAACCTAGCCGATCGAAAACAGCCAGCAAATCTCCGTTTTCGAAGAGATGAACATGGTGCCAAAAAAATCTCTGTTTTTCTGTTTCTTTTTCGTAAGAAGCATGCGGCCAGGCGCTCGAGAAGTCATAATGCCAGCGATGCAGGACCTTCCCTTCCATGTCCATCAGGATCGCTTCGGGCGCGTGTCCCGAACAGTACAGGTTCAGACCAGGCCAGGAGGATTTCCGGTTATGAAGCGTGACTCCCTGATCTTTGCCGGCGGCCTGGTATCCTGCCAGATACGGATTGGAAATGAGTCGCTCGAGTTGTTCTGAACGCGAGAGATCGTGGCGGGGCTTTGCAATACCCAGATAGTTCCTCTCGCCAATGAAGATTTTTTTAAAAGTGGGGAAGGGAAACCAGTTGTGTCTCATGGAGAGAATACCCCAGGCGTAAAAGAACACGCAGGGGAGGATGACGAGCGCTCCATAGAGAAGTTTTTTCCTCATTAAGAAAACAATCCTTTGTTTTCGGCGAAAGTCTTTTAGATTATACCTCTGACAAGTCTCTCTATCAATAGTACATCGGCTGAGGAGTTCCCCCAAAATTTGAAGGAAAAAGGAGCCATCGTTGACCGGTTTCAGAAGAGGGGGAGAGAAAACAGCCGTAAAGGCCGCGCTTTTGGCCGAAAAGGTACTCCTTGATCCCATCGGCCAGGGCATAGAAGCGGAACTCGGGGATTCCGAAGATTCGACGAGCGGCTTTGAGCACATGACCAGCTAGAACGCGAAGCTTGGTCCGGACTCCCAGATAGGCTATGGTGAAGTAAGTCACAGCCATCACCAGTGCCATCATGTTCTGAAGACGGATATGGGTCAGAAGGCGGATGCCTTCCAACTGATAGGATTGTTTGATGAACCGGATCGTCTCTTCGATTTTCCAGCGGGCGGTGTAGGCTTCTGTCGCCCACCGCAAGCTCTTCCGCGTCTTTCGGATCGGGAGGTTGGTCAGAAGCATCAACGGCTTTTCTCCAAACCCTGTGATCACATTAAGCGCCAGCGGAACATCGCGGTCGGGAATAAAGACGGTCCGAAAACAAAACTCGATGCGGAGGAGCTTCTCTTGGGCAACCCCAAAAAGTACCCCTAATTTCTGTTTCTAGATTGTGTTCAAGGCTAATCCTAAGAAAGAAAATGACTTAGCCCATTTTGTGCTTATTTATTGGGGGAACTCCTCGTGATTGTATTGTTGATATTTTCGATATAATATATGTAGCTAGCAGGTTCACATGGGAGGAAAAAAATGAAGAGGTTATTAATCGGAATAACTTTGTTGTTTTGTATACTGCCAGCTCTTGTCAGTGCAATAAATATAACGAATGTCTCAGCCAATAAGACGACACTCGCACAATATGATAAATTTGAGGTATCATTTTTACTGAGCCAGAATTTCACCAATCCCTATGATCCTGATCAGGTCTCAGTGGAAGCAACATTCACCCATCCAAGCGGAAACAAGACAAAAATCTACGGGTTCTATTATGAGCCATACACAATATATTTCAAGCAAAACGACTCTTACCTACATTTCAATAAGACCGGAAACGGGCTGTGGAAAGTACGCTTCACACCCCAAGAAATCGGGGGGTATACCGGAACCTTGAAGGTAGTAACCCCTGATTATGGAATCGCAACCACCCCAATTCCCTCATTCCTGGTTACAGCTTCTACAAACCCTGGTTTCATTAAAGTGAGCAGTTCAGGCAAATACCTGGTCTTCCAGAATGGCTCATTCTTCTACCCAGTAGGACAAAATATCTATCCCTCATCAACCCAGAAAGAGACCTACAAAGGCCAGACTGTCACAGAACAAGAGATGACCCTCAGGAGTATCGCTGATGCAGGAGGAAACGCTGCCCGCTTGAGATTTGACTATCCTTACAATGCGAGCCTACGCTGGCTTAACAAAAATAATTACCAATTTGACGTCTGGCCTGGCCACTTTGGCTTAAACAGTATCAACCAGATGAGTGCAGCAAAAATCGACCAGGCATTTGAGCTATGTTCTGAACTCCACATATACGGCAATTACGTTTTCTTGAGAGCTAACGCAATCAGCCCAAAAAACACAAGAAACATTGGCTGGAGCTATAACCCTTATAACAGCGCAAACGGAGGGCCTGCCTCTTCAACCCTGGACTTCCTCACCAACCCAGAAGCCAAAAGACTATACAAGCAAGAACTCCGCTATCTCGTCAGCAGATGGGCATACTCCCCAAACATAATGGCTATTGAGCTATTGCAGGAGCTTGATTGGACGCTGGCTCATATGACAGTAGTTTATAATGCTAATGTGAGGGACCAAGTTATCAACGCAACAAGAAAGTGGTCAGCAGAAATGACAGCCTACATCAGAAGCATTGACCCATACAAGCACTTAATCACCACAAGCGGATCCATGGGCGAATCTTATATAACAGATATAACAAAGAGGGAACATAAATCAAACCTGATTGTCAACAATATGTATGTGGACGGCCACTATGACCTTGCTGAACAGCATATCTATATATCAGAACAAACCACAAATAAAACGAACATGACTGTCTTAGGAGTGGTAGGTTTAGCAGAATTAATCACTAGCCGCCTAGCCAAGCCATTGATATTTGGCGAATGGGGCTTGGGGAATTCTGCCCAGCTCTTCGACGTTGCTGATACCCAAGGCATAGGATACCACAATGCCCAGTGGGCATCAATGATGAGAGGGACAACAATCTGGCCATGGTTTGTCCTTCCTCGTTGGCCTGGCAACAACCTTCCGCACATAAAAGCAGTGCGAAACTTCATGAGCACAGAAGACTTTGAACCAGATTTTGGACAACTTAGCGCGACTCAAATAAAAGCCAATGTGTCAACGAGCTCTGCAAAAGTATATGCTGTAGGTCTGGCAAAATCAAACAAAGCGCTAGTATGGCTACAAAATAACCAGAGCATAGAATCAAGCGCAGAACCAGCACAATTGACAGGAATCACCCTCACTGTCAATAATTTATCAACAGGAACCTATGACATAGAATATTGGAACACATGGACAGGAACGATTATGTCCCAGATGCAACTCACTAACGCCGGCTCTTTGTCAGTTCCAATACCAAACTTCACAAGAGACCTAGCAGTGAAGATTAAGTATCTCAGCGGCACGCCTGCTTGCGCTTCCGCATCTTGATCATCTAGATTGATGGTGATAAAAGGAAACTCAGTTTGCTAGAGTTGTCTGAGTTTCTCCACAACGTCTCCGAGGCCTGCCGGATCCAACAGCTGCTTCTGTCAGCACTTCTATGACGTTGGGCAAGCCTATGATGATCAAGGAATTACAGTCCTGAGGATCCTGACCGACCGAGGAATCACCCTCGCGAATGTCGAGTGCCTGTGCCTCTATTAGCTCTTCTTTTCTATATTCTCCCTTGGACGTCCTCCCCTTACCAGAAGCCCTCAGGAACGATGATCACATCGCCCTCCTGGAGTTCGATATCGCGTTTCTTTCCCTTGATGATATCGCCGAGGTTGACCTTCATCTCTGTCTCTTTTCCGGTCCGCCGGTCT
>Ga0315277_10005164_pt1 | contig 17272 bp, 13 predicted proteins | sample YL17G05_15_MG_FD_203695 | JGI IMG/M metagenome (GOLD analysis project Ga0315277, IMG submission 203695) | Sediment microbial communities from Yellowstone Lake, YNP, Wyoming, USA - YL17G05_15 | ecosystem: Environmental > Aquatic > Freshwater > Lake > Sediment | place: USA: Wyoming | collected... | reverse complement strand
CGTTGTGGGCATATATCCGGTAGTAGTAGGTGGTATTGGCGGCCAGGCCGGTGCTCTGGTAGCTGGTCGCATTTGCCCCCACCGCGGCCAGATAGTGGAAGCTTCCCGAAGCACCTGTCCTGCGTTGGATCTTGAACCCGGTCTCATTGTTCGAGTTGTCCTGCCAGGCCAGGTTGATCTGGCTGACCGAAACAGGGGTCGCCGTCAGACTGCTGGGACTGCTGGGGGGACCGGCGACAAAGGTGGTCGTAATGTAGTTGTTCTTGGTGTTGGTGTTGTTTCCATAGGCGTTGGTGGCGGTCAATGCCACCGTGTAGGTCCCAGCCGCGGTGGTGTACTGATGGCTGGGATTCTGACTCGTTGACGTCCCGCCATCGCCAAACGTCCACGACCAGGAGGTCGGGGTGTTGGTGGAGGTATCCGTGAACGCCACCGTCAACGGAACCGCACCACTGGTCGGGTTGCCGGTGAAGTTCGCCACCGGAGGCTGTGGGGCGCCTGAGTACTCGTAGGCCCCAATGTCAATGCTGCCGTCACTGGGGCGAGTGGTGTAGCCACAGGGCTGCACATACTGCTTGTTCGGCACCACACTCAGGCCGTTCCGGCCGGCGTTGATGCACGCCGAGCTGGAAGTGAGATGGAAGTCCCCGCCGGACCAGGCCGTGTTCACCCAACCCGGGGCGCTGCCTGTTACCGTGTTCGTGAACGCCGCGGGCCGCGACATCGTGCTCTTCACCCAGTTGTTGTAGCTGGTCAGCACCTGCCCGGGGCCGCTGGCGTCGTCCACCTGGCCATATATGCTGGTGCAGCTGGCGGAGTGGAAGATGTTGTTGTGGGCGGCGATGATGCTCACCTCATCATCGGCGAGCATGGGCCCGCTGTGGTTCTCCGTGTAGAAGCTGTTATTGTACAGGTAGAGGTAGCCAGGACTCGTCTGCCCCGCGTTGCCTCCGTCTGCCATGCGAATGTTGTTGATGAACAACCACCTGTTGCCCCCGCCACTCTTGGTGACCACGTTCCCGACCATGGTCGCCGTCTGGCCCACATCCGGCATCTCGGAATCGTCCCAGCCGCAGAACGAGATCGCGCAGCCTGCGCTGCTGGACCCTTCCTCGATCAGGTTGTACTCCAGCAAGGAGGTGCGAGACCGGTCCTTGTACCCTATCCCGCCCGTCTCGTTGTGGGTCCAGTTGTAGCGGGCCGTCATCGAGTTCTCCTGGACGTACCAGCTGTGGTACTGGGTGCCGCTGCCGTTGTAGGCCAGCTCGCAGTACTCGACAGTCAGGTGGCCGGCGTTGTCGGGTCGGGTGTTGCACATCCCAGACATGATCCCGTCTTCCGCGTTGTTGTGCACATAGCAGTTCTGGATGGTCAACCCACCGCACACGTGGTAGATGCCGCGGTAGGTCGAGCTCTTCTGCTCCAGTCCGTCGAGCTTCCACCACTTGGTGGCGCCCGAGGCGATCTCGATGCAGTTGGTCCCCCCACTGAAGATCGGCTTGTTGTTCGGGTCATAGGCGCGAATCTGCACCGCCGTCGCCTGCGAGCTGCCCCCTCCGGAGGAGGCCGCGAACGACCCATAGGTCCCCGGGTGCACCCAGGCGATGTCATTGTCCCCCAGAGTGACCGCGCTCAGCAGCGCGTTCATGGTCGCGTACGGCTGCCCGGACCCGACGTGATACTCCGTAGCAAGCGCTACGCCCGACAGCAAAACTACACAGCACAACCCTGCAGCAAGCAACAGTGCCTTGCGCATTTCGCTTTCTCCCTCCATCTCTCTGCTAGTCGGACCACCTGCCCATTCGCTAAGCCCTGGTAAGAACCTGCCCCAGTATCACCTCCTCTCGGTCGCTCGCCTGCCTGCTCCAGAGACACCCCGAGGATCAGCCACCCGCCTCCTGCCACAACTCTTCCCTGCGACCGCGCAGACCGCGCCACGGCACGGCTTGCGGGAGCCGCCGGGGAAGATCCGCTACTCCCCGGGGATGACGGACCGCAACCGTCCCACGTTCGCCCGCGATATCTATCTCGACACGCTGACCGACGCGGGCTTGCCCGAACACGGGCCTCCTGGCCATCTTCCGCGGGACCAGGGCGAGCGGTTGTACTGCTTTGCCGCAACCACCCCGCGTCCCACTGCGCTCCACATGCACGTTCACCAGGCGATCGAGGTAGGGATGGTGCTATCGGGTCGCCAGGAACAGGAGTTCGCCGGCGTAAGATTCGAGCGCGGCCCGGGAGACGTGTGGCTGTGTGCCATGTGGGAGCCCCATGCCTGGCGAGTTGCGCTCGCGGAGACAAAGACCGTAGTCCTCATGTTCCTGCCGGAGTTCCTTGGGGACGATGCTCTCGGCCGTGTCCCATACCTAGGCCTGTTCACCCTCCCGCCAGACTGCCGACCGCGTGTGACGGATAGGCGCATGCGCATGCGCATGCGGGCAATGGGGTGCGAGATGGCGAGGGAGATCCAACAGAGGCGCCCGCACTGGGAAGAGGCGCTGCGGCTGCACCTTCTTCTCCTCCTGGCCGAACTCGCCCGCATGCATCAAGCTGGGGAGGCGACTGATCCAGCAACGGTGAGCCCCCTTGATCGCAAGGCACTGACCCGGGTCACTCCTGCTCTCCGCGCCATCCAGGGGGAGCCCTGGGGCAGGCTGAGCACGGCGGAAGCAGCTGCTGCTTGTGCGCTGAGCCCCTCCCGCTTCTCCCATGTGTTCCGGAGTGCCATGGGCGTCAGCTTCCGAACCGTCTGCGTGAGGGCCCGCCTTGCCTTCGCTGCTCAACTCCTTGTCTACACTGAACGGACTCTTCGCGAGATCGCGGATGCGGCCGGTTTCGTGGACGGCAGCCACTTCCACCGCGCCTTCGTCAAGCACTACGGATGCACTCCCGGACAGTACCGCGAGCAGGCCCGGTAGGAGCGACCCGGACACCGTTCCGGCGCCCCTACATGCAATCTCCCCCTCCGGTTCACACTTTCGCCGCCGCGCTTCTGTAGGATGGCACCTGAAGATTCACAGATCATCTGTCGGGAGGAGAGTGTGATGGGCACTAGACGACGGGCAATGGCGGTTCTCGTGCTGGCTGCGAGCCTGTTGGCGCTGGTGGCGGGGATCTCCGTGTCGCTCGGAAAGGCCTCTGCTGCCGCTCCGAAGAAGATCCGGCTGATGGCGTTCGTCGGCTCGGCGAGCAAGCCTCCGGCCCAGGAGGCGAAGACGGTATTCGAGAAGAAGCACCCGAGCATCACCATTGACATGACCTTCGGGGGTTCCGGGACGCTGCTCACCCAGATGACCCTGGAAGAGACGGGCGACATCTACATGCCCGGCTCCGACGACTACATGGACAAGGCCGAGAAGCAGAAGGCGGTCATCCCCAATACCCGTAAGATCGTCGCCTACCTGGTGCCCACCATCTGCGTCCAGCACGGCAACCCCAAGCACATCGAGTCGCTGGCGGACCTGGCGCGGCCGGGCGTAACCGTGGGCCTGGCGCAGGCCGGGGCGGTGTGCCTGGGTGACGCGAGCGATGAGATCCTGAAAGCGGCGGGCCTCGAAGAGCAGGTGAAGAAGAACTGCCTCACTTACGCGCGCAGCTGCGAGCAGACAGAGCAGCTCCTCCAGCTCGGCGAGGTGGATGCCATCATCGGGTGGGACTCCTTCAAGTCCTGGGCGCCGGACAAGATTGACCTGGTGCCCATCGCCCCGAAGCTGGTCCGCGTCCGCAACGTCCCCGCCGCGGTGGCCGTGTATTCCGAGCAGCGGAGGGCCGCCGAGCAGTTCATCACCTTCTTGACCTCCAAGCAAGGACGGGCGATCTTCTCCAAGCATGGCTACTCCGTGACCCCGCCGAAGGTCGGCAGGGAGAAACCCACGCCCGCACGATAGCAGCGCACGGTGGGGGCCAGGCCTCGCCCCCAGCTAGTGCTCTTCGCATATCGAGGTGAGTTCCGCGGAGTTGCAGCGGGCCGCAACTCCGCGGTCTCTTGACTGCCCATGGCGACGCCACCAGCCGCGGCCGCATTCATCCAATAGCCCGGCCCCTTTCACAGTTCTGTCATTCACTTCCCATATCCTCAACAGTTGGGGAGACCGTGGCAGTCTGAGGAGGTCGTTCGATGAAACCTCGGCCGCCGATGGCGGTGCTGGTCGGCGTATGCCTTGTGGCTCTGGGGCTCGCACCCCCTCAGGGTGCGGCGAAGGCCGCCCGCCGCACACTGGCGCCTGTCCGACTGCCCGCCTTCGTCGGGTCGGCGGTGAAGCCGCCGAAGCGGTAGCATCCCTGGGCACGGCGCCGAACGGGAGGATGGCTATGGCGTCAACACGCCGGAAACCCAGCACAGGTGGCAGGCCAGCAGAGAACCCGGCAGGAAAGCGCCGCCGCGCTCTCCTGCTGGTCGTGCTCGCCTCCCTGCCCCTGCTCTTGTACCTCACTGCCCCCATCATCGGGCTGATAGTGCGGACCAACTTCTCCTCCTATGTCTGCTGCTGGCAGGCGGTGAGCGCCCTGCGCATTAGCCTGATGACCGCCAGCATCGCGCTGGTGATCGCGGTCCTCATCGGGACTCCCCTCGCCTACTTGCTGTCGCACTACCAGTTCCGCGGCAAGGACTTCGTGGACACGGTGATAGACCTGCCGCTCGTGCTGCCGCCCGTAGCTGCCGGACTCGCCCTGCTGCTTCTGTTCGGGCAGCAAGGCTTGGGCTCATGGCTGTCGCAGCACGGCATGAGACTCACCTTCACCCTGGCCGCGGTGGTGATGGCCCAGGTGTTCGTCGCCTCGCCGTTCTATGTGAAGCAGGCGCGGGCTGGTTTCGAGGGTGTGCCGCGAGAGCTGCGTCTCGCCTCGGCCACACTTGGGGCGAGCACTGTGCGCACCTTCTTCAAGGTCACGGTCCCGCTGGCCAGCCACGCTCTGATTGCGGGCGCGGTGATGACCTGGGCGCGGGCGCTGGGGGAGTTCGGGGCCACCCTGATGTTCGCCGGCGCCTTCCCCGGCCGCACGGAGACCATGCCGGTGGCGATCTACAGCAGCTCTGCGGCGGCCACCCCCGAGGGGCTCACCACCTCCATTGCCCTGGCGGTGGTGCTTGTGGTCGTCTCCTTCGGCGTCATCATCCTGGCGCGGCGGCTGGCTGGGCGCGCCGCCTACCTGGCGCCCACGGTGTAGCCGCCTTGCCACCTGAGTTGGACTCTTGCGAGCGGCGAGTGGGATTCTCAGTTGCCTCGGTTGCCTGTATACTGCCTGCTGGCCTGGCGGGCCTCGTCTACGGACCCGCCTCGGCCCGGGCGAGGTTCATGCGATGGCGGGCTGGGAGCTGACGATACTCGACGCCAACCCTGAGCAGGTTCAGGACCTGGGCAGCCTGGCGGTTGGCGACCTCGACGGCGACGGACGCGTGGAGGTCGTCACTGGTGGCAACGGCGCCCTCCTCTGGTACCGCCCGGCCACTGGGGAGCGCGGCCTCATCGCCACCGGCTCCTTCGGCGTCGGCCTGGCGCTGGAGGATGTGGACGGCGACGGACGCCTGGAGGTGGTGACGGCGGAGGAGACCGGCGGCCCGCAGCGCATCGCCTGGTACAAGGCCGGCGCAGACCTCCACGGGGTCTGGCAGCGCCACGTCGTTGACTCCACCTGCGATGGCTCCGCCCACGATATCGTGTTCGCCGACATGGATGGCGACGGGAAGCGAGAACTGGTCGCCAACGCCGCTTACTGCGATCACCCCGGACTCTTCATCTACAAGCCCGGCGCCGACCTCGCTGCTCCCTGGGGCAAGCACGCCGTGGACCGAGGCGTCTTCGCCGAAGGCGTCTCCGTTGGCGATCTCGACGGCGACGGCCGGCTCGACCTGGTGCACGGCCCCTACCTGTATCTGCAGCCCGAGACCGGTCCTTACGCCGGGCTCTGGAGGCGCACCATATTCGCGCCCAGCTTCCGCGAGATGTGTCGCACCGCCCTGGCTGACATCACGGGCCGCGGCCGCCCGGACATCATCGTCGTCGAGTCCGAGTACATGGACGGGCGTTTCTCCTGGTTCGAGAACCGCCTCCGCGAAGCCCCAGAGCACCCATGGGTGGAACACGAAATGGACCAGGGGTGGGTCTACGCTCATTCCCTGCAAGCGTGGAATGAGGGCAAGCGCGTCCATATCTTCATCGCAGAGATGGCCGCCGGAGGTTGGGAAGCCCCCCGCAACTGGGATGCTCGTCTCCTGGAACTCACCAGCCTCGACCGCGGCGCCACCTGGCAGAGCGACCTCATCTCCAGGGGCCAGGGCACGCACCAGGCCTTCGTGTATGACGTGGACGACGACGGTAGGCTCGAGGTGCTCGGGAAGCAGTGGCAGGTCCCCTGCGTACACATCTGGCATCGCGCAGACCAGCCCTCTCTGCCAGTCCGTTTCGAGCATCACCTCTTGGACCGCGACAAGCCCTACACCGCCACCGACATCCTCTCCGCCGATGTGGATGGCGATGGCAAGGAGGACGTGCTGTGCGGATGCTGGTGGTACCACAACCCGGATTGGGAGCGCCGTTCCATCCCTGGAATTCATCAAGTGGTGAACGCCTACGACCTCGACGGCGACGGGCGCAAGGAGGTCATTGCCACCAGACAGCGCCTCGGAGCCAGTGCCGGCTACGACGGCCTCACCAGCCAACTGGTCTGGCTCAGGCCCCTCGATCCGCTCCAGGGCAAGTGGGAGGAGCACTCCATCGGCACAGGGCAGGGCGACTGGCCGCATGGCACGCTCCTCGCGCCGGTGCTGCCGGGCGGCAAACTGGCCCTCGCCGTCGGCTACCACAACGCCTCCGACGGACACCACCCCGAGCTCTTCGAGATGCCCTCCGATCTCTCCCAACCCTGGCCCAGGCGCACGCTGGCGGGGATCCCGTACGGCGAGGAGATGGTGGCGTGCGACCTCACCGGGGATGGCCGCCTCGATATCGTGGCTGGGCGCTGGTGGCTCGAGAACCAGAGCGACGGCACCTTTCAGCCACATATCATCTGCGAAGAACCCCGCGATATCGCCCGCGTGCGGGTTGCCGACATCAACGGTGACGGCAAGCTCGAAGTGCTCTTCGTCGAGGAGAAGCTGGACTATGGCATCCGCACCGCCTTCTTCGCCCCCGTCGCCTACTTCTCGCAGCCTGCGGACCTCCGCCAGCCTTGGCCCATGCATGTGATAGACAAGGTGCGCAGCCCCCACTCGCTGGAGGTGGCCGACCTCGATGGCGACGGCCGTCCCGAGATCATCGTCGGCGAGCACGACCCCTTCTGGCCCTATCGCACCCGTTCTCGGCTGCTCGTCTACAAGCAGGCTGACCCCCAGGGCCGCGGCTGGAAGCGCTTCGTCATTGACAGCCGCTTCGAGCACCACGACGGCGCAAAGGTCATCGCCCTCGGCGGCGGCAAGCTTGGCATCATCAGCCACGGTTGGACCGACAGCATCTATGTCCACCTCTGGGAGGTGCAGAAGTGACTAGCTGCACCTGCGGCCCACTGGGGCCGCGGCGGGTGTGACGAGCCTGGGGCTCCCGCTGGCAGCCATCCTCGTGCTTGGTGTCCGCGTCTCTACTGGTCGGGGATGATGTCGGCCCCTCTCACCCCCACCGGCAGCCGGTGGATACTGTGCTGTCCGGCGACGGTGATGTAGAGGTCGGTTCCCCACCAGCAGAGGTTGCTCACCTCGTCCCCGCCCGCGGGGTAGCTCTTCAGCAGCTCGCCCTTCTCCACATCCACCACATCCACGGTCTTGTTCGTCCACCGGGCGATCCACAGCCGCCCGAACTCGTCGAACATGATCCCGTCCAGGGTGGGATTGGGAAACTCGATGACCACCCGCTTGTCCGAAAGCGTGCCGTCTGCCTGGAGACCCCAGCACAGCAGGCGGTTGGTATCCGACTCCGCCACATACAGCCGCTTCTGATCGGGCGACACCGCCAAGCCGTTGGGGAACGCCAGGCCATCCGCCAACCGCTTCACCCCGCGCACCTCGCCCGATTGCATCTCTATGCGATAGACCGCGCCGACGGGGTTCTCCTTGCTCGACCCCGTCGGATCGGTGAAGTAGATGTTCCCGGCGAGGTCGAGGCAAACGTCGTTGGGGCCGCGGTATGGCTGCCCCTCACAGCTGTCCGTGAGCGTTTCGATGCGCCGGGTGAGGGGGTGGATGCGGAGGATCCGCTTGCCGCCATAGTCGGCAACGATGATGCTCCCCCGCCCATCCACCTTCAGGCCGTTTGCCTGCCCGCCGGTGTGGACCCACACGCTCACCGTGCCATCGGGCGTCCGCCGGCCGATGGTGCCGAGAGAGAGGTAGTTCACGAAGTACAGGTTTCCGGCCTTGTCGAAGATGGGTCCTTCCGCGAAGGCGATGTCGGCGACAACTGGCTGCGGCTCGACCCGGTCGGGGAGGGGTGGCGCCGTGGCAGCGAGACACGCAGCAGACAGGCCGATGATCACGGCAGACAGCCATGGGACGACAGAAGCGGCATGGTCGAGCATGGGAAGCGTTTCCTTGTCTATGGCGGAGCGAAGCTCCGCCGCCTCTTGGATCGGTTGGTGAGCGGAGCTTAGGCGGGGGAAGGCGCGAGTCCTGCGGAGCCTGTCACGACGGGTACAGCGCGTCTATCTGCCTCTTCGCCCTCCCCAGCGCCTCCGAGGCGGGGATGTCCTCGTTCAAGTACCTCTGGAACTCCACCCCTACGATGTCCGCCACTCGCTGCCAGTTCAGGGGATCTGGAATGCAGTAGCCTTTGTCAACCGTGGGACGAAGAGATTCCATCCAGTCGGGAACGCGGTAGTGAGGATCAACGAGGGCGTGGAGGGAGGAGAGCCGAGGGGAGACGCCCTCGGTGGCAGGCTGAAGGCCTGCCATACCGGCAGACTGGAAGTCTGCCCTACCACGGACATAGGGGTACTTGATGACGATCATCTTGCCCGCCTTGCCGACGCCGGGCTGGAGGTCATAGCAGAACGCCTCCAGCAGCACTCGCACAGCCTCCTTCCGCACGGGCGAGGCCTTGGGAATGACGCCGATGTAGTGCGCGACCAGCGCGCCCACTCTCCTGCTGTCCGGCGCCGGCCCGATGCCGATCTGGCGCTCTCCTGGAGTGGGAGACCCATCGGCCGGTGGGCGGTTCACCCCTGTTGATTCGTTGATGCTGCGGATCGCCCAGAAGCCCCGCGACTGCCAGTTGGGGAAGAAGATGGCGATCTTGGCGCGGAAGTCATCCGCCGACTGATAAGGAGTGAGCGCTCCCTTGGGCATCAGGCCTTCGGTGTACCAGCGCTTGAGAGTCTCAAACGTGCGGCGCGCCTCCGGGCTGCTCACATCCAGGCGGCCCTTGTCATCCACCACGCTTCCCCGGTAGGACCGCAGCACCGGCACGTAGGCGTTCTGGCTGAAGAACCCGGGTGAGAGATCGAGGGTGACGCCGTAGACCTTCTTCTCCGGGTTGCGCAGCCGGCGGGCGTAATCCTCCAGCTCAGCATAGGTCGCCGGAACGCGGTCATCGGGAAAGCCGAGCTCGCGGAGTACGTCCTTCCGGTAGTTGAGGGCCATGATCTCGCCCAGCCAGGGGAGACCGTAGAGGTGCTCCTCGCCCGTGCGCGGGTCCTTCAGCCGGCAATACTGAAGGTAGCCGGGCAAGAACTCGTCCAGCAACCCCGCGTCCAGCTCCGGCTTGAGCAGCTCCTCCAGGGGTTGCAGGAACCCGCCCTCCGCGTAGCGCACGATGGTCTCGTTGTTGGTGGTGAGCAGCAGATCGAACGGCGTCTGGCCCGCGCGCCACGGGAGCATGAGGGTGATCTCATTCGACTCCGGCATCAGGCGCAGATCAATCTTGATCTCGGGGTGGCGCTTTTCGAAGGCGCGGATGCACCGCTCCAGGTCCTTGTCCGGGGTCATGAACTCCGAGTACTGCCAGGCGTCCACCATCACCCGGACGGTGGTGACCCCTCCGCGGCGCGGGGTGTAGACGTTCAGCCGCCGCTCCGCCACAAAGCCGAGCACGATGATGGCAACGATGGCAAGTGCGATCCGCTTGTACATCACCTATCCCTTCACCGCTCCCGCGGTGAGCCCCCGCATGAAGTACTTCTGGAGGAACAGGAACAGGATGATCACCGGCAGGAAGGAGAGCATCACCGAGGAGAACAGCACCCCGTAGTCCCAGTGCTGCCACTGGCCCTGGAGAAGCTGGATCCCGACCGGCAGGGTGCGCGCCTCATCGGTCCAGTTGTTCATGGTGAGAGCGAAGATGAACTCATTCCAGGCGCTCAGGAACACCAGCGTCCCGGCCGCTGCCAGCCCGCTGGCCCCCAGGGGCACCATGATCTGCCAGTAGCTCTCCCACCAGCTGCACCCGTCCACCCGCGCCGCGTCCAGCAGCTCCTGCGGCACGGCGATGAACACGCTCCGCATCACGAAGACGGTGAGGGCGAGGTTGAAGGCGGTGTAGCTGAGCGTGAGCCCCGTGAGCGTGTTCAGCAGCTTGTAGCTGCTCAACAGCTCGTACTGGCCGATCAGCCCCACCTCCCCCGGTACCATCATGGTTCCCAGGAAGATGAGGAAGAGCGCCTGATCGCCTTTGAAGCGGAAGCGGGAGAGCGCGTAGGCGGCCAGGCTGCCCACAAAGAGCGTGAGCACCACCGTGCCGACGGATACCAGTACGCTGTTCCGGTAGTAGAACCCGAACCCCACCATCCGTTCCACCATCTGCGTGTAGTTCACCAGCGTGTACCGGTGTGGGAGGAAGGTGAGCTGTTTGCTGTAGAGCTCGTCGTGCGGCTTGAGCGAGGAGAGGATCACCCACAGGAAAGGCAGCAGGCTGGCCGCGCTGATCACGGCGAGCACGAGGTAGAGCAGCCCCCGGCCCGAGTAGCGCTTCACTCTGTCCACCGTGACCGCCATCATTCGCGCTCCCTCGACAGGCGGAACGAGACCAGCGCCACCACGAAGATGAACACCGCCAGCGCCCACGCCAGCGCGGAGGCGTACCCGAACCGGAACTTCCCGTACCGGAAGGCGATGTTGTAAAGATACAGCACCATCGAGAGCGTGGAATCGGCCGGCCCACCTCCGGTCATGATGAACATCTGGCCGAACACCTTCAGCGCGCCGATCATCGCCAGCAGGCCCACCAGGAAGATGGTCGGCCGCAGCAGCGGGAGGGTTATCCCGCGGAACGCCTGCCACCCGGTGGCTCCGTCAACCAGCGCCGCCTCGTGCAGCTCGGGGGAGATGCGCTGCAGGCCCACCAGGAACAGCAGCATGTTGAACCCGAGCCCGTGCCAGACACACATGGCGACGACGGCAGGCATCGCCAGCTTTGGATCGGAGAGCCAGTTGTACCCCTCCTTCATCCCCGCCATCTGGCGCAGCAGCGTGTTCACCACCCCGTACTCCGGGTGGTATATCCACATCCAGATGATGGAGATCACCGCCACCGACACCACCACCGGGATGAAGTTGAGGGTGCGGAAGAGGGTGGACATCCTGCCCGCCTTGTCCACCATCACCGCCAGAAGCAGCGGGAAGATGATGGCGGCGGGAACATACATGATGGTGAAGCGGATGGTGTTCCAGAAAGCCCCGCCGGGGGAGTTGACGGTGAGCCCGAGAGTCAGGAACGGGTAGAAGATGATCTCCCAGATCGAGAGGGGCTTCGCCGGTGTCACTATGCCCGGCCAGCGCATCACCCGCTCGTCCCGCAGGATCTCGTGGTAGTTGCCCCACCCCACGAAGTGCATCTGCTCCGGCCGCAGGAAATCGTAATCGAAGAAGCTGAGGTAGAGGGACCGCAGGATCGGGTAGAGCGAGAACATCCCGAACAGCACCACCGCCGGCAGGATGAAGGCATAGGGGTTGTCGAGGGACAGCCCTTTGCGTTTGCCCGATGGCGCTTGCGCTGTGGCCGTGGTCACCGACTGGCTCCGCTGGGGCTAAGCCAAGCTGTCCGCGAAGTCCTTCGCCCTCTCGGGCGGAGGCAGGCCGTCTGGGCTCCAGCCGCGCTTCTGGTAGTACAGGTCCAGCAGTTGCTCGTAGACCTTCCGGTCCACCACTCGCCCCTCATACTGGCCGCCTTTGATGGGCAGGTCGAACATGCGCGGCGCGGGATAGTCGTCCTTCCGGCTGATGCCGCGGGAGACACTGATGATGCGGGTGAGGTCGTAGATCGCCCTCGACCTCTCCAGCAGCTCCTCCAGGCTATGAGTGATGCCCGTCACCGCACTGTAGTACTCGGCATAGCGGCGTTCGCTGAAGCCGAGCTCTATCCAGGGAAGACGGCACACGCCAAGCATGTCGAACACCGGGCGGATGGTCTGGTGGTAGAGCACGATGTTGACGCGGTCCTCGTTGGTCCAGCTCGCGCCCGCCTCCAGCTCCTTCCCCACCGTCCACGCCCGGGTGTGATGGGCGCCGATGTCGCACGTCCCATAGCCGAGCGCCATCGAGCTGGTAGCGCGGGCATCATAGGCGGATTGCTCCATGCCCTTTGTCTGCACCAGCACCGGCTTGAGCTGAGGCCAGCGGGCGAGCACCGCCTTCGAACCATCGGCAAGCGTGGCGCCCACTCCCTCTCGCTTGGTGATCTTCTCCAGCAGCGCCATCACCTGATCGTCGTTGCCCCACTCCAGCTTCATCCCATCCACCTCTCTGGAGCTGATCAGGCCGGACTGAACTGCCTCGATCATGGCGCCGATGAGCATGCCTGCAGAGATGGTGTCAATCCCGAACTCGTCGCAGAGCTGGTTGCCCTTGAGGATCGCCGCGAAGTCGGACACCCCGAGGTTCGAGCCCAAGGTGCAGGCGCTCTCATACTCCGGGCCCTCCGTGATGGTGCCCTTGTACTTGCCGTTCTTCACCAGGCAGATGTTCCCGCACGCCATCGGGCAGCCGAAGCAGGCGGTGTCCCCGATCTTGAACTCCTTCTCCATCATGAAGCCGTCAATCTTGTCGGCGTGCTCGAACACGTTCTGCTGGAAGTTCCGCGTTGGAAGGCCGCCCGCGCTGTTCAGGTAGTCAATCACCGACATCAGGCCCTGCTGCTGCCAGAACTTGAGCATGGGATGATTCGCCAGCTCCTGGAGAGAGCGGTCCGTCAGCAGTCGCAGCTGGCCGACATCCGCCACCGGCAGGTCCTTGCTGCCGCGGATGGCGATCGCCTTCAGGTTCTTCGACCCCAGCACCGCCCCCATCCCGCACCGGCCCGCGTTCCGGCTCCAGTCGCAGTTGATGGTGGCGAAGTGAACCAGGTTCTCCCCGGCGGGGCCGATCGCCGCCACGCGCACCTCTTCGCTGCGCAGCCTATCCTTCACCATCCGCTCCGTCTCCAGCGTCCCCTTGCCCGCAAGCTCGGGAGCGGAGATCACCTTCACCTCGTCATCGTCAACCCAAAGGTAGCTTAGGCCGGCGGCCCGGCCGCACACCACCAGCGCGTCGTAGCCGGCCTGGCGCAGCTCGGGGCCGAAGTTGCCGCCCATATTGCTGTCCCCATAGATGCCGGTGAGCGGGGCGAGGGCGACGAAGTGGGTCTTGCCCGCGCCGGGCAGGTAGAGGCCGCTCAGCGGGCCGGGGGCGATGACCATGATGTTCTCTGGGCCGAGTGGGTCCGTGATCCTGGGCAGCTGGTCGTAGAGCAGCTTCGCCCCGAACCCCCGGCCGCCGACGTACTTCAGGGCGAAGCGCTCGCCAAAGGGGACGATCCGGCTCTCGCCGCGGGTCAGGTCAACCCAGAGGATGCGGAAATGGTACCCGCCCCGGAGACTAGGCTTCTCCGGCCTTCTCGCTGCCGATCTCCGCGTAGCGGAGCTTCTTGCGCTCGCCTTTCTCGACATACTCAACCTCTTTCATGTGGGCATACCGGAGCACTGCGGCGACGCGGTTGGCCTCGCCCAGTTCGTGCTCCGGCACGTACTGAAGAGCGCCCTTCGGACAGACCGCGACACACTGCGGCCGGCCGCCGCACAGGTCGCACTTGAACGGCGCCGAGATGTCATCGTGCACGAAGATCGCTCCGAACGGGCAGGAGACCACACACTGCTGGCACTGGATGCACTGCTCCGCCAGGATCGTCACCACCCCGTTCTCCACGACGATCGCCTCCGTCGGGCAGTTCTCGCGGCACTTCGGATGCGCGCACTGCCGACACACCACCGGCATCCGGATCACCGGATGCGGGTACAGTGCAATCACTCGCACCGCTGCCTTCTTGGTGTTGCTCACCCCAAAGTGGCTGAGCGCACACACCGCCTCGCACAGGCGACAGCCTGAGCATCGTTCGGGCACTACCGTCAGTCTCTTGGGCACCGCTCGCTCCTAGGTGACTGCGGGCATCCGGCGGGGCAGAGGCCTCGCCCTGCCCCCTGCCGACCTGAATTCGCCCCTCATCTGCGTTCACCTTGCCCCCGGAGCCGCCGTCACCGTAGCGCCAAACGGGTGCCTCCCCCACAGCCCGCTCACAGGACGTGCACAAGGCTTGCCGTGGAGCGCCCAGACAGGCTTCGGGTGTTTGCCCGACCACCTGCCGCCCTGGGCGCGCCCGGCCCGGGCGTGAATGCGCTTGGCTGGCATGTTAGGAAAGGCCCGCCGTGTGGAAGAAACAGGCAGGCGGCGGGCAGCGAGGGGTGCCGCCACGCAGCCGGGGCGCGGAGTTTCGCCCTGTTCCCGACGAATCCGCCAGCGGCGGGTCCGTAACAGGGGGCCAACAGTGAGCCGTGCTGGGGAGGCGCCTGTGAGTCTCGAGCCCCTGGGCCGAGGCCGGGCTCTGGAGAGACGTAGAAAAGACCTTCACTGGGTCGCCCTCGCGCTCATGGGGCTGCTTGGGGTAGCCTTTGTGGTGCTTGCTGCCTACGGCCACGAGGGTTTCACCACTGACTACCATGAGCCGCTGCTGCTGATCGGGCTGCTGGCTCTTCTCACCTGCGCGGTCGCTTACTTCGCTGACAAGGAGCGAGAGCACCGCGTTCAGAACCGCAACCTCATTCGGGAGCTGCACGAAACCGCGCGCGCCCTGGACACCCGCGTCGCCAGGCTCAACAAGCTGTGCGAGACCAGCACTCACCTGGCCGGGGCCCTCAACGTCGAGCGCATCTCTGAGCTGGTCGTAGACGCGCTGGTCGCCCAGGTCGAGGCGGAGTCCGCCTCCATGGTCCTTCTGGACAAGGCGGAGGGGCGCTACTTGCACACCCGGAGCACCGGCCCGCTTGCTGACATGAATGGCGATCAAGAGACGAACTGGCGGGGCCTCAGCAACTCGTCTCCGGATCCAGAGCACATCGCCAAGGCCGCCGCGGGAGCGGATGGGGAGAGTGGGCCCGCGATGCGAGTCGTGAGCCTTCCGCCAGAGGTGACAAAGCAGATGGCCGCCTGGGGCAAGACCCTGGCCACCATCTACGCCCCCATGAGGGTGTCCGATCTCATCGGCGGCGCCCTGGCGGCGGTCCGCCAGGACGACTTCAGCAGCGAGGACCTGAACCTCCTCACCACCCTGGCGAACATGGCCAGCAAGGCCATCGAAAGCGCAGAGCTCCATGAGGAACTGAGGCAGTCATACTTCCGCACCCTCCACGTGTTGGCCCGCTCGCTGGCGGCGCGCGATCCCTACAGCGCTGCCCACGGCGAAGCTGTCACCCTCTTGGCCTGCCGCATCGCCGAGAAGCTCGGCCTGGCGCCAGACCTGATCGAGTCCCTCCGCTCCTATGGCCCTCTCCATGACCTGGGCAAGATCGGCATCTCGGACACCGTCCTTCTGAAAGCCGGCCCACTTACCGAGGACGAACTCTCCGTCTGCCGCCAGCACACTGTCATTGGCGAGGAGATCATCCGGCCCCTGAACCCCGGCGCCACGGTGCTGGCGATGATCCGCAGCCACCACGAGCGCTGGGACGGCAAGGGCTACCCGGACGGGCTCAGCGGAGACGAGATCTCCATCCTGGCACGGGTGGTGGCGGTGGCCGACTCCTTCCACGCCATGACCTCCCACCGCCCCTACCGCCCGGCCACCGTGCTCTACGCGGCCATCCAGGAACTCAAGTCCCTCTCTGGGATGCAGTTTGACCCCATGGCCGTAGACGCCCTGCTCGGACTCTGGGAAGCCGGCGAAGTGAGCAGGCTCAACATGCGGGCCGCTGACACCATTGAGCCCGCTGCTCTCGTGAACCACTCCTTTGCCCTAGCTGCCCCGCCCGCCTCGCGGTAGGGCAGCCTTCCAGGCTGCCAGCTTGCCCTTCGTAGCTCGCCACAGGCGAGCGAAGGAGGGTAGGGCACGGCTCCCCGCCCAGGGCTTCCGGCGTGCCTGCTCATCCCTCAGCCGGCCGTCCATTGCCACGCCCCATTATCTCACGAGAGGTATCCGCCCCACCCCAGGGGAATCCCCTACCTTCACTCGCGCCCTCGAAGGAGGAAACCGAATGCCACGCATCCCCATCGCGCTCCAGCTCTACTCTGTGCGGGAGGACTGCGCCCGCGATCTGCCCGCCACCCTGGCCGCGGTGGCGAAGATGGGTTACCAAGGGGTGGAGTTCGCCGGCTACTACGAGCGGTCGGCGAAGGAACTCCGCAAGCTGCTCGATGACAACGGCCTGCGCTCCGCGGGCAGCCACATCGGGCTGAAGGCGCTGCTCGGCGACGAGCTTCCCCGCACCATTGACTTCCATCAGGAGGTCGGCGTCCAGTTCCTCATCATCCCCTGGATGGACCCGCGCAACATGCCCACCCGCGCCGCCTGGCTGGACTTCGCCCACACCCTCGACCAGATCGCGGAGAAGCTGCAGCCCCATGCCATGTACACGGGATATCACAACCACGCTCACGAGTTCCGACCCGTGGAGGGAGAGGTGCCCTGGGATATCCTGGCTGCGAACACCAGCCCCGAGGTCGTCATGCAGCTCGACATCGGCAACTGCATGCATGGCGGCGGCGACGCCATCGCCTTCCTCAGGAAGTGGGCCACCCGCGCCCTCACCATCCACCTCAAGGACTTCTCCAGCACCAACGACAAGGCCTTGGTTGGCGAAGGTGATGTCCCCTGGTCCGACGTGTTCGAGATCTGCGAAACCGCCGCCAACACCCACTGGTACATCGTCGAGCAGGAGACCTATCCCTCCTCGCCCCTGGACTCGGTGGAGGGATGCATCAGGTTCCTCAAGAACATGGGCCAGTAGGGTAGGCTTCCAGCCTGCCAGTAGGGCACGCCCCTAGGTCCGCCTGCGGCGGCCGGGGTGGCGGCCTTGGATTACCACAAGGCCTAGCCACTTCCAGCGT
>Ga0315277_10005163_pt1 | contig 17272 bp, 25 predicted proteins | sample YL17G05_15_MG_FD_203695 | JGI IMG/M metagenome (GOLD analysis project Ga0315277, IMG submission 203695) | Sediment microbial communities from Yellowstone Lake, YNP, Wyoming, USA - YL17G05_15 | ecosystem: Environmental > Aquatic > Freshwater > Lake > Sediment | place: USA: Wyoming | collected... | reverse complement strand
TCGCGTTCCGCCAGATGCGGATACTGTGTGTCTGCACGAGCTACGTTCCCGCCGAGAATAATCTGGGGAAAAACGAAGAGAAAGAGAATCACAATCAGGACGGCTTTGTTTGACATTTTCCTCAAAATAGTGGATTCGTTCCAACATTTATGTTTGGCGAGCCAGAATCGTTACAACGCATCGATCAGAACGTCACAAAGGAGGAATCTACCGATGCTTCCTGATGCCACATTGAAGGATCTTGGGGCAGACAAGACAGTCATCTGGGATAGGTATGTCGCATGAAATGGCATCCACGAATCCCGAGTAATGAGCGCATTTCGCAGGTGAGTCGAAAACCTTTGCATACTCCATGGTTTTTATGTCCACTATTTTGAGGCCTTCAACATGCAAGTCTAATTTTGACATGCAGTGTGGGCACACGTAAAAGGTTTTTCTGGGCGTCGTGGTTGGGTCTGTGAGGATGGTGGGCCTCTCGAATGATTTGCCACATCCGTCGTAGGGGCATTTCAGTTTTGGCCCACCACGGAGGTGTAATGGCGAAATTTTCATTCTTCACAGACTCCCGATAGATATCGGTAATATTAACATTTAATAAACATTGTTTTTCATATGTAGAACAAGAGTACAAGTCAAAAAGCTGAGAGCCTCGGCCGGGCTTGCCCCCAGAAGTTCAAATCCCTTCCGATCTACTGGCTAGTCCTGGTGTCTCGAGATAAATCTTTTGATATTTCGGTGCTGTTAACTTATTTGTCATGATACGTGCGTGTTTGTTTTGGGAAAGGTTTTCTGTAGACGTTTCAGTAAGTCTTCGTTCAGCGACATGAGCCCAAGGTTTTTCAGAATCGTCATGAAAGGATTGCCAATACTTGATATGCCTGATAAATTGAATACATCTTGGATCGATGATAGTTCTATCTCGTAGAGTTCATCTTCCATCTTGATAATGGGCTTGGCAGAACCTGAACTCGAAAAGGTCAAAATTTAGTTGCTGTGTCGTCACCGTGTTTTTCGAGCCATTCTTCTATTGCTTTTCTGCCGATAGTGGTTTTGATGCCGTGGGGCATTTTGCCGAGTTTGTTGGCTACTTTGAGGCAGTAGCTATTCAGTTTCTTGGTGAGTTCCGGTGTTAGCAACAAATTTAGTCGCTCACCTCGTTCTTCTTTTTTCTTTTTGGGCATTTCATCACCCCACATTTGCACAGAAAGAAAAAGGGAGATTGTGTATTTAAGCATATTCAGGGAGAAAGGAGAACGCTCTTGAGTGAGAAACCGTGTTCAATGGGTCGCATGTCTCGCAATGAAAATCTCGGCTCCGACTCTTGCACCTTACCGACTTTTGCCGACTTGTTTGCTCCTTCCTTGATGCAGAAGAGGTAGTACCAGAGGAAATGGTTTGCCAAGTATTCTTCTTCAGCTGCATTCCATTCATGCAACCGGGATTCAAGCCTTCGATCACTTGTCCTTTCTTCGTCATGATAGACAGAAGGTAGGTGTCAACTCTCTGCTTTTCTTCAGGCGTCATGTAAATGACGATCCTCGGGTCCTTTGTGCCTTGTTTCTTTTTCAAGATATCACCCCAAAGAGAAAAAAGGGAAGCTTACTGTTCCAGGAGAAAGGCTTTCAACGAAAACCCATGACTGACGGCTGCCATTTGTCTAAGCGAAAACTCTGCTGGCGTGGAGTCTGTTTGCACCTTTGCTTTGCGTTCTCTTGGGTCACGGTAGGACATGAAGTACTCCAGTGGATGGTTGAGAACGTATTCCTCCTGGAGATCCTCCATCCGCGCTATTTCGAATGTGTCCAAGCTGCCGCAGAGCATTTTTACCAGAGAGCGAAGATGCTGATGATTTTCCCAATATGTCAAGGAACTATCTACTTCCTGGTAGTCTAAGCCATACTTGCGGCAGTATTTTTTCAGCAGATACGTTTCAAGATTTTTCATTTCTCACTCCAAAAAAGAAAAAGGAGGGTTATTTGGCTCTAGCTACTGTTGCTAGTACAAAACGTGGTTCGGGTTTTATGCCGTTTTCAAGCATTAGTTTCTCTATGAATTCCTGGATCTCGGCAGCCCGTTCATGTTCTTTCTCTGGGCGTCCTGGTTCAGCATATTTACCCGAGTCTTTGTCGTACTTGCCTTCAACAGCGACAAAAAACGAGATTTTGGTTCGATGATTACTGTTTGAGTATTCTTTTTCTTCGATGTCGAAGCCCCAGTAATCTGTGCCTTTTCCAGTTTTTGTCATTCTTGAGTAACCGATATGGTGAGCGTAGAAAGTGAATGCGTATTTGTCGCTCTCAAACCTTTCGAATTCGTTGTTAGAGTTTGTCTGTATCCGGACGCGCCCTTGGTTCAACTTTGTTATGGCATCAATGGCCATTTTATGCGCGAGTTTCTGTAGAACGGTTTCAAATTGTTCAAAACTGTATAGACTCCTTATTGTTGCCATTTTTTTCACCCCGACAGAAAAAGGAGCCCTTAATGGGCTTTTCGGGCTTTCATGTAACTCTCGAGTGGATACAGCTGTATCTCGATTGCTTCAACTATTCGTATTGCATCAGTATGCCAGGAAGGAATGTCGTCAAGGACTCTGTGACCGAGCTCATTTCTCTTGAAGAATTTCTTTAGGTCTTCCAGTGTTGGATATTCGGCTATCCATCCGTGAATGTTGTAGTGCGCTGCGGAACCGCATTCTTGGTGAATGAATTCGTAGAAGTACTTCGAGAGCACCGGGTCCGTGTCTGCCGGCAGATAAAGCACTCCTGCAACCAGCTCACGATGCGGCGTCTTGTCCTTGTAGAGCCTTTTGAGCTCCACAATTCTCCTGAGATTCAGCAAAATTCGCTTCTTGCTGTACACGGTGTTTCCGTTGACCAGGATTGACGCTCGAATGTCCTTTTCGTCTATGAGGTCCTGCAGCACTCTTCTGGCCACAGGCTCCTCCATCTCTTCCAGGTGAACATGCTCCATTTTTTGGAGTCCTTCCAGCATTATTTCGGCTTCACGTACTGCATTTTTTGGTCCTGATATTTCGATTTTAAGCATTTTACACCCCAACAGAAAAAAGAAGGGATTAAGCGAGCTGCTCAATTTCAGGTTTTGATTCAGGCTTTTTCTTCACCAGTTGTGCCAAGGAGAACGGTTTCTCGACTTCGGTTATTACAACAGAAGTTTCCTCAGCTGGTTTCTTGTTCTTGGCTAGGTCTGCAAGTGAGAACTTGAATGGCGGCGCTATCTTGAAGTAATACGGATTCATGTCTGGAGGATCCCACTGATTGCCGAGCCCCCACATTGGACTAGACACGTCGGCACTGTATTTCATGTCGAGCATCAAGGTGTCTGCGCAGATGATGAAGTACGGGTGGCTGCTGAACATGGCCATGTTCACTAGGCATGCCCTGTAAAGAGACCGGTCAATTTCGACTCCGTATAACAGTAGCGGAAGCTTAGGATACATGAGTGTGGCGGCAATTAGAAAACGGCCTGTCCCGACGCAAGGGTCCAAGTCTGTGATAGGTTTCGGTTCGTATTTGAGCAGCAATGGTGTCATGTCTAGAACTGTGTGGCGTCGAGCTCTTTCCGCTAGGAGGTTTATTGGAAGTTTGTCGTTGAATGCCAATGCTTCAGCTGTTTGCCAGATGAGGGTAGCCTGGTCAGGTTTCGTGTAAGAGTACGTCTTCTTCAAGTTTTCGCCTATGGTACACTTCAGCATGAAGTCGATAATCTGTCGCGGTGTCAACACCTGTGCCAAGTGGTTCGCTTTTCCAGCTAACATGTCCTCTGTGAAGATTTCTCCAGGATAGTCCCAGGGTTTTGCTTTGGCCGCTGCAATGTAGGCTTCAATCAAGTCGACTGGAATCTGGTTTTTGAGCTCCTCGAGTCCTTGATACGAAGGTTTACTTATGGCGCCTTTCCACGTAACATTCGGTAGACTGCACCGCCAAGGATTATTCATCAGTCCTAAGTAGTCTGCTAAAAGCTCAAGCGTGATGTTCCAGCAGTCCTTTCGGAAATGGTGAACTTTATGCTCAACCGTTTCCATAAGGGCTCTGAACGCATCCTTTGGGTTTCCTGTTGCATACTTTTTCATTTTGATTGTGTGCATTAATTTCTCTAGTTTTTCGCTCGTAGAATTCACCCCGATGCGTTTTACTCACCAAAAACGAAAAAAAGAAGGGTTATGGAAGGTCTAGAAATCGGTTTACCTGTTTGCCGGTGAAGCCTTCACGTATTGCGTTTTCACGGAAGACTTCTTCTTTGGATTTTCCGAACTGAGGATAGCTGTTGCCCCATATTAGCTGCATCCTGTCGGCTCTCTTGACGCCATGCACCATTCTGACAAACGTATCATTTTCCGCCTGTTCATCCCTGTATTTTTCGGTGTGTTTACCGTGCATTATTCCACGTCCGCGTCTATTCTGAGAATGTCATCGTCAACTTCGTTTTCTTCATAGTATTCTTCGCGTTGTTCAGCGTCAAAGGCTATACCGAGGTTCTTACACCATTCCCGTTCAAGCTTGTCTGCTTCCTCTGGTGTGGCGAATGCTTTAAGATCGTTGAATACGCTGCCGTGGATGTGTAGTACCAAATGTACCTGCAATCATTTCACCCCGTTAGAAAAAGGAGGGATTCGCTATTTCGTACATTCCAAGCTCATCATATATTCTGTTGTAGTCTTCGAGGTTTTGGTCGCTGAAACTCCATGCTCTTACGAGCCTGAGCAGCTGCCGGCTTAGTTTTACCTGTTTGCCAGCTATCTTGTATGCCCATTTCGCCCGGTCCAGTATGAAGGATATCGTGTTTACCTCTGGGGATTCTGCTGTGCCGGTCTTTCTGTACCGTTCAACCTGGGCCCAGTAATTGTCTATAACGTAGTTTTCTTCTCTAGGACAGTCAGGGTACTTCTCTTCCAGGTACTCATTGTTTTCTAGGCTGAGATACCAGGTTGAGTGATTACCGTTATACCGTTCTACGTCCAGGTCCAGGTTCAGTTGGCAATACCGGCAATGTGGCAAGTGCTCGATGAACTTGACTTCACCTCTCAGAAAGGTAATGGCTTCCATCAGCTGTCCTTCAACAATTAGTAGCCACTCTCGAGTGCTCAAACGGTTGAGCAGCGTCATTAGTTTTGTACTGGTTTTCGGCGGCGGCGGTTGATGCTTAGATTCTGGTTTCTGTATTCGCTTCAAGAGCAGTTCTAGGTTTGCACTCACGTTATCACCCCGAAAAGAAAAAAAGGGAGGCTATATTGCTGAAACTACTCTGAACTTGTTTCCGCATGACTCGCAGTCTACAACATAGTTGGCGTCAGGTTCGACCGTGTGAGTCTCGCCGCAGTGTGGGCATTCAACATCAACAATGTCATCAAGCGTCAAGGGAAGGTGTACGACTGGAATTTGGTCAGTTTTGGCTGCCGCAATCTTGACTCTTTCTTCAAGCTGAGTTGTCCGTTCACGTCCTAGGCTTTGGTAATGTTCTTCACAGAGGTATGCATGTGGTCCGAACCGTATTTTGCTGTCATATTTTGCAGGTCTATCTCTTCCTGACTGTTTGCATACGTCACAGTTGGGAAGTTTCTCCATCTGTATTGTTCTCGTTGGGTTTCACCCCAAAATAGAAAAAGGGACTATCGTTGCTTCCGTTTCAGCTTTCGCTCAGTGTGGGCTTTCAGCGAGAACCTTGGCTGCCCTAGAAAAACTGCGCATGCGTACTTGGCAAGGCAGCTGTTGCAGTCTGCGTCCCGCTGCGTCTTCTGACATTGAACAACCTTCACTTTTGACTCGATCGCCACACGTTTAGGAACAACGATAGTAACATGCTTTCCCTCATTCTCACAGAATACACTCGTAACAAACACCCCAAAAAAGAAAAAGAGTGGAAGCTAGTCCAAGGCGACTAACTTGCATGCGTTTTCATCCAATTCGAAGTCTCCGCAATCTTCAATGTCTTCGTCAACGTCATCGCAGTCGTATAACCATCGACAATAAGCACACTTTCCCAATTCGTTCACCCCAGAGGTCGTTGTAAGCGTCAGTGCCACCTCGCCCAGCGCATTACTGCGCCTTCCATTTCCTCGCCTAAAGAGTCGCCTCTTTAGACTGCTCGCTTCTGCCCAACTCGACTTGAACGTACACGCCCGAAGGCTGATTGTTCAATGTGAGTAACCTGCGGATAGTATAATTGGGGGTGTCTTCCGCAAGCTTCAGGATTATCAGAAGTAATGAGGCTTCTTTTTGTGTCTTACGAGCTACCAACTCTCCTTCATAGTTTGCACCGCCGATCGGCTCGGAGAGTGCCCTCTCCATGTCCATTAAACCTTCTGGATAATGGACGAAGAGGTTCTAGTCGGTTAGCTGTGAAGAAGACTTCACTCCCCGATTAAAAGAAGCGGATAATACCCCTAATCAGCTTAATAATCATTGGGGGTTCGAGACTTCCCTTTGCAGTCTCAGCGGTCTTCCTTCTCCACAGTCCTTTGAGGTTTAACGCACAAACGCTTTTGTCTTTTGTCGTAGGTTCTTTTCCAGCTCCTAGCTAACGCTAGGTTTCGAGAGGGGGAAATTGTTTCAAAAAAAAGCGTGGACTCTCCTCTGTCCTTCCCTCACTCTGACGGCAACAGCTCTAGGCGGTTAGCCCAAGTTGCCGAGTTTGAGGAATATGGGAAGGACTGAAGATAGTCCACCCCTTAATTGACAGGTTAATAAGTTTCTGGAGAACCTACTTTATTGTCTTCTCAAGCCTTTGTTCTGTCCTCTAGTACGTCTAGCTCTGGGGGGCGACCTTTCCATGTCGCTGTCGGTCAAGCCGAACAGCTATAACAGGAAAAAAAGGGAAAAGAGTTTGTAGGTAAGCACTACGGCTTACTTCTTTTTCTTCTGCTTGGACTGTTCGAGAGCCCTGTTCATCCAATCGGACAGGCTGAAGCGTGGCTGGACAGGATGCCCCAACTCTTTCAGAGAGTCAGGTATAGCAACGCTGTCGCAGTATTTCTGAGCCTGCGATAGAGGCTTTATCTTTTCGAGAAACGGCTTCCTGACTGTATCGGCGGCTTCCTTCAAGGTTTTCAGCTCTTTAGCCTGAACCTTGATGGCACTTCTCGCCTCTGCGTCTTCAGCCTCTAGCAATTTCTCGATGTTCTCGTTCAAGGCTTTTCGCTTCTCGTTCACGGCTTCAACCTCAACCTTGCACTTCTCAGACATATCTTGCTGAGTAAGCCTTCGGGCTGTAAAGTAGCCGTAGCGTTCAGCAACCAGCTCTGCAAAAGCCTCTAACATATCCGCCTTGGTAACTTCGGCTGTCTCTAGGACAGTCTCAGCTTTTTGAATTCGTTTCGGCATAGGTGGTTCTCCCTTATGTAAGGAAACTAACCCCTTGCGCTATTTTGCCGTAGAGGATTTCAGAAAGGCTTTTACTCCCTGTCGCCCAATCCAGAAAAAGGGATATTTTGGAGGCTTGGAAACTTGCGTATAGCTTTCCAAAACCCCACGTTATTGATTACACGCCCCAGAGTTTCGACTGCCTCCTTGTCGCTGAACCGTACAATACTAAAATTGTCGAAGTCGTGCAGAGGTATCTTTTTCACAAATACCCAAGATTCCCCATGCGACTTGTTTCTGTGTTTTCCCATGCAGTCCTTAAACGTTTCAATGTCTTGGCTCTGAACTATGTAACCGCAGTCTTTACACTTGCCCACGTACAACATACCAAAACCCCTGTTTATCGTGTGGGCGACAGCTTAGAGAAGCCTTAGTAATCCTAAGTTAATCAAATTTTAAAGGCTTTATTCTGCTTCAAAATAGGTTTTATTAAGCCTTTTCAGAAAAACACGCCTTTTTTAAGTGTTTTTCAGCCTTTGCGCCTCAACAGCGTGGACACAGCACAATATAGGTTTTTATCGTGTCCTTCCTTCCAGACAACCCATTTTTAACCTTATCCGAAAGTAAAACTTAGCTATTTTCAGACATGGCAAACAGCCTTTCGGACAGCCTAAGCACAGATGCACAGCCTTAGATACGATAGCGTTTTTGTGGCGTTTTTGTTCACTCTGGAACACCTAACAGCCCTTAATCGTTGCACAGCCTTAGTCATCAAGCGCATTTGTTGAAAGCGTTTGTTTTGCGTGTCCAATTTCACCAAGTTCTTAATTGCTGTGTAATGTTGCACTTTTGCACATTGCACAAATGCGCATTTGCGCAGATTAAATATAAAGCTTTCGTTTTATTCTCATAAAACGAACATGACAAAGATATATTTTTGTCCAAATCTGAATAATCTTGCCATATTTCCATTATTCCGACATCATGCAACCTTAGAAGGTAAAATGGATAGGGTAAGCTAGGCTAAACAAGCGTAAGGGCCCTATTCTAAGCCTCAATATCCGACAGGAACACAAACCTAAGGATAAGTATCCACCTGAAAGCTCCTTTCAAGGATATGTTCAACAGAGAAGATTCTAAGAGAAGTTACCTTGGAAGCGACCGTGTAGTCTGGGATTTTCATTTTGACCTGTTTTAGCAAGAGGGAGGAGACGCCGCCTGCGCACGTGTAATCGGAACAGGTCGTCTTCTTTTCGTAGACGGTTACGTCTAGGGAGTTGTCTTTTTTCAGAATCTCGAGACCTGTTCCAAGTCCAGATATGCTTCCTCCTATAATTGAGATTTGTCTGGCAGACAAGTTGTTCGCCTCGAGATGGTAAAATATTTGTATCTCGAGACTGAAGAAGAGGACAGTCTCGAGAAGACGCCAGATGAGCCTAAAGGGTTTTTCGAGAAGCGTCGAGATGAAGGAAAAGAGGATGAGGAGATAATCCGAGAGGTATTCGAGTCAAATCCTAATGCTGACATTAAGAAGATAGGGGAATTGACTGGGCTCCCTAGTCTGACAATTGGCAGAATCAAGGGGCAGGTTTCGATACGACGTAAGCGAGACTCGAGAGCATCTGAGAAACATCTGGAAGAGGGCGAAGTAAGTGAACCGGATGCCAGGCAGCTTGTGGCGCAGTACGGTCGGGAGGGACTGAACAAGCTCAAACGCGGGTTCCTGAAGAAAACTTTGGCCCTTGCGCCTGGGATGTCTGATAAAACAGCCGAGTGGATCCTTCACAAGTGGGACATAAACCCGAGGATTCAAGACGATCCGAACACTTTTTATGAGATGCTTCACAACGATGCTGGGTTGAAACCGAACATCGCTATTTCTATTGCCAAGGATGTTTTCAGTTTGGAGGAGCAGTATGCGGATATTCTCGAGGACCAGGGATTGAAGCCTATTTTCATCTCAGGCAGTCCGAGGTTTTCTGGACAATCTCCCTCAGAGCCTTTTCCACGTCAAAGAGAGGAATATTCGACAAGTTGGGGTCCTTTTGAAGTGTCCGGGCGAGGAGGCCGAAGAGACTATCCTGAGGGCTCAGGAGGATTCTTGACTCTAGAAGAGTACAGGCGTTTGGAACGTGAGAAAGAGGAGAAGACGCGAATGCAGAAGTATGATGAAAAGGTTGACAAGGTAAGCCAAGACCTCTGTTGCACAGCCTTAGTTTTGCGTGTCCGATTTCGCTAAATCTTAATTGCGATGTTATGTTGCTATAAGCACACAACATAAAAACATGATGGCGCGAATTTTGAATATAGAGCTTGCGTTTTACGCTAATAAAACGAAAATGACGGCAAATCTTATTATAAAAATCCTTGATGCAGTTAGCAGAAGGTGAAGGCGGGGTGGCCATCACCTGCTAGGAGGCCAACCCCCTTCATAGTCTCACTTTAAACAATGAACTGGATGAAATCCACACTTTAAGAGCTTTTTCTTTTGTTCCAAGAAAGAGATGTTGAAACTCCTGACGCGTCCTGCCTTTCTTGAGGAAGAAGCTGCATGGAAGACGCAGAATCTAGAGGCATGAGGAGGCGCGACCGCATTAGATTTTTTGACTATCGAAAGAGGGCGTAATTCTCTGATTGTATGTGCCAATCTTGCTCGGCGTCGTCTCAAGTCAGTTTCGAAACTCTTAGTAGAATATTGCCCTTTTCATCTTCAACAAAGACAATGAGGTTTCCTATTTTGACATTTAGCTTTTCTTGCACGGATTTGACGAGGGTTACTCTGTATTTTGGGCCGACTTTGCTGGTTCCTAAAACTTTCTCCACTTGTGTCACCCTCGCCTGTTTCTACTCTGCATAGACTGTTAAAAGTAGGTGAGTAAAGTAGCACAAGTGTTAAATGTAGCGCCTAGCAGCACTAAACAGACGGTCCAAATGCGAAAAGTATTGGCAATAGGCATCTCGATCTTAGTTGCGGCTATAAGTCTCAATTGCCCAGGCGCACAGTTTCACGTGGCATATGCCTCACCAAGCTTCAGTTTTAGAGTTCGATTTCCCAGCTTTGTTCCCGACAGCTGGATACAAAATGACTACATCTTGGCTGTTGAATTGGAAATTCCTTCCGTGAGTTATTATGACGAAAAAAGGACTGACTGTAGCAGGTATCTTTCTCAACTTCCCCCCTTAGAATTTTCTATTGACGACTCTTGGATAGGGCTAAACGCAAAGATTACAATTGTTGCTCGATGGCATCTTGATGATGTCATCATCGACATCAACCCTAACCCCGCTGATGGACGCTGGGGTCCTCTTTACAAACAAGCATCAGCTCTCGTCCTTTCGTATGTCATAGGTGCTAGCCCCGTGCAAGGGTCTGCAGACGGAAAGGATGACGGATACCTCTTAGATTATCCGCATGACGCCCATTTCAGTTACACATTAGAAACTTTGCAGGATGGAAACGTCATCCCTGAATTTCCAGCCTGGACATTGTTTCTAGCCGCCACAGGAATCTCCACACTTACAGTTGTCTCAGTTACAAGAAAGGCAAAACGCTACCTCCATAACGTTGCCACTTAAGAAGCCCTATCTCTTTCCATGAAACTGAGCCACGAGCCCACCCTAAGCTCTTCCGTTATTTGCTTTTGGCTGGCGACTAAAGATTCCAGCTGTCCAATACTGTGGATTACACCTGGTTCCGATCCCAAAACCATGGATTTCAGAGTTCCTATGTCCGGCCGCATCTCCTTGTACTATGGGGAGATATCTCCCGAACGCCCGACAAAAAGTTGGCTTTTCGCTAGACTGAAATACCCACGTAGAATATTGCCGTCGTGTAAATTAAATGTCATGCCGTCGTGTACCACACAGCTCATATTTGAAATTCTCACACATGGACACATTCGAGGTTATATTGTGCCCACGAAGACCGCCGCGAAGTCAAAAAGAGGCGTCAAGGCATATGAGAGTGGAAAGAAACTTGAAGACCGAGTGGCGACGTGGCTCACGAAGCAAGGGTACATATGCAAAAAGAGGGTTCTAGCAAGAGGCAAGATCGCGGCGCGACCCTATGAAGTAGACATCTACGCGACGAAGGGTTGGGTGAACAAACATCACCTATGGGTTGAATGCAAGGCGCACTCTATCAAGCGCATTTCTGTTCATAAATTGGTTGAGTCAGCTAGGGACGTGAAAGAACTGAATAATGAAAACGCGGGTCTTCAGACTTGGTCGCCGAACATGCTCATGCTTGTGACCGACGAAGGGTTCGACTCGGACGCCGTGAAGTTAGCAGACAAATACAAAATTTACTGCGTGCATGCCAACAAGACTTTCGAGTTCGTTGGCAAGCAAAAAAGAAACAATATGGAAGACTGTGATGAGACGAAAATTGACTAGTTCGTCCTAGGCGTGTGTTATGAATAAAGAAGACTTCTATTTTCTTTTGTGGGGCATCGGTGTCGCCTTGACGTTACAAGTTTTTTACGACGCTATTGGCGACGTTCTGGGCGGACTTTTCAAAATACCAAAATTCTACGCAGGTGTCGTCGTGGTCATTGCTTTCTTTCTATGCCTTGTTGTAGTCGGTCGTCATTATCTAGGTGAAAAACCGAAAGACAAAGACGCGTAGCACGTGCCGAGTTTGATCTTCAGCTTCTCACGGTCAGAATGCCGTCGTGTACCAAACTCTTTTCTATTCAAACGACCACGCCAACTCAAGTGTGCTAGGTCTGTCTATTTAGACGTGGCACAAGAAGCGCGTGTTATTTGGGGTTTTCTTGCTTCTTGTCGTGTGTTTTCATGAAGTTCCGAATGTCATAGATCAGTATGATTATAACGCCCACTGCGAAAGATGGAATGATGACTAACAGGTTCTTGCTGAGCAAAGTAAACGCAAAAGAAATGAGTATAACGAACCTCGCAATAAGCCCCGAATTTTTCTTGAAATATTTCTTGACACCTGCCCTACTGGGCGCAGTTGGTTTTCGCATTTTGGTTAGCAGTCCCCCTACCACCACAAGTACAAGAAGGCTCAAAGCCCAAGGCATGCCAGTTGGGTAGATTATAAAGCCAAATACTACAAGCAAAAACGTCTGTAAAACGTAGCTCGCATATAGCATTGCCTTAGCTGTTTCCCTAAAACTTTCAGCAAAACCTTTCCCGACAATGTCCTCAGACCAACCTATGACCATGAAGAAAGCGTATAGTGACCATGTGGCGAGCGTAATGTCGAGAAACGGAAAAATATTAAGCTGAGTGTTGTCGACTGTGAGGTTCATTTCTTTAACTTGAATTCTCATTGTGACAAGCACTGCAAGCAAGCCTAGAACGAATAGAGCTCGGACTTCTTCCTTTTTAAGTTCGCTACTCATTTCTTGTCCTTCATGTATCTCACTATGTAGAAAGCCAAGAAAACGAAAATAGAAGCGCAAACCAAGGAAAGAGTCAACCGCCAATCATTTGCGGACAGCATGCTCTTGTAGGGCTCAACACTAGACAAGAAATCAATTAGGTAATAGTCTGTTCCCAAGAGACTGAAAGAGAGAACTAACGCGATCAACCCAACAATTATTAGTCGAACGGTTCGCCACAGTCCCGAGCGCAACGAGTTTATTCGTTTGACGTTCTTTTTGACCACTTCCTCCCAAGTGTGCGCAATTTTGAAAATGATGAAGTCCAATGGTTCTTTGTCGTATCGTACGACGAGTTTCCCGAAGTCCACGCAGTCAAAATACTTCGGAGAAAGCAAATGAACGCACTGGGCTAGAGCGACAACAAAGAAGGTCAGACTGATAATATAGAAAATAAAGAATGGAACGGCGATTATGTTCGACAAAACCAAATATCCTAGACCTGACAAGATCGGAATTACCGTGGACAAAACGCCGATGAATAGGTTAATCTTCGCGTTGGTTCTTTCATAAGACCTCGTTGAAATCTCATCTGCTTTCACTACGGCATCATAATAGAACCGAGCCTTCTTCAATTCGCCGTTCTCATCTTCGAGGGGCATTCAACTTGTCACTTGTCTTTTTTCTTATCTTTGTCTTCTTTTTCGAGGGCTACATATGTAGCGTCCTTGTCTGGCTTGTGTTTGTCTTTTCTGTCCTTGTCATCGTCACTCATTCTTGAACCTCTGGTTCCCCTATTATTGATACGCAGATTTAAGACTTCTCTGGTCTCTTTTGCCGCGTGCGCTAACGGGTTTCAGAAGACCTTGACAAGTAGTTTGGAGAAGTACGAACGCCATTGAAGGTGAAGCTATGTGTCTAACGATCCGCTCGCAGACTTCATGTCCATTGCGCCAAGTGTGTTAGAGGACAGCAAAACTTTCTATACGGGTTCTTCTTTCTGTTCCATGAACAAAATGAGCACGGCTAGGGTAATTTGTCCTCTCTACAATTTCTCAGTATCGATGCTGATTCGTACAAACAGTCAGATGTCCCGCGCCGAAATCGCAAGCCTTCATGAAGCACGAAGGAGAGACACGGTTGAAGGCGTCGAGGTTTACGACGGAGTCAAAATCAAGTACATTTCGAAGCAAGACTATGAAGCGTTAGAGCACGGTTTCTGGCTCCTTCCACCAGACACTAAAGTCCGTTCCAACATGTTTGTACTTGAAAAAGACACTAGTACTGTCGAAGATCAAGATTTTCAGCTTGAAAACTTGATGGCAAATATCGTTTTCGCATTGAGACTGCTGAAGAAAAGCTATGTCTCTGGGAATGCAGTCCTTTACCTTCAAACACATTCGGGTGAGCCACACCTCCCAGTAATAGAATGGAGTTGGGAAAGACAACGAAAGCTGGAGACTTTTGGTGCCATGTCATATGTGTTTAAACTTGAGGAGCTTCCAGAGTTGAAGGAATTGATCCAGAAAGTCCAGAATCTAGACCTCGTCAAGCGAAAAGACCTCAAACTAGCTCGCGAAAGGTTTGAACGCGCCTATGAAGAAGACGATCTTGAAGACCAATTGATAGACATTATGATCGCTTTTGAGTCCTTATTCTTGAAAGGTGAAAAGGGCAACGTTCCTCACGGTAGGACAATTGCTGTCGGATGTTCTTGCTTATTGGGGAAGAACGAAGAACAACGAGTAGAAATCGAATCTTTCCTTACTGAGGCTTATCGAATAAGAAACTGTGTGGTTCACGGTTCCGAGTACGGAAAGCCGACAGTCGGAAAAGAATACGAAATGTCTGAGTTCGTGTCCCGAATTGAAGACTACTTACGCGAGTCATTGAAGAGACTTCTCGACTAGCGTCCGTTTGCGCGCACACCCTACGCCGTGAGCTTCTTTTCAGCAGGTAAGACATTCATCCTCGTCACTCTACACGTCATCTACGGGCAACCCAAGCAACGCATCCCAGAACTCAAAGCGATCGCTGAATGGCTCGCAGAATGGGCCAAACAGATCAACGAATTGAACAACAACCACAACCTCATCACCCTAGGCGACTTCAACATCGACCGAGAAGGCGACGAATTATACAAGGCGTTCATTTCAACCGGCCTGAGCGTTCCTAAAGACTTGCAAGGTCTTCCGCGAACAATATTCAAGACTGACGGCCCGAAAGACGTGACCTTCTACGATCAAATCGCGTGGTTCAACAAAGACGGAAACGTTCCGGCGATTTCGCTGAAGTACAATCGTGGCGGCAACTTCGACTTCACTAAAACTGCCCTCAAATCGCTCAATCTCTCGACGAAAGAACTCTCCTACCGCATATCAGACCACTTCCCATTATGGGTCGAATTCGACGTAAGAGAATAACAAAAACTAGACTCGGCAAGTAACTCAAGGTCGAGCTTCCTAAAAAAGAGAAAAAGGTACAAACGAGTTATGCCTCTAAAGCTCTCAGTTCAGACCGTGGAAGTGGAATCTTTCACGCAAACCAGTTTTCATTCACAGAATGATGCGCGCGCCACTCACAGATCCGTCCGAACTGACTTGTTTCTTCCAGCTATCCTCAATAGCAGCAAATAGCCAGGCAGAATTGCGAACCCAAGGGTTCCCCAAATCCCCCAGATCAAACTTTTGTTAGCCAACACCCCATAAATGCTAAAAACCGTCAGTGATGCTGTTGAACCTCCTATTCCAAAGAATAGTCCCATCAGAGCCATGTATCTTCCTCGCATATCTTCTGGTGCAAGATTAGCGACAAAAGCTGAGCTTGCTGGGAAGAAGATTATTTCTCCAAGTGTCAGAACTGCAATGGCTACTAGGAATTGGGAAAAGTTCGCAGCAACCATGAAATAAGTGAAGCCCGCGGCAAAGAGCGCCTGAGCGATTATGAATGCTTTTGTGGGGCCTATTCGCACTGTTCCCCATCTGATAGGGATTTGGAGCGTCACTACCATTGCACCGGCTATTGAGGAGAGAATGCCAAAGATATAGGGTTCAAAGCCAACGTGTTCTGTGTAGACGGACAGCAGACTGTACAGCTGTGAATAAACGACATTAGTCAAGGCTCCCATGAAACAAAATAGTATGAAAATCCTGTCCCTGAAGATCGAGGCAACAATAGGTGAGGACGCCCTGGCAGCTTCTCCAGGCTTGGATTCCTTAATCAATAGCCCAAGACCGACTGCCGCTGCTGATACGAAAATAGTAGCGTAGAAGTATAGCACGGAGTAGCCACTCATGCTTGCGATTAATCCTCCAATTGGCAGCCCAGCCATGAAACCAACGTTGCCTATCATGTAGTTCAGACCATAGACTTGTTCTCTTTTTTCCGGCTGGACAAGATCTGCGATCATGGCACCATAGGCCGGATCGAAAAGCGCCATCACAATCCCCAGTGTCGCATACAGCAGCAGAAATTCAGAATACGCGTGAGCGTATGCAAAACCGATGGTCAGCAAAATCTGTGGGATCAATGAGGACATCATCATTATCTTTCTGCCAAATCTGTCACACAAGCTTCCGGTGAACGGAAGCGAGAAGGTTGAAGCGAGTCCGCCCGCCATAAGCATCAAACCAACGAGTGACGAGTCAAACCCCAAACCACCGTTTTGGGTCTTTCCTGCCAAGAACATGGCAAGGTAGGGGAAAGCAATGTTTCTCCCCAGTGAGAACAGAAAGCCCAGAAACACTAGGATATACACTTGTGAAGAAAGACCCGAAAATCCTGCTTTCGAAGACAAGCGCGAGAACCAGAGTTTTCGCCTCCGCTTCAAGACCTCTCTTGACTCATCTTTTTTCAAAAAGGGCACCGCGACAAAACCGAGCATGAGTTCTGGCAGAGAGAGTTACAGCTTTCGGACTATTGCTTGAAGATGGCCTGCTACCGTCAGTGTATCACTTTCGCAGAGGGCTAATTCGATTTGCAGTACGGCCTTGAAAAATTCGGCAGCGTACGCCTTTTTGGAATAAACATCGGGCGAGATTCTGAGGGGCATTGTGACACCTTTCCCAATTGTTTTCTCAACTTTCAACCCGTTGGTCTCGAGTATGTCTCTAAATTCCTTGGGCGTCAATGTGTTGACTTGAAGGTTGCCCAACTTGTGGAGATATTTTCCCGAGAGCAATTCCAAAGCTTTTTCCGGATCATCAGGCAAGTATGCAAGTGCCAGTGAGTACTTGTTTTGTGCAGATATCACCATTAAAGAATTTCTTTTCAGAACTCTTGCTAGTGCTTTCACCACTTTGCTCGGGTCTTGAAAGAGAAACAGTGCGTGCTCGCAGAAGACCAAGTCGAAAGTTTCGCTGGGAAAATCGGGGTTGAGAATGCTTCCTTTCTTTATGATTACTCGATCCTGCAGTTTTTCTTGATTCACTTTGGTTTGTGCTAGGGCCAGCATCCCTTCAGAAATATCCAAGAGAACGACTCTGCAGCCCTTCCTTGCCATTTGAACAGCCCATCTGCCGGTGCCGCCTCCCGCATCAAGTACCAAGGCGTGAGGATCTGCAGGAACGTACGGTTCTGTGTACTTCCATGTGATTGCATCGTACACTT